>Ga0247813_10002950_pt1 | contig 11272 bp, 9 predicted proteins | sample UWRJL169409C1_FD_180719 | JGI IMG/M metagenome (GOLD analysis project Ga0247813, IMG submission 180719) | Plant litter microbial communities from Arlington Agricultural Research Station in Wisconsin, United States - UWRJ-L169-409C-1 | ecosystem: Environmental > Terrestrial > Plant litter >... | reverse complement strand
CATCCACAAAGAACCCGCAGTGATGCGGGTTTTTTGTGGTCGGTATTTGAAGTATCTCTGAATTAACTGTTTTGCTTGAGGTGGTTAGTTCTTGGTAAGCGTCATCTCATAAGGGCTGATACTTGCGCCGGGACCGACAACTATAGTTAGGCCGCCGGTTAAGGAAGCATAACTTCTGTCGGGTGAGTACAGTCGCGCTGTGTATATAGGTTCTCTGTCGGTTTGTGGGGTCATGGTTAGGTCTATAGTTACCCAGCCTGTATTGTTGGTTGGATTTGCATAGACAAAAGTCCCGGTGGTGTCATACGTTTTCCCACCATATTCAAATGTCGCCAGGTTTATGGTGCCGGTATTCGTGTGGCTTTCTATGATTGTCAGTGTTGAAGGGTAGCCTGCCAACGGTCCTTGGTAAACGCCATTAGGTGTGGCAACTTGGACAACATCGAGAACGCGGGTCAATCCTTTAAAGGGGCCGGCAGTCACTTCAAGTCGACCTTTTAATAGTGTGTAATCTCTGTTGTCCGATACGAGAATGACCCGATATGCCGGGTCGAGGCCGCTAGGGGGATTTGAGGGGATTGTTGGGGTCATGGATAAATCAAAAGTTACAGCGCTATCGGGCTTGGTTGGATCGACATAGGAGAAAGTGCCAGTAACATTGAAAAAAACTCCGCCGTAGTAAAAGTAACCTTTGGATATTACATGCCTGTCCAGGTCGGAGCTGATAATGGTGAGGTTGGCGGGATTTGAAATATCGATCACCCCAAGATAGCTATTGTTTGGAGTTTTTTGTGCGGTGGCCATGAGGTGCTTACTCCAGATAATAAAAGTTAAAAGTTGAGTGGCTTGTCTGCTCAAGGTTAAGTGGGGGGTTTGAGTTTGTAACCTGTTATAAATGACAGGGGGGTATATTTTTTTGGAATTGAAGTTATGGCGGATTTAAATTTTGTAGTCGCGATTAGGTGTTGAAGTGACTTCTTGAGGTTGAGGTGTGCTTATCTCACTGCCTTCATTTCATGGAGCGTCAACAGCTTATAATCGGTGAGGTTTTTTATGCTTACCCAGCCGACTGCATGAGAAGCCCGCAATAAAGCGGGCCTTTGTAGCTGATAGTGGGATGGCGGAGTGTCAGTCGCGGGAAGTACTGGCTGACACTCCGCCATCGCGGGCAAGCCCGGCTCCTACAGGGCTCGTGGCTGTTCAAGAGGTGGGAATAGTCTCTGACGCCATCGGACAATGCCTGCTCGAATCGAGGCCGATCCGTTCACTCGTGATCAATATCCAACTTCGCAAACGTCACCTTCGCACCTTCCTTGCTGTCCCCACTGTTGTCCTGCACATAAGCGCCCGCCTTGAAGTACAAGGGCTTGGCGGCCCACGCCGCACCAATGCGCTCGTTCCACTCACTGTCAGCGGCGTACACGCTGAGCAGCCCGGCTTTGTTGAGGTTGATCACGTAGGTAAAGCTTTTCTCCAGCGGCACGTTGGATGCGACGATGATCACGCGGCTTTCATCTTCATCCGGGCGCATGCGCACCTTGGCGACGATGTTGCCGGTCTGGGTCTTTTCCTTGAACTGGTATTCGAGCTTGATCAGCGGTTTCTGGCTGTCGTAGGCGTGGATCTGGCCGATGACGATCTTGCCGCTGGAGGGCACCTGGTTGACCGCGAGGGTGGCGCGCAGGAAGTTGTCGGCTTCGGGGTAGGTCCAGTTGCGCAGGCGGCCGTCGGCGTAGGTTTCGCGCAGTTCGCTGCGCGGGTACACGGCGTTTTCGGTGCGGGTGCCGGTGACGGGGGTCCAGAATTGCACGTTGCTGCCTTCGGCCTGGAAGTATTGGTCGTTGAAGCCGCTGAGCAGCCTGGGTGTGTCGATGGTCGCGGGGGGCGAGCCGACCGGAATGCTCAGGTTCCAAGTGGAGAGGTCGATCATGGCGTTGGCCTTTTACAGGGGGTGAAGGCTTTGGCCCGGGGGCCTGACAGGTTCTTTATAGGCGGTGGTCGGCCAGTTGTTAAACACTTGCTGGCAATTTATTGGCGCCAAGGGAATGCCAAAAAGCCATGTTTCCCATGAACCGTGGGCTGTAGAGGTTGACCGTTAGTCGGCTGACTGAACTTTGGCGCAATGATGGCATCCACGTCACTTCTGATTTTCAGGATCCGGGGCTAGAGTGAGGCCTCAATGTTTGTCCGGGTTTTCTCTCAGAAGTGACCGGAGTAGACCCAAGGAAGAGACCTAGCATGGAATGCGCTCCACCTCATGGCGATGGCAGTTCGGTTCTTCTGGTGGTCGATGACTACCCGGAAAATCTGATCAGCATGCGTGCACTTCTGCAACGTGATGATTGGGTGGTGGTAACGGCCGCGTCCGGGGTGGAAGCCCTGGAGTTGCTGCTGCAGCATGAGGTCGACCTGGTGCTGCTGGATGTGATGATGCCCGGCATGGACGGTTTCGAAGTCGCCCGCTTGATGCGCGGCAGCCAGCGCACGCGCATGACCCCGATCATCTTTCTGAGCGCCAACGCTCAATCCCCCGCCGCCGTGCTGGAAGGCTACGCCAGCGGCGCCATCGACTACCTGTTCAAGCCCTTCGACCCGCACGTCCTCAAGCCCAAGGTCCAGGCGTTGCTGGAGCACCAGCGCAACCGCCGGGCCTTGCAGCGCCTGAGCCATGACCTGGAGTCCGCCCGGGCGTTCAATGCGTCGGTGTTGGATAACGCCGCCGAGGGCATCCTGGTGGTGAGTGAAGAGGGCATGATCGAATACGCCAACCCGGCGATTTCGCGCCTGCTCAATGCCACGATCCAGGAGCTGCAAGGCCAGGAGTTCCTGAGTTTTCTGCAAAAGCCCCACGTGCCCGTCTGGCTGGAATCGCAGATGTACGCCGGCTACCGCCGGGGTGAAACCTGGCGTCTGCATGATGCACTCCTGCGCACCGGGCGCGGCCAGCAGGTGCCGGTGGCGTTGTCCTGTGCGCCGCTGCCCGCTGAACAGAAGGCCATGGTGGTGACGGTGCTGGATATGTCCGAAGTGCGTCACTTGCACCAGCAGCTGGAGTTCCAGGCCGTGACCGACCCGCTGACCGGTCTGCTGAACCGGCGCGGTTTCTACCAGGCGGTGGAAAACACCTTATCGCGCAGCGAGCGGACAGAGCAGTCCCTGGTGTTGCTGTACCTGGACCTCGACGGTTTCAAGCGGGTCAACGATTCCCTGGGCCATGATGCCGGAGACCGTGTATTGCGCTGGGTCTCGGAGCAATTGCAGGGCTGCCTGCGTTCCTACGACATTATCGGCCGCATGGGCGGCGATGAATTCACGGCGTTGCTGGAGCTGGAGTTTCCGGAGCAGGCGGCAAAGATCTCGGAAAAACTGATCGAACGAGTGTCGGTGTGCCAGCAGGTCGACGGTTTGGATGTCATGCTCGGCGTCAGCATCGGCATTGCCACCTTCCCGGATTGCGGCGCGGATTTGAGTGGTTTGCTGCGCGCGGCCGACATCGCCATGTATGAAGCCAAGCGCGCCGGCCGTCAGCAATATCGCTATTACGACCAGGAAATGAACGGCCGCGCCCGCTCGCGGTTGATGCTCGAGGACAGCGTGCGTACAGCGATTCAAAACAAGGATTTTACCCTGGTCTATCAGCCCCAGGTTTCGCTGGTGGATGGGCGTTTGCGCGGCGTTGAGGTGTTGTTGCGCTGGCAGCACCCCAGCGTCGGCGATGTGCCGCCGGGGCTGTTTTTACCGTTGCTGGAAGAAGCACGGCTGATCAGCCAACTGAGCGCATGGATTTACCAGCAGATCGCCGCCCAGCGCCAGGCGTGGCAGGCCGCGTTCGACGATGAATTGGTGCTGAGCGTGAGCCTGAGCAGCAGCCAGTTCAATATGCCCAACCTGGTCAATCAACTGCAGCAGATGCTGGAGCGCTATGGGCTGGAGGGGCACCAGTTGGAGGTGGAAATCGGCGAGGACTGCCTGATGAGTAACCTGGAAGAGGCCGCCAAGCAGCTCCAGTTGCTGCGCCGTATCGGGGTGCGTATCGCCCTGGATGACTTCGGTTCGGGACAATGTTCCCTGGCGCATTTGCGCGACCTGGCCTTCGATACACTCAAGCTTGATCCGCAATTGGTTGCGCGGCTGCCGGGCTCGGTGCGGGACGCGGCGATGGCGCGCAGCATTATCGAGCTGTGTGGGCATTTTGAGGTGGTCGTGGTGGCCGAGGGCGTGGAAACCCAGGAGCAGGCCCAGTGGCTCAAGGCCCAGGGTTGCCCGTTTATCCAGGGGCCGTGGGCGGCGCAGCCCTTGATGGCTGAAGAAGTGGTCGACTGGTCACGCGCCCGCACGCACTGAATTCGCTACACTGGCGCCATTCGAATCCTGTTGCAGACCCCAATGACCGCGCTGAAATACCTCCAGGCCTACCCCGCAGCCCTCCAGGAGCAAGTACGCCAACTGATCGCCAAGGACCAGTTGGGCGCCTATCTGGAGCAGCGTTACCCCGACCGCCATGGGGTGCAGAGCGACAAAGCCCTGTACGCCTATGCCCAGGCCTTGAAGCAGGAACACCTGCGCAACGCGCCGGCCATCGACAAAGTGCTGTTCGATAACCGCCTGGACCTGACCCACCGCGCCCTGGGCCTGCACACCACAATTTCACGGGTGCAGGGCGGCAACCTCAAATCCAAGAAAGAGATCCGCATTGCCTCGCTGTTCAAAGAGGCCGCACCGCAATTCCTGCGCATGATCGTGGTTCACGAGCTGGCGCACTTCAAGGAATCGGACCACAACAAAGCGTTCTACAAACTCTGCGACTACATGATGCCCGGCTACCACCAGGTGGAATTTGACCTGCGGGTGTACCTCACGTATCGCGACCTGCAGGGCAAACCCTGACCGCACAAGGCGACTGACCATGGATGTGAGCAAGACCAAAAGCAGCTTCTACCGCCGCCTGTACGTGGCGTACCTGATCGACAGTGGGTTGGCCAGCAGCGTCCCGGCGTTGACCGACGTCACCGGCATGCCCCGGCGCACCGCGCAGGACACGATCGCGGCGCTGGCCGACCTGGATATTGTGTGTGAGTTCGAGCAGGCAGAGGGGGCCCGCAACCATGCCGGGCACTATCGGATTCGCGATTGGGGCGCGATTGATCGTGGGTGGATCGAGGTGAATCTCAGCCAGATCAAGCGGGTTCTCGGTTACCCCTGAGTTCAGCGGTGGCTGGGCCGGCGCTATCGGGAGCAAGCCTCAAGCGCGCCGCATCCCGATATGTGGAATCTCATCCTCCAGGTATTCCTCACCCGCCACCACAAACCCATACCGCCCGTAATACCCCTGCAGATGGGCCTGGGCTGACAGGAAGATCGGCGTCTCAGGCCAGATCTCGTCGATCTGCCTGAGGGTTTCTTCCATCATCTGGTGCCCCAGCCCGGTGCCCCGTGCAACCGGCGCCACGATCACGCGGCCGATCACCACGTCGCCGCCCTGGGACTCCGGGTCCAGCAGACGCAGGTAGGCCACCAGCTCATCGTCTTTCCAGGCCATCAGGTGATGGGTATCGCCCGCCAGGTCTTGCCCGTCGATATCCTGGTAGACGCACTTCTGCTCGACAACAAAGACCTCGCCGCGCAAACGCAAAATGGCGTACAGCTGCTCCTTGCCGAGGTCGGTGTGATGTTTGCAGACCCAATCGACTGTCATGGTGTGTTCTCACTTGAATGTCTGTTCTGGATAGTAAGCGCGGCGGGCGACTCTGTCTAAATCGACTATTTTTGTGAATGAAATCAATTTGCCATCATTGAGTGCTCTCGACGTCCGTTTCTTTGTGTAATCTGAGCTAATGTTAGAACCTCAGGCACTGCCTGAGCCAAGGCCACCGCCCGCCGCCAAGGACTTTGAGCATGCCGCGATTGTCTCGTGCCGTTGCTTTGATTGGAGTGTTGTTGCTGGCGACACCTGTGTTCGCACAGCGTCTGCGCCTGGTCGCGGATGCCTGGCCACCGTTTACCGATGCCACCTTGATCAACGGTGGCCTGGCCACCGATATAGTCACCACGGCCCTGGCCCGTGCGGGCTATGCCAGCGACTTCCAACAGGTACCCTGGGCGCGGGCGCTGATGGGGGTGGGCGATGGGCGCTATGACGTGCTGGTCAACGCCTGGTACGACGAGGCCCGTACACAATTGGGGCAGTTTTCCGGCGAATACCTGCTCAATCGCGTGCGTTTCATCAAGCGCCGTGACGATCCCATCGAGTTTCAGAACCTGGAGCAGTTGCACGACTATCCTATTGCTGTGGTGCGCGGTTATGCCTATTCAGCGGCGTTCGATGGGGATGGGCAGTTGCAGAAAGTGCCGGTGCATAACTTCGCCATGGCGGTGCGGATGCTGGCGGCGCAGCGGGTGCGGTTGACCGTGGAGGATGAGTATGTGGCGCGCTATTACCTGTCGCGCGAGTCGGCGCGGGTGCGCAATGCGGTGGAGTTTCTGCCCACGCCGCTGAGCGAAAACAGCCTGCATATTCTGGTCAGCCTGAAGAACCCTGAGCATGCGCAGATCGTTGCCGGTTTTGACCGCGAGATTGCCAGGATGAAGGCGGATGGCAGTTATGAGCGGCTGATGAAGGCCCATGGCATGTAGTGACTGTGCGGGCCTCATCGGGAGCAAGCCCCCTCCCACAGTTTTGATTTGTGAACACAGTCAACATGTGGGCTTGCCCCCGATAGCGGCCTAAGCCGCGCTGGTGTCCTTGATCAGATGCGCCGCCAGCGTGCGCAACGGCCCCAATTGCCGGCATATCAACGCCAACTGCGTCTGCACCAGCCGCTGCCCTTCATCAATCTCATCCGGCATCTGCTCCAGGTCCGCCGCCAGGGCCTCCTCGGCATCGCTCTGAATCGCAATCGGCTGCTTATTCGCCAACCCGGTGGCGATTTCGTCAATGCTCGCCGCCAGGCTATTGCCGGCGCCATCGATCAAGTGCGCGCGCACCTCGGCCGGCAGTTGGGTTTCGCGGTGTGCCCCGAGCCCCGACAGGTAACTGAGCAATGTGTGCGACAGCACCAGGAAGCGAAAGCCCACATCCGCTTCCTTACGGAAATGCCCCGGTTCCATCAGCATATTGGCCAAGGTGGTGGACAGCGCCGCATCGGCGTTGTGCGCATTGCGCCGGGCCAGGCGGTAGGCCAGGTCGTCGCTCTTGCCAGCAGCGTATTGCTGCATGATCTGGCGCAGGTAGATGCTGTTGCAGGTCAGGGTGTTGGCCAGCACTTTGTTCAGGCGCCGGCCCTGCCAGTCCGGGAGGAAGAGGAACACCGCCAGGCCCGCGATCAGGCTGCCGAGCAGGGTATCGAACAGGCGTGGCAGGAACAGTCCGTAGCCATCGCCCACCTGGTTGAAGCAGAACAGCACCATCAGGGTGATCGCTGCCGTGGCCAGGGTGTAGCGGGTGGTGCGGTTGATAAAGAACACCAGGCCGGCGGCGATGGCGAACATTGATTGCACCAGCGGGCTCGGGAACAGGTCGAACAGCGCCCACGCCACGGTGAGGCCGATGGCGGTGCCGATGATTCGCTGGCCGAGCTTGCGCCGCGTGGCACCGTAGTTCGGTTGGCAAACAAACAGCGTGGTGAGGATGATCCAGTAACCCTGGGAGGCGTGGATCGCATGCAGCATGCCGTAGCCGACGGTCAGTGCCAGGGACAGGCGCAGCGCGTGGCGGAACAGCAGCGATGTCGGCGTCAGTTGCGTGCGCAGGCGCGTCCACATTTCCTTCAGGTTGCGTGGGGCGCGGTCCAGCAGGTTGCTGTCGGTGGCGTCGGCCAGGGCGTCGGGGTTGCTGGCGTCGCCGAGCAGGCGGTCGAGGGTGGACAGGTTGGCCGCCAGGGCGCGCAAGGAGCGCAGCAGGCCGCGCCAGGCCGGGTTGCTCTGGATGCGCAGGTGTTCCAGGGAGGCGTTCAGGTCGCTGAGGGCTTCGGCGAAGCTGTCGTCATAGATGAACGGCTGACGCAACTGGATCGACTCGGCCAGGGACTGGCAGGCCTTGCCTTGCTGGCGCAACAGGCGTTGGCAGCGGAACAGCACATCGCTGTGGAAAAACGCATCCGCCAGGGCGTTGTAAGGATAGTGAGAGGAGCTGGCGCGTTCGTGGATGTCCTGGGCCAGGAAGTACAGCTTGAGGTAACGACTGACCTTCGAGCCGGGTCGGCCATTGCCGACGCGGTGCAGGATGATTTCCTTCGCCGCATTCAGCGCCGCCACCACCCGCCCGTTTTGCTGGGCCAGTTCCAGGCGGCGGGCTTCCACGTCCAGTTGGCGAATCGGTTCGAACAACGATGATTTGAGCTTCAGGTAACGCCCCAGCTCGCGGAACAACCGCGCCAGGCTCTGCTGCACCGGCTGGTTGGAAAACAGCGCCTGCCACAGCACCGATAACGCGCCGTACCAGGCGGCACCGGCCACCAGCAGCAACGGCTCATGCCAGAAATCACTGACGGCGCCGCCGCGCTGGTCCACACCGATCATGGTGTAGACCGACAGGATCAAGGTGGCCGAAGCAATCGCACCATAGCGTTCGCCCAAGGCGCCGAGCATGGTCAGGCAGAACGTGGCCAGGGCCAGGGAGATGGCGAAAATCCAGGGGTAGGGGAACAGCAGCTCCACCGACAGCGCGGCAATGCTGAAACACACCAGCGTCACTGCCAGGGCGTTGAGGCGGCCTTGCCAGCTGTCGTCGGTCTCGGCCAGGGCGCTGGCGATAATCCCCAGGAACAGCGGGATCAGCAGGGTCATTTCATCCTGATACCAGCACAGCGCCATGCTGCCGGTGAGGGCGATAAACACCCGGATGCTGTAGCTGAATTTATCCAGCGCCCACAGGCGCCGCATGGACTGCTTGAACGAGGTCGATGACATGAAGTCTGGAGTCTTCCGGGACGATGCCGCTAAATTGAGCCATCAGTGACGCCACGGCAAGGGTGGTGATCACATCTGGCAGCAAATTATTCCCAGGCATACCGCAAATCAAATGTGGAAGGGAGCAAGCCCCCTCCCACATTCTTCAGGCGTACTGCGCTGCGGCGTAACCCGAGGCCCAGGCCCACTGGAAGTTAAACCCGCCCAGATGCCCGGTCACATCCAGCACTTCCCCAATAAAGTACAAGCCCGGGCTTTTCAGTGATTCCATGGTCTTGGACGAGACTTCCCGCGTATCCACCCCACCCAAGGTCACCTCGGCCGTGCGGTAGCCCTCGGTGCCCGCCGGCACCAGTTGCCAGCTCGAGAGTTTTTGCGCGATATCGGCCACTTCAGCGTGGGTGTACTGCTTCATCGGCTTGGACGCGAACCAGGTATCCGCCAGCAGATTGGCCATCTTCTTGGTGAAGATTTCACCCAGCAGGGTTTTCAGCTCGCTGTTGGGGCGCTCGACCTGCTGCTGTTGCAGCCAGGTGTGGGCGTCGTGGTCGGGCAGCAGGTTGATCTCCAGCGTGTCGCCGGACTCCCAGTAGGAGGAAATCTGCAGAATCGCCGGGCCGCTGAGGCCGCGATGGGTAAACAGGATGTTCTCGCGAAAGCTCTGGCCGTTGCAGCTGACCAGGCAATCCACCGAGGTACCGGACAACTCGCCGCACAACTCCTTGAGCTGGTCGGTGATGGTGAACGGCACCAGCCCGGCGCGGGTCGGCAGCAGCTCGTGGCCGAACTGTCTGGCGACTTGATAGCCAAAGCCGCTGGCGCCCAGGGTCGGGATCGACAGGCCGCCGGTGGCGATCACCAGGGATTCGCAGCGCAGTTCACCCAGGGTGGTTTGCAACTGGTAGCCGCTGTCGAGCTTGGCGATTTCTTCAATCGAAGTGTCCAGGTGCAGGCTCACGCCGGTCTGGATGCATTCGTCCAACAGCATGCCGAGGATGTCGCTGGATTTGTTATCGCAGAACAGCTGGCCGAGTTTCTTCTCGTGGTACGGCACGCCGTGCTTGGCCACCAGGCCGATGAAATCCCACTGGGTGTAACGGGCCAGGGCCGACTTGCAGAAGTGCGTGTTGTGCGAGAGGAAGTTGGCCGGCTCGGTGTACAGGTTGGTGAAATTGCAGCGGCCACCGCCCGACATCAGGATCTTTTTGCCGGCCTTGTTCGCATGATCGAGCAACATCACCTTGCGCCCACGCCCGGCGGCGGTCAGTGCGCACATCAAGCCTGCGGCGCCGGCGCCAATGATCACAACTTCGGTCGAGCGCACAGCAATGTCCTCATAAAAATATTGATCTGAAATGCAATCAAGACTGTGGGAGGGGGCTTTGCTGTGGTGAGGGGGCTTGCTCCCCGACGAGATCACCACAGATTCAATGGGGCTGCTTCGCAGCCCAGCGCGGGGCAAGCCCGCTCACCACAGCAGGCCCCCTCCCACATTGGATCTCCCTATAGGTCGGAGATCGTGTTACAGGATCCGAACGCGCAACGAGCGGCCTTTGATCTTGCCGTCGTTCAAGCGCTGCAACGCCTGCTTGGCGATGCCGCGTTCCACGGCCACGAAGGCCTGGAAGTCGAAGATCGCGATCTTGCCGACCTGGGCACCCGGGATGCCGGCTTCGCCGGTCAATGCGCCGAGGATGTCGCCTGGGCGCACCTTGTCTTTACGCCCGGCGGCGATGCACAGGGTGCTCATCACCGGCAGCAGCGGACCACCGCTTTGCGGCTTGAGGTTGTCGAGTTGGTCCCAGTTCAGCGGCGACTTCTGCAGTTGCTCGATGGCCTGGGCGCGATGCGCTTCGGACGGCGCCACCAGGCTGATGGCGATGCCGGTCTCACCGGCGCGACCGGTACGGCCCACGCGGTGGATGTGGATTTCCGAGTCGCGGGCCAGTTCGACGTTGATGACCATGTCCAGCGCGTCGATGTCCAGGCCGCGGGCGGCGACGTCGGTGGCCACCAGGACCGAGGTACTGCGGTTGGCGAACATCGCCAATACCTGGTCACGGTCGCGCTGTTCCAAGTCGCCATGCAGGCCGACGGCGGAAATGCCCTTGGCCGTCAGGTGGTCGACGGTTTCCTGCACTTGCTGCTTGGTGAAGCAGAACGCCACGCAGGAGGCCGGGCGGAAATGCGCCAGCACCTTGGTCACGGCGTCCATGCGTTCTTCCGGGGAGATCTCGTAGAAACGCTGCTCGATCTGGTCGTCGGAGTGGAACGCTTCGGCTTTCACTTGCTGCGGCGCGCGCATGAATTTCGACGCCAGTTGCTTGATGCTCACCGGGTAGGTGGCCGAGAACAGCAGGGTCTG
>Ga0247813_10002947_pt1 | contig 11279 bp, 10 predicted proteins | sample UWRJL169409C1_FD_180719 | JGI IMG/M metagenome (GOLD analysis project Ga0247813, IMG submission 180719) | Plant litter microbial communities from Arlington Agricultural Research Station in Wisconsin, United States - UWRJ-L169-409C-1 | ecosystem: Environmental > Terrestrial > Plant litter >... | reverse complement strand
GCGAATCGCGCGAACAGCCGCTGCATCAGGTCGGTCCGCGACAGCAGCGCGCCCCCCAGCAGATACAGTGTCGCGGCGCCGATCAGCGGCCGCCCCGACCGCCGGACGCCGACGATCAACGCCAGCGCGACGATCAGTGCTAGCGGCAGCAGCAGCAACGCCGTGCGCGAACTCGTCGCCAGGATGCCGAGCGCCAGGAAGGCGATCGTCGCCAGCGTCGCCACCCGCCGCGCCGCGCCGGTGCCAAGCACGCCGGGCACGGCCGCGAACACGATCGCGACCAGCAACAGCGTCGCCTGATGGTTGCGATTGACGAAGAAACCGACGCCGAACCCGCGATGCGCGGTCTCGTACAGGATCGGCGCGCCACTCGCGCCCGCCGCCACCTGCAGCGCCGCAAGAACGGTCGCAATTACGCCGAACGCTACGATCGCCCGCAACAGCATGATCCGGTGGTGCAGCGACAGCGCCGAAACGGTCAGCATCGCCGCAATCGGCACCAGCAACGACAGTAGCGCAGCCAGCGTCGCGTCAGGCGTCAGGCTGAAGGCGTGCCAGCGCGTACTCCACCCGAGAATGCCGTAGATCTGCGTTGCCGCCTCGCGGCCGGGCAGCGCCTGCCACCACGCCGCCGGCAGCGGCACCATCTGCAGTCCGAGCAGGATTATCGCCGCTGTAAGCAGCAACAGGAAACGGGCTCGTGCAGGCGTGCCCGCCGCACTACCGAACCAGAACGCGCGAACGATCAGGACGAGCGCGGCCAGCTGCGCGGCAAGCTCTGCCAGCGGGTAGCCCGTACCGGCTCCACCGGCGAACAACAAAACCGCCAGAAAGAACAGGGCAGGGGCATGATCGCGCCAAATGCGGGGACGATCGACGCGGCGGCGGGAAGCACGGCTCATGCTGCGCGTCTGCCACGAAATACCGCGGATACCTTGAGATTTTTCGGCCGCTTCAAATGAGCGCTGCAAAGGGTGTGCATGGTTGTTCGCTAGGTGAGGTGGCGCCAAAGCGTCTTTGTGCGAAGGACGCACGCGACGTCGAACTTGTGCATGGCGCTGCGCTTTGCGTCACGCTGCAATGGATTCACCGGCGGAACTCGAAGGTTCGGTCCCCGCCCAAGGCCGCGCAATGGAACCGCCATGACGTCCGGCGCGCCGACTTCAAGCCATCGCTCGGACGACGATCGCGCTGGATACAAAAAAGCGGAACGCTCTCCCGGAGCGCTCCGCTTTTTCGGTCACCCTATAGCCCGTTCGGGCTCAGGCGATCAGTTCGGGCTGGAATCATCGTCCCCGCCGCTGGCGACGACGGCCACCACGGCTACGAGCGCAACGACACCCAGCAGCGGCAGAAGGAAGGGCGCACCGGTCAGCTGGCTCTTGCGACCTGCCGAGGTACCGATACGGGCCGGCGCTGCGGCCGTCTGTACGCTCTTCACGCTGGCGAAGCTGACAGCCTGCGGACGCGCGGGGGCTGCATAGGCTGCACCGGCAAGAGCCTGGCTGATAACGGCCGCGCCGATAACGATCTTCCGGAACATATTGATCACCCTTTTCAACGACGTCTGACGCCTTTGGAGCCACTATGCATCTATGTGCGGCAAGGTCAAGCCAACCTTGTTGAAATCGGGTGAATATCAGGGGTCGGCCAAGCTTTTACTTGCTGCGCAGAGGAACTTCCGGGCGGCAGTTCCGCCCTCCCAAGTTGATTCGCATAAATTTTGGAAAAAATGCGGATGCCGTCCGATTCGCAGAGCACGTGCGTCGGGTCCGGTAATAACGCTTTATATCCCGGCGGCTTTCGATAGATGCGCCGCACATGCATTCGCATGATGTCAGATCGAGGATAATCATTGAGCAGTCATTTTCGTCCGCGTGCGATCCGGACTGCTGTACGCGTGCCGTGCAGGCTCAATCTCGGTACGATCTGGGTCGACGGCATCATCCGTAACGTCTCGACGCGCGGCATTATGGTTTCGACGGAGCATCCAGTGAAACGTGGTGCGTATATCGAAATCCGCCGCGGAACGCTGATCATCATCGGGCGCGTGATGTGGAGCCGCGACGGTTGCCTCGGCATCAGGACGCAGGACCCGATCAGTGCGCAGAGCCTGATCGACGAGCCGGTCCGCAGTAGCCGTCCGGTCAGTGCCGCGACGGTCGACGAGCGGCGTGTCGCGATCAGGGCACAAGGCGAGCGCAACGCGGCGCAGCGCGGCGAACGCAGCCGCAGGTTCGCGTCCGCGTTCCAGTTCGTCTGCGTGGTGGCGGCCGGATCGACGCTGGCGATCCTGATCGCCATCTACGTCTATGAGTTGCTCGCTGTGCCGGCGAGTACGGTATCGGACGCGCTGAGCGCCGTCGGGGAGTGACCCGCGGACGCTGAAGTCCGCGGGATCCCGGCCGTTAAATCTGGGCCGTCAGTTCAGTTTGGCGAGCAGCAGCGCGATTTCATCGCGCGCCACCCGCGGCGGCAGAGCGAGGCGGCCGCGAACCCGGCCCGGCGCCACCACCATCGTATCCGCGACCGAACAGTCGACATCGCTGATCGGTCGGACGCATCCGTCGCTGTCGCAGACCAGTCGTGCCGCCACGCGTGACGCGCAACGTCCCTGCGCACTGGCATCGGCCGTGGTTACCAGAAAAAGCGCGCCAGCCATCATGGCCGCACTACGTGCAAGCTGTAGTCTCATTTGGTTTGCCCCCCACAGGCGTTTCGTCGTTACCAAGGCCTCGATAGAACCAGGCTCGTTTCGAAAGTGTTTCGATGCGGGAATAAAAGAGCAAAGTCCGTGATTGCGGTCAGGTCGGCGCGAACGTCTTTCTGTCTGCCTCGTGCGCGGTCGGCAGCGTGCTGACGATGACTTCCCGCTTGTCGCCCTCGAGATAGATCGCGCTCAACATGCCGGTGCGATAGGCGCCGGTGTCGACGCAGATCCGATTCGGTCGGATGTCGGTTTCCGGCGTTATGCTGTGGCCATGGACGATAACCGCACCGTGATCGCGCGTGTCGTCGAGAAAATCTTCGCGGATCCACAGCATGTCGGTGCGGTCTTGGCGATTGAGCGGAATGCCTGGGCGAACCCCGGCATGGACGAAATAATAATCGCCGGATTGCACGCTGAGCGGCAATTTGCGCAGCCACGCGGTCCATTCGCGCGGCACCGCGGCACGCGCGCGCTGCAGATATGCGCGGCGATCCTCGTCGGGGTGGCGCGGCGCGATACCGAAGCTCTTCAGCGTATCCCGGCCGCCGACGCCGAGCCAGGCGCGGAGCGCGTCCATGTCGCCATCCAGTGCCTGCAGCATCGCCTCTTCATGATTGCCGAGCAGCACGACGACGTGATCGGTCTTGCGCTGGAGATCATAGAGCATCGCCAGCACCTCGGCGCTCTGCGGCCCGCGATCGATCAGATCGCCCAGGAAGACGACATAGAGCGAAGTCGTCGGCGGCAGGGCAGAGGAATGCGCCTCGATCTTCTCCAGCATCAGCCGGAGCAGGTCGAACCGCCCGTGGATGTCGCCAATCGCGTATATACGTTCACCGATATCGGTACTTGGCAACGCAACGTCTCCGGTATAGCGTTCCCGACAGCCGCCGGGGAGTGCGGTGCTTAGCGTGAACGCATCGTCGCAATCAATTGACGGGTCAGTGATTGTGCCGGGCATCCGCCGCCGGATCTTTGTCGGATCGCCGCCAGATCGCAGGACGTGCCGGACATTTCGTCTTGCAAGGATTGCTGCCATCGAACGGTAGCAAGGATGCGATGCTCGCTGTAATGGGCGGTGAATTGGGTGCGAACGATGAAGGGCGACGATTTGGCGGGGGTTGTATCAGCATCGGCCTTCGCCCCGCCCGAACGGCCCCTTGCAACCCGTAATGCCTCTGCGCGTCTGGCCGACGATAGCGTGGACGTGGCCGAGGCGGTGCATCCGTCGCGGGACGGTGCCGGTTCGCGGATGCGCGTCCTGCTAATCGCGTCGGCCGGCGGGCATTGGACGGAACTCTACCGGCTTCGCCAGGCATTCGTCGGCGCCGATTGCCAGTTCGTCAGCACGGCGCCGGGGCTTGTGTCGCCGCTGGGCGAGCGTGACGTTCTGTCGGTGGCCGACACCGCGCGCGATACCGTGCACACGCTGATCCCGACGATCGGCAGCCTGTGGCGGATATTTCGGACCTTCGATCCGGATCTTGTCGTATCGACTGGCGCGGCGCCGGGTGCGCTGGCGCTGTTCATCGGCCGGCTGTTTGGCGCGCGAACGATCTGGATCGACAGTATCGCGAACAGCGAAGGCCTGTCGCTGTCCGGACGCCTGGTGCGTCCCGTCGCGGACATGCGGATCACGCAATGGCAGCATCTCGCCGATCGGCATCCGACGTTGCGGTATCTCGGCCAGATATTGTGATCCTGCTTTCCGTTGGTACCCAATTGCCGTTCGATCGACTGATCGCGGCGGTCGATCGCTGGGCGAAGGATCGCGGTCGCACCGACGTGGTCGCGCAGATCGGGGTTGCTCAGTACCGCCCGGTGGCCATGCAGAGCTTCACGCATCTCGGTTATGACGAGTTTCGGGATTATCAGCGGAAGTGTTCGGTGATGGTCTGTCATGCCGGCATGGGATCGATCATCACCGCGATGGAGTTCGGCAAGCCGATTATCGTGATGCCGCGCGACCACCGGCTTGGCGAACATCGCAACGGACATCAGTTCGCGACGCTTCGACAGTTCGGCGATCGCCCCGGCATCTATCCGGCCGAATGCGAAGCCGATCTCGTCGCGCTGCTCGATCGTGCGGATACGCTGGTGGCGGCACCGACGGTGGGCACGAACGCTTCGGGCGACTTCGTCGACTTGCTGTTTTCGGTCGTCCATCAGCCCGTGAAACCGCGTATGATACGGCGTTTGCGGCATTTTTTTACAAGATAGCGTGTCGACGCCAAATTACCGGCCGGAACTGCTGCAATGCACCAAATATGCTTGCTGCCCTGTTGTTCGCATGTTAGCGCCAAGCAAGTGTATGAGTTCCGTGGGGGGTCCCGGTGAGTAAGATAGCGGCTTTTGTAATCACGGCCGCAATTGCGCTTGCGGGATGCGCGAAATCGGGTCCGGCCCCTATTTCGAGCGGCGAACGGTATGTCGCCGGCGAGGCGAACGAAGACGTCTATCGCCTTGGCGCCGGGGACAAGATCCGCGTGCTGATATACAATGAGCCGCAGTTGGGCGGCGATTTCTCGGTCAGCAGCGACGGCGAGATGTCTTTGCCGTTGATCGGCAACGTCCAGGTCGCAGGCAAGACGATCGAGCGCGTGTCGCAGGAAGTGCAGGCGCGTCTGGCGGATGGATATCTGCGGGATCCGCGCATCAGCATGGAAGTGCAGACCTATCGCCCGTTCTTCATTCTCGGCGAAGTGCGCGCGCCCGGCCAGTATCCGTATCTCAGCGGACTGACGGCGATGAACGCGATTGCAACCGCGCAGGGCTATACGCCGCGTGCGGGCAAGAAGACCGTGCGGATCCGGCGGTTCGGCGAGCAATATGAGCAGGAATATGTGCTCACGCCGAACCTGCGTATCCTGCCGGGCGACACCATTCGCCTGACCGAGCGGTTCTTCTAGGGTTGCGCCCGGTTCGGGTAGGTCTCGCATCTCGTCCAGGCCCGTTTCCGACTGGCTTGGCGCGCCCAGTTGCCATGATGGATCGCACGTACACTATCGGCACCCAGGCCATGTCGATGCGGGCTGCCGCTGCGCTTTTGCTCGGCGGAGCAGCGTGCATCCTGCCGGGCGCCGCGCGTGCGCAGACGAGCAGCTTCTTGTTGCCGACGGCGACGACTAGCGGCGATGCCTATGACCGCGGTCACAATGTCAGCATCACCGAACGCCCGCATCCCGAATATGATGCGCTCGGCGTGCGACTGGGCAGTTTCATCGTCAATCCGCAGTTGAGCACGTCGCTGGGATACAGCGACAACGTCTTCAACGACAATGATAACAAGCAGTCGGACGTCTACACGTCGTTCCAGCCCTATGTCGCGATCGCGTCGGATTGGTCGGTGCACCAGATCCGCATCACCGGATCCGGGGATATCCGTCGCTATGCGAAGCAGACGTTGCAGAACCAGGACGCCTGGAACCTGCAGGCGAGCGAACGCGTCGACGTATCCAGCGCGCTGACCGTACGCGTCGATGGACAGATCGGCCGGACCTATGAATCGGCGTTCTCGGCCGATGTCGTCGCCAACGTGATCCGCCCGTCGCGCTATCTGCGTGGGTTCGCGGGGACACGCGTCACCTATGATGCGGGACGGTCACGGTTGATCGGCACGTTCGACCGCACCACGTTCGAGTTCAGCCCGATCCAGTTCTCGAACGGCGTCGTTCGCGACCAGACCTATCGCGACAGGGTCACCTATAACGGTTCGGGTACATACGAACTCGGCTTCACGCCCAGCCTGTCGTTCTACACGCGGCTTGAAGCGGATCGGAACAGTTACAGGGCCGATCGCGCGTTCGGCGCAGCGAACAGGGATTCCAACGGCTATCGCGTCATCGCCGGCTCGAATTTCGATATTGCCGGCGTCGCGCGCGGCACGGTGGGTCTCGGCTACAGCTACCGCAAGTTCGACGCCAGCGGGACCTATCGCAATACCAGCGGCTTCTCCGTCGAGGCGCGCGGCGACTGGTTCGCGAGCGAACTGACCAGCGTCGGCGTTCTGCTGCAACGCCGGCTGATCGATGTCGATCTATCCAACGCCGGTACGTCCTGGGACAACAGGATCCGCGTCACCGTCGATCATGAACTGCTCTACAACATGATCGTCACGGTCGGCGCTGAGGTCGGCAAGCGCGAATATCCCGAGCGCAACGTCTCGACCGATATCTATCGTGCCGAACTCAGCAGTCGTTATCAGGTCACGCGGTGGCTGGGGCTGGATGCCAATGTCGGATATGGCGCGAACAAACCCAACCAGGTTGGGCTCGGCAATCCTTTCAACGAGTTGCGCGCGGCTCTTTCGATCCGTATCAGACGATGAGGACCAGTATGTCCAGTCTGCATGATGACGGCCATTTCTCCCGATGCTTAGGAAGATACTGACATGAAGGTCGTGAACGCGGCTGAGCCCGAGACTCGTCTGGGTGATGTGATCCGTACGGTGCGCGATGTCGTGCGCCGCCGTATCCTGATGTTGCTGGCGATTACCATCGCGGTCGCCGCGGTGGGTATCATCCTGACGCTGCGCATCACGCCGGTGTATCAGGGCGTCACGCGTCTCCAAATCGATCCGAGCCGCACGCCGCTGTCGCGCACGCCCAGCGAGGCGCAGGCGCAGCTGGCCAGCGAAGCGATCGAAACCGAAGTCTCGGTGATCCGTTCGATCGATCTGTCGCGGATCGTCGTCAAGCGGCTCAACCTGCTGAACGATCCGGAGTTCGGTGGTGGGCCGACGCCTGACGGCCAGCCTGCGCTGTCGCCGGCGGCCAAGCTCGATGTCGTCGCCCGTCAGGTCAACAGCCACCTCGACGTCGCCCGCGACCGGCTGACCTATATCATGGTCATCCGGTTCAGCTCGCAATCATCGGAAAAGGCCGCGCGGATCGCCAATGCGTTTGCTGCCGCGTATCTGGATACGAAGGTCGGCAACAAGATCGGGACCGCCGAGCGCCAGACGCAATGGTATCAGAAGCGCATGGACGAGCTGGCGACGGAAATCCGCGCCGCGGACGAGCGCGTGGCGCAATATCAGGCGCAGGCCGGGATCGTGCGCGGCACGTCCAACCAGGTCGGCACGATCGTCGACCAGCAGGTCGCGCCGCTGTCGCTGCAGCTCGCCAGCGCCGAATCGATCGCCGCCGAGGCGCGGTCGAAGGAGCAGTCCGCCAAGCGCCAGGTTCGCGGCGGTACGCTCGATGCGATCTCCGACGTCCGCGAATCGGCGACGGTGCAGGATCTGCGCAGCAAGCGTGCCTCGCTGTCGCAGACGCTCGAGGACGTCCGCGGCCGGTACGGCGAGCGGCATCCAGATTTCATCAAGGTCCGCGATCAGGTCGCTTCGCTCGATGCGGAGCTGAACAAGGAAATGGGACGCGTCGTGCGCTCGCTCGACGCCGATGCCGGTGCCGCCGATGCGCGCGCCGCCAGCCTGCGCAGCTCGATGACGCAGCTCGAGCAGAAGCAGGCGAACAACGCCCGCGCTTCTGTGATCGCGGCGAGCATGCAGCGTGACGCCGACGGCAAGCACGAAGCGTATGAGAAGATGTCGCAGATGGCGCTCGAATCGCGTCAGGCTGCACAGAACTCGATCGCGCAGGCGCAGATCATCGACAACGCCGAACCGTCGCAGGTACCGAGCTGGCCGAACCGCCCGCTGCTGTTCCTGTTGTCGCTGATCGCCGGTTTCGGCGTTGGCATCGCGGTCATCGTCACGCAGGAAATGCTGGTCACCGGCATGCGCAGCATCGACGAGGTCGAACGCGAGCTCGGCGTGCCGCTGATCGCGGCGGTGCCGAACATCCGCCAGGATCGTCCTGCGGACATCGTCGTCGACAAGCCGACCTCGCAATATTCGGAGGCGCTCCGCAACGCTCGCGCCTCGTTGCTCGGCGTGCGCGGTCAGGCCCGCCCGAAGATCATCGCGCTGACCTCGGCACTGCCGAGCGAAGGCAAGACCACGACCGCGCTTGCACTCGCGCGCGTCATGGCGATGAACGGCGACAAGACGATCATCGTCGACGCCGACGTGCGGCGTGCACAGCTGCGGATGATCACGCCGACCAAGGCGGACGGTGTCGGCCTGGTCGAGCTGCTGCACGGCGACGTTACGCTGGACGAGGCGATCGAGGCGAGCGGCCTGGAGGGGCTCGACCAGATCATCATCCACAAGCCGTATTTCTCGTCGGAGAACCTGTTCGGCAACGATCTGATGCCGAAGATTCTCGAACAGCTGTCGGAGCGCTACGACACGATTATTCTCGATCTGCCGCCGCTCGTCGGTCTGGCCGATGGTCGCTTCCTCGCGGCACTCGCCGATGCGGTCGCGTTGGTCATCCGCTGGAACAAGACGCCGAAGCATGCCGTCACCTCGGCGGCATCGTGGCTGAGTTCGGATGGCGCCAACCTGGTCGGATCGATCTTCACGATGGTCGACACCAGCTCGCAGAGCGTCGGGTCGTACTATTACTACTCGAAGCAATATTCGGAATATTACCAGGAGGCGTGATCGTGCCTGGTACTTCGGCGTACCCGGCGACATGAGCCTGGGAACGCCGATCGGGTCGGTGGTTCAAGATGCGGCGATCGCCGCGTAATACTGATTGAACCGGTCGGCCATTACTCTCGCAAACAAGAATACGTCATCCCCGCGTAGGCGGGGATCCAGACGGGCGAACATCACCATGAGCCGTGACCTCAGCCAATATGGATCCCCGCCTACGCGGGGATGACGGAGTACGGTACTGCGGGCTGCGATCTACAGCCTCGCGGTCGGCGGCATATTGGCCGCAGTACCGGCCATCGGCCGTGCGCTTGTCAGCGCACCGCCGAACATTGCCGATCGGCCAGCGGTGCGTACCCGGCCGGCTTGCACGGCGCGGGTTCGCCCCAGATCCACGACGATCCGACATAGCCCAGATACACCCGGCCGAACACGTCGGGGTCCGCGCCGACGACGCTGACCTGGTCGAGCGTCCCGACCGGGAAATCCACCAGCCGCTGCCAGCTGGCGGCGTCGTCGACCGAGCGCCAGATGCCGTATTCGCCCGCGACCCGCCCGGACAGGAAGATCGTCGGATAGGCGGCGCCCTTCGCGGCCTTGCCGAACGCGATGTCGTCGACCCGCGTGACGTTCGGTACGACCTGCCAGTTGCTGCCGCCATCGGTGCTGCGGCGCAGGCAGGTGTCGCTGGTGTGTTCGAACGCCGAGGTAAAGAACAGATGGCCGGCATGGCCCGGCACCGACCGCAGTTTCGCGGCCATGTCGCTCGACGGGGCGATTTCGCCTTCGAACACCTTGTCCCACGCCTTGCCGCCGTCGCGCGTCCGCCACAGCCCAAGCAGTGCGGCGTTCTCGCCGCCGCCATTGTGGTAGAGATAGAAGGTGCCCGGCAGCGACTTGTCCGCAGTCAGCGTCTTGCGCTGCAGCCACAGGTCGCGGAACGATCCCCAGGCATCGCCGACCGCGCCGGGCAGGCGGACCGGAGTCCAGCTCTGCCCGCCATCGGCGGTATAGAAGGGCTGGCGGTTGAACGCAGGGGCCCAGATGATGTTCTGCGCATCGCTCGACGAGACCGCGATCGTGCCGAACGACATCCGCCACGGATCGTCGTCCTTGGTGCCCGGCGGCGTCGGCAGGCTCGCGAACTTGCGCCATTTGCGCCCGCCATCGGTGCTGGTGCCCGCCATCACCGCATTGCCGTCCTCCGAACAGCAACCAAGCCGCGCATCGGACGCATTGGTGACGACGAAGCCGGGCTTGGCCGGCGTCCAGTCCATCTGCTGCACCGACATCAGCGTCCGTTCGCCGGGCGCGAAGGTCGTCGAAAACGCGTTCAGATCGTCCTTCACGTGCATGCCGAAATCCCATCCGGCAAAGATCGGCGAGCCACCGGGCGGCTGGATCACGTCGTTGGCGACCAGTTCCTCGATCCCGCGGGTCTGGCTGATCCAGTCGAGCGATACGGTACCCGGCGAGACGTCGGCGTAGAACACGCCGGTACCCGCCGCGACCCATAGGCGGTTCGCGACGGCGGGATCGAACATCAGGTCCGCGGTGGTGAAGAACGCGCCGTTGGCCACGCGCAGCCAGGGCGGGTCGCCGACACCGGGCTTGGCGCTGTGCGAGATGCTGCTCCAGGTCGCGCCGCCGTCGGTGCTGGTATAGCCCTGGCCGCCGCGATCGACGACGATCACCTGGTCCGCGCGCGGACTGGCGGCGACTGCGGCATATTCGCGCACGGTCAGCCCGAGCTCGGCGGTCAGGTCCCGCCAACGACCCTTCTGGTACGACCAGATCGACTTGGTCAGGTCGTCGACACCGAAGAAGGTGCCGCGCCGGTCGAAGGTCCCGCGCTGCAGCGTCATCGGCTGCGCGCCGGCCGCCTCCAGCGGCGTGAAGGTCGCGCCGCGATCGTTCGAGACGAACATGCCGTTGCCCGAGGACAGCGCGAACAGCCGTCCGGTCGGCTTGCCCCCGGCGGGCCGTTCGAACCACAGCATCGTGCCGGGCGCCTGCGCGCCGGCATCGGGCTTGCGATCCTTGCTGACCGGCACCGAGCCGACC
>Ga0247813_10002946_pt1 | contig 11280 bp, 6 predicted proteins | sample UWRJL169409C1_FD_180719 | JGI IMG/M metagenome (GOLD analysis project Ga0247813, IMG submission 180719) | Plant litter microbial communities from Arlington Agricultural Research Station in Wisconsin, United States - UWRJ-L169-409C-1 | ecosystem: Environmental > Terrestrial > Plant litter >... | reverse complement strand
ATGACGGTTTCGCGCAGATCCGTCGTGAGTTTGATCATTCCTTCCGTCCCAGCCACTCGCGGGCGATGAACAGCGCCGCCAGCGATCGGCCTTCGGAGAAATCCTCGCGCAGCATCAACTGGTCCAGCTCGGCCAGCTTCCACGGCACGACCTCCAGCTCCTCCGGCTCATCGCCGACCAGGCGCTCGGGGTACAGATCCCGCGCCACCACCAGCCAGGACTGGTGGCTCATATAGGTGGGGGCCAGGGTCATCGCGCGCAGCACGTCGACCCGGCGGGCGCCGTAACCGGCCTCTTCCTTCAACTCGCGGTCGGCGGCCTGTTCGGGGGTTTCGCCGGCATCGATGCGGCCTTTCACCAGCCCCAGTTCATAACGGTGCATGCCGGCGGCGTACTCACGCACCAGCAGCACGGTCTCGTCATCGAGCATCGGCACCACCACCACGGCCCCATGGCCGCGGGTCACCAGCCGTTCGAAGCGGCGGCGTTCGCCATTGGAGAATTCCAGATCCAGATGCTGGCGCTGGAACGGCCCGCTTTCCTCGTCCGTGATCTGGTGGATGATGGGCAGGCGACGGCTCATGCGAGCATCTCTAGAATGGGTACTGGTGAAAACGTGTTCATGAGCCCGAAATGCTAGCAGACCCAGCCCCTCTCACGCTGGCCGATCAGTGGCGGCAACGCGATCTGGCCGTCCTGTGGCACCCGTGCACGCAGATGCGCGAGCACCCGGACACCCTGCCCCTGCTGCCGATCGCCCGTGGCGAAGGCCCCTGGCTGATCGACCATGACGGCCATCGCTATCTGGATGCGGTGAGCAGTTGGTGGACCAATCTGTTCGGCCATGCGCAACCGCGCATCGCCGCAGCCATCGCCCAGCAGGCCACCCAGCTGGAACAGGTGATGCTGGCCGGCTTCAGTCACGCGCCGGCGGTACAGCTGGCCGAGCGCCTGCTGGCGATTGCGCCACGCCAGACCGGACGCGACCCGCTGGCCAAGGTGTTCTACGCCGACAACGGCTCGGCCGGGGTCGAGGTGGCGTTGAAGATGGCGTTCCACTACTTCCGCAACCGGGGCGAGAACCACCGCACCCGGTTCGTCGCGCTGGAGAACGGCTATCACGGCGAAACCCTGGGCGCGCTGTCCGTCGGCGATATCCCGCTGTATCGGCGCGTGTATGCGCCGTTGCTGACCGAAGCGCTGTTCGCGCCCTCGCCCGATGCCTACCTGGCCGAGCCGGGCCAGAGCGCCGCGCAGCGCGCGCACCAGGCCGCCGATGCACTGGCCACGCTGTTCGACCAGCACCCGGGCGAAATCTGCGCGGTGATCCTGGAACCGCGTCTGCAGTGCGCGGGCGGCATGCGCATGTACGACCCGGTCTATCTGCAGCGCGCGCGCGCGCTGTGCGATGCCAATGGTGCCTTCCTGATCGCCGATGAAATCGCCACCGGCTTCGGCCGCACCGGCACGATGTTCGCCTGTGAGCAGGCCGGGGTGATGCCGGATCTGCTGTGTCTGTCCAAGGGCCTGACCGGTGGTTTCCTGCCGCTGTCGGCAGTGCTGGCCACCCAGGCGCTGTACGACGCCTTCCTGGATGATTCACGCGAGCGCGCCTTCCTGCATTCGCACAGCTACACCGGCAATCCGCTGGCCTGCGCCGCCGCGCTGGCGACCCTGGACATCTTCGCCGGTGAAGACGTGATCGCACGCAACCGCAGCACCGCCGAGGTGATGCGCACCCTGGCCGCACCGTTCGCCGACCATGCGCATGTCGCCGATGTGCGCCAGGCCGGGATGGTGGTGGCCTTCGAACTGACCCGCAACGGCGACAAGCGCACGCCGTTCCCGGCCGAGGCCCGGATCGGGTTGCATGCGTATAAAGCCGCGCTCAAACGCGGGGTGGTGCTGCGCCCGCTGGGCAATGTGCTGTATTGGATGCCGCCGTACTGCGTGGAGGATGAACAGTTGGATCTGCTTGCTTTGACCACTCTGGCCGCCATCGACGAGGCCGTCGCATGCGCGTGACCCGCAGCCATATCGATCATTCGCTGGCGGTCGGCCAGACGCTGGCACTGCCCGAGGACGCCGCCAACCATCTGGTCCGCGTGATGCGCCTGCGCGAAGGCGACGGCTGCGTGCTGTTCAACGGCGATGGCCAGGACTACAGGGCCACGCTGGTGGCCGTCGGCAAGCGCGATGCGCAGGTGCGGATCGAGGCCGCCACCGCGCTGGACAACGAGTCGCCCTTGCACATCACCCTGCTGCAGGGCATCGCGCGCGGGGAGAAGATGGACCTGATCCTGCAGAAGGCCACCGAACTGGGGGTGCAGGCCTTCATACCGGTCAACGCCGAACGCACCGAAGTGAAGCTGGATGCGGCGCGTGCCGAGAAGCGGCTGGCGCACTGGCACAGCGTGGTGGTCTCGGCCTGTGGTCAGTCCGGCCGCGCCCGCGTGCCGACGGTGGCCGCGCCGCGATCGCTGCAGGACGCCGCCAACGCGCTCCCGGCCGAGGCCGTGAAGTTGACCCTGGACCCGCAGGGGGAGCATCGCTTGTCGACGCTCTCGGCAGCACCGGGCGGCGTGGTGATCGCGATCGGCCCGGAAGGCGGCTGGTCGCCACGCGACCGCCAGACGCTGGCCGCGGCGGGCTTCCAGGGATTGCAGCTGGGTCCGCGCGTGCTGCGCACCGAGACCGCGGGCTTGGCGGCGATCGCTGCCGTGCAGGCGCGGCTGGGCGATCTGGGTTGAAAAATAACGGGGACGGGGGTAGTTAATCGCGCCGATTAACTACCCCCGTCCCCGTTATTACATCACCCCGCGACGGGGAAGGATTCGTCCAGCGCCGCTTCCAGCGCATCCAGGTCCGGCAGCAGCGCGCTCTGTTCGCCCAGCAGGACGCGCATGTGCACGCCTTGCGGCAGGGTTTCCTCGGAGGCATCGGCCAGCAGACCGTCGCGCGGCACTGCGATCAGCTGCGGGAAGGTCTGGGTCAGCAGGGCAAAGTACGGGCGGCGGGCATTGCCACCCAGCGCCTTGAGCACCACCACCTTGTTGTTGGTCACGACCGGTTCGTCGCCCTGCCCGGACAACCGGGCGAACGACAGCAGCGGCACGTCCCAGCCGTGCCAAGCGATCTGACCGACCAGCCAGGCCGGTGCGTCGGGTACCGTTTCGACCGGCACCTTGGACATCATCTCGGCGACGGTGGCGTTGGGCAGCAGTACGCGTTCGTGCCCGGCCTGGATCAGGACACCGCGGATTTCGTCGTTGCTGGCGTAGCTCATGGGTCTTCCTTTAAAGGAGCGTGACGCGCTTACGCGTCCACGCCCCAGCGTTCGGCGATGGTGGCGGCAAGCTGCGGCGGTTCACCGGCGTCCTGCCCTGCGACCACCACGGCACTGGCCGCCGTCGGGTCGTAGCAGCCTTCGCCCACCTGACCGGCAACCCAGGCACCTGCAGCCGCCAGCGCGAGCACGTCATCCAGCTGGGCGGCGTCCGCGCCACTGAGCAGGACCACGCCACTATGCGCCGCCGGCAAGGCATCGATCTGGATCCCGGCGGTGTCGGCAATGAACTGCAGGCCGCCCTGGCTGGCAACGACGCCGACGTCGTCCGGCAGGATGTAGACCTGTCCGGCGTCCACCGGCTGTGCCACTTCAGCGAGGACCACCGGCAACGCAGACACACGCGCCATCTGCTTGACCAGATTGCCGTAGCGACCACCGTCCAGGCGCATGTGCACCAGGATCGCCGTGCTCAGCGCTTCGGGCAGCGCAGCGAGCAGACGACGCAGCGCGTCCGGCCCACCGATACCGGCCAGGACCAGCACGGCACCGGGGCATCCGCCCTCGATTCCCGTGTCGGGCTCAAGCTCGACCAGCGACAGCCGGTCGATATCGAAGCGCTCCGGTACGGCCTCGGCCGTTGATGCAGCCGGCGACGTTACGACATGCTCGTCCACCAGCGACCAGCGGCTGTGATCGCCGATCGCGGTGACCGGCGCGACGACCGCGGCGACGTCAGCGGGCGGTGCCGCAGCGGGCATCGCGGGCGGGTACGGTTCGTCCTGGCTGGGCTGCAGCGCAGCCAGCGCGTCCTCCAGCGAGACCGGCTCGCGCAGGTCCTGCGGCGCCTGGTACAGGCCATCGGCGGGAACCTCAGGGGCGGCATCGGCGGCTTCGCGCAGGTGGAATTCCAGCGGCGCATCGGCATGCAGCTCGGCCGGGGTCACCGGCAGGCCCGGTTCGGGCTGCAGATGCTGGTCCTGCTCCGAGCCCGGCGGCAACACATCCTGATGGCCGTGCAGCTTGGCCACCAGATGCCGCGCCCAGCGTTGCGCCTCCCAGCCATCCCGACGCGCGGCCAGTTCGGCCTCATCGAAAATCAGGGTCAGCGATGGCGAGCCCAGCACCGGGTCCAGCCGTTCAAGGGCGTCCTCGATCGCCGGCTCCAGCGCGATCAGCACGGCACCGGGATCGGCGTCGCGCAGGGTCTGCAGCTCGAGCGTGTTCGGATCGTCCTCCAGCACCACCTGCGCGCCGGCATGATCCAGCGCTTCGCGCAGTCGGTCACGGGCCGCACCCGGACGGGCCAGCAGCGCGATCGTCAACAAGGTGGGGCCATCACTCGCGGACACGGGCGATCCCCAGCAGGTCGTACACGTTGCGCATCAGATCCAGCTCCTGGTACGGCTTGCCCAGGTAGCGCTGGACACCGATTTCGAAGGCGCGCTGACGGTGCTTGTCGCCGCTGCGCGAGGTGATCATCACGATCGGCACCCCTTGGTAACGCGGGTCCGCGCGCATCACGCTGGCCAGCTCGTAGCCGTCCATGCGCGGCATCTCGATGTCCAGCAGCATCAGATCGGGCACGCGCTCTTCCAGGCGCTCCAGGGCTTCGATGCCATCGCGCGCGACGGTCACATCGAAGTTGTGGCGCTCCAGGATGCGGCCGGTGACCTTGCGCATGGTCAGCGAGTCATCGACCACCATCACCAGCGGTGCATCGCGGTCGCTGACCTGGGTGGTCGCGGCGATCGGCTTGTGCGGATTGGCGATGTAACGGCGCACCAGCGGCGCAACGTCGAGGATGACCACCACGCGGCCGTCGCCGGTGATCGTCGCACCGTAGATACCCGGCACCGAGGCGATCTGCAGACCGACCGGCTTGACCACGATTTCGCGGTTGCCGAGCACCTGGTCGATCGCCACCGCCACGCGCAGGTCGCCCGCACGCACCAGCAGCAGCGGCACCTGGGCCTGGCCTTCGGCACGGGCCTGGGCCTGGCCGATCAGCGTCCCCAGATCGTGCAGCGCGAACGCTTCGCCGCCGTAGTGGTAGTCGCCATCGGCGGTTTCAAAGCGCTCGCGCGCGATCCGGCCGATACCGCTGACCGAGGCCACCGGCACCGCGAACGTGGTGTCGCCGATCTGCACGAACACCGCCTGGGTGACGGCCAGCGTCTGCGGCAGGCGCAGGGTGAAGGTGACGCCCTGCCCGCGCACGGAGTGGATGTCCACCGAGCCGCCGAGCTGGCGCACTTCGTTGTGCACCACGTCCATGCCCACGCCACGGCCGGCCAGCTGGCTGACCTGGTCGGCGGTGCTGAAGCCGGGCGAGAAGATCATCGCGTCCAGTTCGGCATCGCCCAGCACCGCATCGGCGGCGATCAGGCCACGCTGTTCGGCACGGCGACGGATCGCCTCGCGGTCCAGCCCGGCGCCATCGTCGGCGACTTCCAGCACGATTTCCGAGCCTTCGCGGCGCAGGCGGATGGCGATTTCACCTTCCTCCGGCTTGCCGGCGGCACGGCGCTGTTTGGGGGTTTCCAGACCATGTGCCACCGAGTTGCGCAGCATGTGTTCCAGCGGCGCGACCATGCGGTCGAGCACGTTGCGGTCCAGTTCGCCGTGGGTCCCTTCCAGGGTGACGTGGACCTGCTTGCCGGTGTCCTGGCCCGCCTGCCGCACGACCCGGCGCAGGCGTGGTACGAGGCCATCGAACGGCACCATGCGCGCGCGCATCAGGCCGTCCTGCAGTTCCGAACTGACGCGCGACTGTTGTTGCAGCAGCACGTCGTACTGGCGCGAGAGGTCGTCCAGCACGCCCTGCAGGCCGCCCAGATCGGCGGCGGACTCGTTCAGGGCGCGGCTGAGCTGCTGCAGCGTGGAGAAGCGGTCAAGTTCCAGCGGGTCGAACTTGTGATCGGCCTGGTCCTGCTCACGCTGATAGCGCGCCACGATCTGCGCTTCGGTTTCCAGATCCAGGCGGCGCAGCTGATCGCGCAGACGGGCATTGGTGCGGTCCAGTTCGCCCATGGCGCCGCGGAAGGCACCGAGCTGCTGTTCCAGACGCGAACGGTAGATCGCCACTTCACCGGCATGATTGACCAGGCGGTCGAGCAGATCGGCGCGCACGCGCACCTGTTCCTGCTGCGGACGCGGCAGACCGTCGTCTTCGCTGACGGTCTCCAGCGGCACCGGTGCGGACAACGGGGCAGCGACGAGCGCGGCGATCGCTGCTTCGACCTTGGCGTCGCCGGAAGCAAGTGTCTGCTCGGCGGTCTCGATCTGCTCCGGCTCGGCACGGCCCTGGGTGCGCTGCTCGAAGGCGGCGATCAGGTCGTCCGGCATGGCCACGGTGCGGTGCTGCCCGGTCCGGGTCAGCAACTGGTGCAGACGATCGAAGCCACGCTCCAGCAGATGCACATCGCTGCGGTCGATATCGGTGCGGTTGGCTGCCACGGCTTCCAGCAGCGATTCGATGCCATGGCCGAGATCACCGATGGGATTGATGCCGGCCATGCGTGCGCCACCCTTGAGGGTGTGCAGGTCGCGCTGCAGGCCGGCGATGACGTCGCGGTCCTGCGGTGCGGCACGCAGCTCGCTGATCAGGCCATCGCAATGGTCGAGCAGATCCTTGCCTTCCTCCACGAAGATGTCGACCAGTTCCTGATCGAGCTGGCTGAAATCGAGGGCATCACCTGCATCGAGTTCAACGTCATCGTCCGATGCCGCCGCCGCGAATGCGGTGCCGGCAGACTGCGGAACGGTGTTGACCGGCGCCGGCGCGTCTTCCAGTTCAAAGAAGCGCGCGGGTGCGGCGTCGGAGGGTTCGCTGTCGTCTGCGTCTGCGGTATCGGTCGCTTCGAAGGCTTCGGCAAAGGCGTCCCCTTCCACCGGTGCGTCGACCGTGGCATCCAGACCGAGCACACCGTTGTCTTCGCCCGCGTCGGCATCCGGTGCATCGAGCACGGTCAGACCATCGTCGATGGCCTGCTGCGCATCCACCAACTCGCCGAAGGCCGGCGGCGGCGGCAGGATGTCATCGAGAGCCTGCGCGTCGTCGTCGTTCCCATCGCTGCTGTCGGTGTCGCGCCAGCCGTCGTTGGCGGCGTCGTCCACGGCGACCGCGTAGGCGCCAGCCGGCACAGCCCCGCTGTCGCCGAGGTGAGATGCATCGAGGGTTGTCTCGACGCTATCGGCGTCGGCGTCGGCGTCGGGGTCGGCTTCGGCTTCGGCAACCGCTCCGGCAACGTCCTGTGGTTCGTCCGTCACGGCCGTCGTAGCACCCGGCTCCGGATCGGCCGCCAGCTCGGATGGGGTGAGGTGACCGAAGTACCGCGACAGATCTTCTGCGGAGGTGAGCTCCACGGCATCCAGGCCGGCGTGCACCGCGTCCAGATCGGTCTCCTCGGCCGCGGTGTCCTGCGTGTTGTGAACTTCGTTGAGCACCGGCGACCCCGGCAACCCGGCATCGAAGTAGGCGGACAGATCATCGGTTCCAGTCAGTTCCGCCGCGACCAGCGCGTCGTCAGCCGTGGCCTCGACGTCGACGGCATCCCCGTCGACCAGGGTCAGGCCGTCGGCCTCGATCAGCCCCTGCTGCAGGTCGGCATCGGCAGCGTCATCGATGCTTTCCAGAACCGGCGCCTGCACGTCGGCCGGCGCATGGTCAGCGATGGCTCCTTCTGCAACGACAGCTTCTTCAGCAGCGATGGCTTGCTCAGCGTCGCTGGCCTCATCCGCAGCGTCGGCGTCCATGCCCGCAAGGTGATTGGCATCGGTCACGTCCAGGGCCGAGTCTTCCTCCTCCAGGTCCCGTTCGTCGTCGACCAGCGCCGGCCAGCGTGCTTCGGGCAGTGTGTCGGCCAGGGCGACCAACCGGGCAGCAAGTGCGCGCTGCACTGGCACGCGCGGCGCCTCGTCCTGCAGAGCCTCCATCGTGGTGGTGATCGCGGCACAGGTCTCCACCAGTGCCTGCAGACCCACGTCGCTGGGCAGCGCATCGGCGGCCAGCGAACGCTTGATGTAACTCTCTGCCGCACCGGTGACCGCAGTGATCTCCGGCACGTCGGTCATGGCGAAGGCGCCATTCATGGTGTGCACCGCGCGCAGCAGGCCATCGGTGACCGGCTGCGGCGCGTCGGACGCGCTGTCCAACCATGCCTGCAGGGTGGCCTGGTGCACCTCGACCTCGGCTTCCAGGATCTCGCGCAGGACGCTGTCGATGTTGGCCGGGGTGCTTTCCACCACGGGCGCGGGCGCGGGCACGGGTGCAATATCGACTGCCACCGGATCCGGCACGGTCGCCACCGGCGCCACCGGGCGCTGCAGCGGAACATGGAAGGTCTCTTCGCCTGCGGCCACGCGATCGGCGATCGCCTGCATCGCCTGCAGGTCGGCGGTCACGCGGCTGCCATCACGCAGCGCAGCGTTGAGCTGCGGCAGGACGTCGTAGGCCTGCCCGACCAGCGCGACCACCGCCGGCGAGGCCGGACGGCTGCCGTCGAGCACGCGGTTGAGCATGCCCTCGATCTTCCAGCTGAATTCTCCCAGGGTGCGTGCACCGACCAGGCGACCACTGCCCTTGAGGGTATGGAACACGCGGCGGATCGGTCGCAGCCGGTCCATATTGTCCGGTGCGATGCGCCAGGCCGGAAGCAGGTTGCCCAGGTTCACCAACTCTTCGTCGAACTCTTCGATGAACACCTCGCGGATGTCCTGGTCGATGTTCTCGCCATCGTCCTCGAAGCCGGCCTCGATGCTGGTGTCCTCGGCGGTCACGGCAGCGACCTCGGCCACCAGGCCGGTGATCGGTGCCGCAACGGGATCGACACCCTCCGCGCGGAACTGCGCGGCGGCGGCATCCAGTTCGGCCAGGAATCGCACCGATTCGTCGTCCAGCTCAATCTTGCGGATCACCGCGTCCTGCACGCCCGAGGTCGGACGTGGCGCGGCCAACCCGTCGTCACTCTCGTCCGCAGATGCGACCGGGATGTCCTGAAGGAAGGTGGGAAGCGCCTGGACGTCTGCGTCGTCAGGCACCGATTCGGATGTCGATTCGGATTCGGCAACAGTTCCGGCGACAGGTTCGGCGTCGGCCGAACCCGAGTCGGCATCGTCGATCTGCAGCGACAACACGTCATCGGCGTTGTCCAGCCGCTCATCGAAGGTGAACTCGATCGGCTCGTCGCTCAGCTCCAGCGCCTCGTGCTCGGCTGCGACCGGATCGAACCCGGTCCCGTCCGCCACGAATGCAGGCATCTCCAGGAAGGTCGGATCGGCATCGTCGGCGCGCGCGGACGGCGTCGCATCGAGCTCAGTCTCGGCGGCGTCCGCCACCGGCGTGGACACCAAGGGAGGCACGCCCCACCCGGCACCGGCCGGGGCCTCGGCGATAACCGGATCGAAATGCGCGAAGGTCGGCAGTTCGTCCACATCGTTGTTGCCCGCCAGGGTCCACTGCGGCGCATCGGCCGCAATGGGCGCGGTCGACGCATCGAACACCAGCGCAGCCGGCGGGGCCACGGGCGTGGTGGCCGGCGGCGGCGGCGGCGGCGGATCGAAGGTGAAGTCCGGCAGCGGCGGCGGCAGGTTGGCCGGGCGCGGCATCTCGGCGGTGACGCCCAGCGCGATCGGCTCGGCGGCCGGCGCGTCCCACGGGGTCAGTTCAATGTGTTCCGGTGCCACCGGCAGTGCATCCGGCCCGGTATCAGCCGAGGGCTGGTTGGCATCCGGCAGCGGCCAGTAACGCAGGGTTTCCAGGCTGCTGCGGGTGATGTCCAGAATCTCGTCGCGGCCCGCGCGGCCTTCGCGCAGCGCTTCGAGGTAGTACTCCAGGCTGGCCATGGCATCGGCCAGGGTGTCGAGCTGGCGACCGCTCGGCACACGCTGCTTGCCCAGCAGTTCCACCGTGATGTACTGGCGCACGCCCTGCAGGTAGTCGGCCGGAACCGTCAGATCGAGCATGCGCAGCGCGCCGGCAACCTCGCCCAGCAGGCGCGGCACTTCCTGCAGCTGCTGGTGGTTCCAGTTGGTTTCGATGAAGGCGACGAAGTGCTCGCGCGCAGCGGCGAAGTTGGCGATTGCTTCATGCGCCAACACTTCCACCGTGCGCCGGTTTTCGGCCACACTCGGGTCATCTTCGCCGCTGCCGACCGCGCCCAGATGGGCAACCTGGTCATCCAGCGAGGCATCCACGTACAGCAGCGCGCCGGCGATATCCAGCAGCAGCGTTTCATCGATCTGCTGCACGCCCTGGACCACATCGCGCAGTGCGTCGCGCTGCTGCACGACCACGCCACGGGCCACGCCCAGGCCCATCATGCCCAGCGTGTCGGCCACCGCGCCCAGTTCGTTGACCTGGGTCTGCAGCTGCACCGGCTCGCCGCCAGTGCGCAGGTGCAGGTCCAGCGCATCCTTGATCCGCAGCAGCTCTTCCTTGACCGCGTTGCCGACGGTGTCGAGCAGCTCGCGGTTGCGCCCGCTCAGGCTGCCGCGCGCATGATCCAGCTCGGCCTCGGTGGCGCTCGCACTGTCCGGCGCGAAGGCGAACAGCACGCTTTCATTGATACCCGGCTCGGCGCGCGCCGAGCGGATGTCATTGAGCAGCGGCAGCAGCACGATCGGGATGTCGCGGTGACCGTTCTGCAGGCGCTCCAGGTAATCGGGCAGCAGCACGCTGCCACGCATCAGCGTGGCGCAGGCTTCATCACGATCGGGCACCTCACCGGCACCGATCGCATTGGCCAGCTGCTCCAGCTCCTCGGCCACCATCGCCGGGGCATACAGCTCGACCATGCGCAGGGTGCCCTGCACCTGGTGCAGGTAGCCGGCGCAGAAGCGCATGCGGCTGCCATCGGCAGGGTCTTCCACGTAGTACTCGACCTCGTTGCGCACCTGGCGCAGGGTCTCGTCCAGCTCCGGCTTGACCCAGCCCAGCGCAGCGTGGCTCATGGCATCGCGCAGCGTGCTCATGCCAGGTCTCCCGGCAGCTC
>Ga0247813_10002945_pt1 | contig 11286 bp, 9 predicted proteins | sample UWRJL169409C1_FD_180719 | JGI IMG/M metagenome (GOLD analysis project Ga0247813, IMG submission 180719) | Plant litter microbial communities from Arlington Agricultural Research Station in Wisconsin, United States - UWRJ-L169-409C-1 | ecosystem: Environmental > Terrestrial > Plant litter >... | reverse complement strand
TACATTAAATAATTTACAGGTAAAAACTGAGCTGTTGAAAACTCTATACTGAAATTACTAATATTTTTAGTAATTTCAGTATATGGAAAGTGACAAACATTATTTTAATGGTCGTGGCGCTCAGTTAAATACCGCGAATAAATTTTTGAAACAAGAATTGGTAAAGGACCACGTGGAGGGAATAGATGACTGGGAAGAGGAGAATGGCAAAACAACTTTTATCATGGGCAAATCCAAGTCTATTGCCAATAAGGTAGACAGCCCAGATGTGGGGATGTGGTATTCCCTTAACCCTTACCAAGGTTGTGAGCATGGCTGCATTTATTGTTACGCCAGAAATTCTCACGAATATTGGGGCTTTAGTGCCGGGTTGGATTTTGAGCGAAAGATTATTGTAAAGCAAGATGCCCCAGAACTTTTCAAAAAATTTTTACAAAGAAAATCTTGGGATGCCACACCCATCTCTCTATCTGGAAATACGGATTGCTACCAGCCTGCAGAGCGAAAATTTAAGTTAACACGGCAGCTGCTAGAAATTGCCTTAGCCTATAAACAGCCCATTGGCTTGATTACCAAAAATTCACTGATTTTAAGAGATCTAGATATTTTGCAAGAGATGGCCAAGTATAAATTAGTAATGGTATATGTTTCTATAACCAGTTTGGATGATAAATTACGCTTAAAAATGGAGCCGAGAACCACTACCGCAAAACAACGCCTAAAAATTATCGAGCAGTTAAGTCAAGCAGGCTTACCCACTGGGGTGATGACTGCCCCTATTATACCTAGCCTAAATAGCCACGAGATACCTAGCATTTTAAAAGCAGCTGCAAATAATGGTGTTAAAAGTGCGGGATATACCGTTGTTCGTTTAAATGGCTCAATACACAAAATCTTCAAAGATTGGCTCGAGAAAAACTTTCCCGATCGCTTTGAAAAAGTATGGCATCAAATAGAATCCTGTCACAACGGAAAGGTAAACGATAGCCGCTTTGGCACACGGATGCGCGGGGAAGGTAATTTTGCAGAGCTAATTCGAGATACGTTTAAACTTCATTGTAAATTGAATGGAATAAATAAGGAAATCATAACGTTAAACAGCAGTTTATTCAAAGTGCCTCAAGCGCAAACAAGTTTATTTTAAATAAATTCTTAATTTGGCCTTATGAATATTGCATTGGTAACTTATCAGGATGATGGAGCGTACTCGTCTGGAACAGTAGCGAATGAAGATGATCAATTGATGAGCTATCTTCAACATAAAGGACTAACCATACAGAAAGAAATTTGGAACAATCCTGAGGTAGTTTGGGAAAATTACGATCTTGCCCTTATTAAATCTCCATGGGATTATTTCAATTTGATCGATGATTTTTATCAATGGTTAAATACTTTAAAGAATAAGAGCATTAAAATTCTTAATCCGATAGCAACCCTACAATGGAATGCCAATAAGCATTATTTGGAAGATATCGAAAAAGCTGGGCTACAAATAGTGCCTTGCATTTTTCTTGAGAAAGGCAAACTAGTTAATCTACGTGATTACTTTATTAAATTAAATGTAGATACGTTAATTGTGAAGCCAGCCATTAGTGGTGGTTCAAAAAATACATTTAAAGTAACGAACACCAATGTAGAGCAGGTTAATCAGCAACTCGGCTCATTAGTAAAGGAAGAGGAGTTCATCATTCAACCCTTTTTAAAGGAGATTGAAGAAGATGGCGAATGGTCATTTTTATTTTTTGGAGGGAAATTTAGTCACGCCCTCTTAAAAAAAGCAAAAGCAGGAGATTTTAGGGTTCAACCTATTTTTGGAGGGTCAGTACACCCTCAGAATCCTACGCCAGCATTACTTGAAATTGCGCAACAGTATATTGATCAATTTGCAACAGATTGCTTATATGCTCGTGTAGATGGAGTTCTTGTAAATGGCCATTTTTTACTCATGGAATTAGAGTTAATCGAACCTTTTTTATTTTTAGATACCCATGGCCAGAGTTTCGAAAACTATTATCAGGCAATTCAAAGTTGTCTAAAAAAGCCCATTTAACTATTGCTAAATGGGCTCCAAATAAAGCGTTTAAGCTCCTTCTTCTTTTTTCTTCTTCTTGCCTGTACTTTTATTCACAACGACAATTTCTTCTTTTTCTTTATCGTAGTCAATTTCTAAGGTATCACCATCGTGAATTTCACCTTTTAAAATTTCCTCAGCAATTGGATCTTCTAGGTATTTTTGAATGGCACGCTTAAGTGGTCGGGCTCCAAAATTACTATCAAAGCCTTTATCAGCGATAAACTCCTTAGCTGTATCGGTTAATTTTACTTCATATCCTAGGCTATGTACTCTTCCGAATAACGCTTTCAATTCGATATCGATAATTCTGAAAATTTCGTCTTTACCTAAGCTATTGAATACCACAACGTCGTCTACACGGTTTAAAAATTCAGGAGCAAAAGCACGTTTTAACGCATTCTCTATTACGCCTCTGCTATGCGCATCATTTTGACTAACCTTGGCTGAAGTTGAAAAGCCTACCCCTGCACCAAAATCTTTCAGTTGACGCGCACCAATGTTTGATGTCATGATAATGATGGTATTTCTAAAATCTACCTTTCTACCTAAACTATCTGTTAATTGACCTTCGTCTAGTACTTGCAATAAAATATTAAATACATCTGGATGTGCTTTTTCAATCTCATCCAACAAAATTACAGCATAGGGTTTTCTGCGTACTTTTTCCGTTAACTGTCCACCTTCTTCATAACCTACATATCCAGGAGGCGCTCCAACTAAGCGTGAAACCGCAAATTTCTCCATGTATTCACTCATGTCAATTTGGATCAGCGAATCGTCGCTATCAAACATAAATCTGGCTAATTCTTTCGCTAATTCAGTTTTTCCAACACCCGTTGGGCCTAAGAATATGAATGAACCAATTGGTTTTTTAGGATCTTTTAATCCAGCTCTCGTACGTTGTATCGCTTTAGTTAATTTCTTTATGGCATCGTCCTGACCAATAATTTTCTCTGCAACCGTTTCGTACATATTTAACAACTTAACGCTATCTGTTTGTCCAACACGTTGTAAAGGAATTCCGGTCATCATAGAAACTACCTCCGCTACATTATCTTCACTCACTTCGTAGCGCTTCGTTTTAGTTTCGGCTTCCCACTGGGCTTTGGCCTGCTCTAATTCTTCTAAGAGGTTTTTCTCGGTGTCTCGTAATTTTGCAGCCTCTTCGTACTTCTGGCTTTTCACCACTTTATTCTTTTCAATCTTAATATCTTCTATCTTGTTTTCGATAGCGATGATATTTTCTGGAACATGAATATTAGTTAAATGCACTCTCGAACCTGCCTCATCTAAGGCGTCAATTGCTTTGTCTGGTAAAAAACGATCGGTAATATATCTCGAAGTTAACGCTACGCAAGCATTAATGGCCTCATCTGTATACGTCACACCGTGATGATCTTCGTATTTTTCTTTAATACGATTTAAGATTTCAATCGTTTCATCACTTTCTGGAAACGACGATCTAAGGCACCATCTTTTTCAATGTATTGACGGTATTCATCTAATGTGGTAGCACCGATGCATTGAATTTCCCCTCTTGCCAAAGCGGGCTTGAACATATTTGAGGCATCTAATGACCCAGATGCACCACCTGCTCCAACAATCGTATGGATTTCATCGATGAATAAAATCACATCTGTAGATTTTTCCAATTCATTCATTACCGCTTTCATTCGCTCTTCAAACTGGCCACGGTATTTTGTACCTGCAACTAAAGAAGCTAAATCTAAGGTAACGACACGCTTATTGAATAATACTCTAGAAACTTTGCGTTGCACAATGCGTAAAGCTAAACCTTCTGCAATAGCCGATTTACCAACTCCCGGTTCTCCAATTAAAATTGGGTTATTTTTCTTGCGACGTGACAAAATTTGAGAAACACGTTCGATCTCTTTCTCGCGACCAACAATTGGATCTAATTTGCCTTCTTCTGCAGCACGGGTTAAATCACGGCCAAAATTATCGAGTACCGGTGTTTTAGACTTAATGTCGGATACCTTTTTAGGTGCGCTGAAACTTTCTTCTTCCTGAAAATCGTCATCCCCGCCACCTGCAGTGCCGCCACCTTGAGCTTCATCTCTGAAGCCATTTTTATTCACTTCTACTTCTTGTTTAAAAATTTCGTAGGTGATGCTATACTGCAATAAAATCTGAGACGCAATATTATCATCATCTCTTAAAATCGATAGTAATAAATGCTCAGTACCTATTAAATCGCTCTTAAAAATCTTGGCCTCTAAATAGGTAATTTTTAAGACCTTCTCGGCTTGCTTCGTTAAAGGAATATTGCCTAAGTTAACGGTAACACTTGAAGTACCGCGAACGGCTTCCTCAATTGAACGGCGAAGTTTAGAAGTATCAACCCCTAATGATTTTAAAATTTTAATGGCCATACCATCGCCTTCGCGGATAAGCCCTAATAATAAATGCTCAGCGCCTATATAATCGTGTCCTAATCTCAGGGCTTCTTCCCTGCTAAAAGAAATCACGTCTTTTACTTGTGGAGAAAATTTCGCTTCCATAATCTGTGTGTAAATGGGATGACTCTAAACTATAAATTACTTTTATAAATACGGCCTCCCATTAGCTATATTTTATCAACAATTACGCCATTTAAGTGAATAAAGCCCTAGTTGGCGTGTTTAATGATTTACGTAATACAATATAATAAAGGTTTTCTGCTTAAAAAATTAAAGTTTTTAGTTAATGCAGGGCTTTTGTCGCTCAATTGTAAGGTTTTTCGCTGGCCATTTGTCTGACAAATTGCTAGTACCAGCAACTAAGTATAAGAAATTATGACAGCCTACGCATTTATTTTCTGCTTCAACATCTTTGCCGCTTGCGTATATCCACCTCCGGCACCATCCACAAAATGGATATGATCGTCTTTTAGGTCTCTCACATAACATGACATGATCGAATCTGGACTCCTAAAAAGTCCATATACAATCTCCCCTTTTTGCTCTAATTCATCCAGCAGATCAATCAACTTTTCTCGCTGTTGCTCATCTCCACAAATCACCGTGTTAATTTTACCATCTAAAACTAAGGTATCAGAGGTTTCGACTAATCTATTCAAGTACCTTTTTCCACTCGACGTTAAGAAATACAGCGTTCCAAACGAATTCACAAACCAATCCCGAACTAACTCAAAAAATTTAATCTTCCCAATTCTTGCCCTCATTTCTGAACTCATCCGTTGAAAAGTGCTATTAAATTTAAGTTGTCCAACAGAAATGGGCTGTCTCGTTTTTATTCCGCCGTAAATTTTATCAATGCCCTCCATCACCTTACTTAAGGATAGGGCTTGGTTTTCAATCTTGGGGGCCATCACTAAAAGCGTAACTACTTCTTTAACGTTTTCTGGCGGTGCTATTCTATCCCATCGACATTGCATGCCATTTAAGTCGAGCTCTTCAGTTAAATCTTCCTCCTTTAGCAAGGCATAATCCTCGGCCTTTATCAAGCTTTCGGCATAGTTTAATCCATTTCCCAAAACGACAGGAATAGCGAAAAAATCGCTAATGGCAAACTTGCAGATGTTAATTTGATGGCCTTCTTTGTAGAGTTGATCAACGGATACGGTACCCACTCGCAAATCGACATTAAAATTCTGTAAGGTATTTTTTCTAAAAATGGTTAATTTTTTTAAAGCCAAATCAATCAATATCGATGGCACAATAAAAGTTGCTCCATCTCCACCAAAAAAGAAGGGAATTGATATTTTAGCCTTAAACGCTAAATTTAAAACGGCTACAATACTTCCGGTGGCGATTAAATTGACAGTTTCATTTAATCCATTTGCCACTGCAGCCGTAGAACCTTTGATATCTGTGATTATCACATGCCAATCGCGCGGCACCGCCGTAAATAAGGCATCATTAAGTAAAAGTTTGCTTAATGCTATACGATTAACCGCTAATTTATCGTAAAAATTGTGATGGGCTTTAGACATATGATCAATAGTACTGCTTAACATGCTTAAATTAAACAAATATTTGTTAGAGAAGTTATAAAGATTTCGTGTCCATCAACATTTTCTGTCTTAGCACTTACATTTTCCACCAAAATACCCATCTTTGTGCAAATACTAAAATTATGGCTGACGAGAAAATAATCTTTTCAATGGCTGGTGTAAGTAAGATTTACCCACCACAAAAACAGGTACTAAAAAATATATACTTATCCTTCTTTTATGGCGCTAAAATTGGCGTGGTTGGTTTAAACGGTTCTGGAAAATCATCCTTATTAAAAATTATCGCAGGTTTAGATCAATCTATTCAAGGTGAAGTGGTTTTTAGTCCGGGTTATAGCGTAGGTTATTTAGCTCAAGAGCCTATACTCGATGAAAATAAAACGGTTCGTGAGGTGGTAGAAGAGGGCGTTGCCGAAATTACGGCTGTCTTAAAAGAATACGAAGAAGTTAATGAAGCATTTGGCTTAGAAGAAAACTATTCTGATGCCGACAAAATGGACAAATTAATGGCTCGCCAAGGAGAGCTGCAAGATAAGATTGATGCGGTTAATGCGTGGGAATTAGATACCAAATTGGAAAGAGCAATGGATGCTTTACGTTGTCCTGAACCAGAAACCAAAATTGGTGTACTTTCGGGTGGCGAACGTAGAAGAGTAGCCATGTGTCGGTTATTGTTGCAAGAGCCTGATGTTTTATTGCTGGATGAGCCGACCAATCACTTGGATGCGGAAAGTATCGATTGGCTAGAGCAATTTCTACAGAACTACAAAGGAACCGTTATTGCCGTTACCCACGACAGGTATTTCTTGGATAATGTTGCCGGTTGGATTTTGGAATTAGACCGTGGTGAAGGTATTCCATGGAAAGGAAATTATTCGTCGTGGCTAGAGCAGAAAGCAAAGCGTTTAGCGCAAGAAGATAAAACCGAAAGTAAGCGCCAAAAAGCACTTGAACGCGAATTAGAATGGGTAAGAATGGCGCCCAAAGCGCGACATGCCAAGTCAAAAGCGCGTTTAGCCAATTATGATAAATTAGCCTCTGAAGATGGAAAAGAGCGAGAAGATAAGTTAGAATTATTTATTCCAGCGGGTCCGCGTCTAGGAAACGTAGTAATCGAAGCGAATGAAGTAACTAAAGCGTATGGAGATAAAATTTTATTCGAAAACCTTACCTTCTCTCTACCTCCTGCCGGCATTGTTGGTATTATTGGCCCGAATGGAGCGGGTAAAACCACCCTATTTCGGTTAATTACCGGACAAGAGCAACCCGATAAAGGTACATTTAGAGTGGGCGAAACTGTCGAATTAGGCTACGTAGATCAAATGCACAACGATTTAGATGCAGATAAAACGGTTTACGAAAATATAACTGATGGTTTAGATAATATCCAATTAGGAAACAAAGCAGTTAGTGGACGAGCCTATGTTTCTAAGTTTAATTTTAACGGTGGTGATCAGCAGAAAAAGGTCGGTATTTTATCTGGTGGAGAAAGAAATCGTGTGCACCTAGCTATTACCTTAAAAAAAGGAGCTAATGTATTACTCCTGGATGAGCCAACGAATGATATCGACGTAAATACCTTGCGTGCCCTAGAAGAGGCATTAGAGAATTTTGGTGGCTGCGCGGTAGTGATTAGTCACGATAGATGGTTCTTAGATCGTATTTGTACACATATTCTTGCATTCGAAGGTAATTCTGAAGTATATTTCTTCGAAGGAAATTATTCTGATTATGAAGAAAATCGTAAGAAAAGATTGGGCGATGTAACCCCGCACAGAATTCGTTATAAGAAATTAGTGTAGGGGATTTTGCTTTGATCCTGACAAAATTTATCGATATCGCTATGCCTAATATTAAAGGTATATTTCGCTGAATTTAAATTAAACTCATTTGATTTTCTATTGTTATACTAATATTATTACAATATTATATATTTGCGATTATGAAGAAAATACTGGTAGTAGACGACGATGATGATGTATTAGAAACCATTCAATTAATCCTAGAAATTGGCGGTTATGATGTTGAACCACTCAATGATGCAGAATTAATTTTTGAACGAATTGAAGAATTTGAACCTAATTTAATTTTACTAGATGTGGTATTGGGCAAAATTGACGGTAGAGCAGTTTGCAGCCAGATTAAAAGTCATGCGGACACTAAGCATATCCCTGTATTAATGATGTCTGGACTGTATGATCTAAAGGAAGTAAATGAAATGGACTGCGCACCAGATGATTTTATGCAAAAGCCATTTAAAATGGATGTGCTTTTAGAAAAAATTGAGAAATTAGTCAACAAAAAGGCAATACCAAGGTACGACATCAATTAATCTACTTTTTTTCTTCTCTTGGCCCTCTTTTGTAAATGACTAAGCCGTTTAAAAAATTACGCAAAATCTGATCTCCACACTTTTTAAAGTTAGGATGCTCATCATTTCTAAAGATGTCTCCCAACTCACTTTTGGTAACCGTAAAACCAACCAGTTTACAGATTTCAATAATTTGATCGCTATTTAAGGATAAGGCTACCCTTAATTTTTTCATAATATCGTTGTTGCTCATATCTTCTATTATCCAGTAGTGCGGTTCAACAACCCACTACATTGCGGTTTCAATTTTAACTTTTTTATTCTTTATTTTCTCATTTGTTAACTTACTGATCACAGCTAACACCAATTTTCGTTTGATAGCCACATAGGATGCTTGGTCTTTGACCTCGATTAAACCTACATCATCCTTTTGTAGACCACCTTTTTTTAGGAGCAAGCCAACAATGTCAATCTTATTTACTTTGTCTTTTTTCCCTGCACTGATGTATAAAGTTTGCCATATGCTGTCTTGCGGCAATTTATAGGGACCTTTAAGCACTTCCGTTTCAATGTCAGCTTTTAAGAAGGGATATTTTTCTTCCTCTGCGATAATTAGATATGCAGTTCCTTTAGCATTCATCCGAGCAGTTCTGCCATTTCTATGTAGAAACGCGTCTTCGGTGTATGGTAATTGGTAATGAATGATAAATTCTACTTCCGGAATATCCAATCCCCTGGCGGCTAAATCTGTTGTAATTAATATTTTAATACTCCCATTTCTGAATTTCAATAACGCCCGCTCGCGTTCATCTTGCTCCATACCACCGTGAAAAATATCGTGCGCTAAATCTTGATCGATTAATAAATCACTAATCCTATCCACAGTTTCTCTATGGTTACAAAAAATTAACGTGGTTTTACTACCTATCTTACAAATCAGTTCAAACAAGGTTGTTAATTTATCCTCAGCTGTAGTTTGTATTTTTTTTAACTTTAAGTCAGGTGCAATCTGTATATCTTTTAAATAATCAATTTCGATCGGATTTTTTAACCCTGTAAATTGCGGAATGTCATCCATCGCTGTAGCAGAAGTTAAAATTCGCTTATTTAACGATAACAATTTCCCAATAATGTAAGACATGTCTTCTGTAAACCCGAATTCTAAAGCTTTATCAAATTCATCCAACACTAAAGTAGTGATGGTAGATTCATCAAAATTTTGATGGCGTAGGTGATAGGCAATCCGACCGGGTGTTCCGATCAAAACGGATGGCGCTTGTGCTAAGTTATTGCGCTCAGTTTTAATGGGGTGACCGCCATAGCAGCAGTTGACTTTAAAGCCCGTGCTCATTTGCTTAAATACCTGCTCAATTTGCAGTGCCAGCTCGCGCGAAGGAACTAAAATAAGGCATTGTACTCCTTTAATATCAGCATTTAGCTGCGCTAAAACCGGCAATAAAAAAGCTAAAGTTTTCCCAGAACCTGTTGGCGCTAACACCACAATGTCATTCCCTACTTTCGTTGCCGATATTACAGCCTGCTGCATCGCATTAAGCGCGCTGATTTTTAAGTTATCCAGTATTGGCTGTATTGTCATTTTACAAAGGTATGGTTTTCTTAAGCGCAACTTCTTATCGGCCAAGCAAAAATTTCATGATTATCTTGTTTTTTTCCGCTAGACCATTACATTTGAAATAAGCGAATACCCCCTCACCTGTCTCGGCTCGGTCCAAACCTTTCGAACGACTTAACCTAAATGTCATACCTTTTACGCTAAACAGGCGGTCTGACGATCTCCTTTCAAACCGCTTTACGCCAAACGCTAAGCGATACACCCCCTAACCTGTTGAAAACCAGCAAAATGTTAGCAAATAAACAATATGAATTTAACACTAATATCATGTTAACCGCCTAATTTTAGGAAACCTGATTACGGGTTGTTAAACTTTAACACCAAAAACGTATGACCTGGAAGAAATTTAGTGGCGAGATTATTCATTCGTCGATCCTAGAAGAAGTAGAACAAGCGATTATCCGGGAAACACAAAACGGATATAAGTTAAAAGTTTGCATTGGCACCGATTCTCAAGTCAAAGGCGCACTTACCGATTTTGCTACCGTTATCGTTTTATTGCGAGAACATCATGGTGGCTTTATGTACATCGCCCAAGACAAAACTACCCAAAGAATGGGCATTAAAGAGCGAATGTTGGTCGAAGTGCAAAAATCTATCGAAACAGCGTATGCTGTATGCGATCTTTTAGATTTGTATGATGTTGATTTAGAAGTTCATGCCGATATCAATACCAATCCCATGTTTAAATCTAACAAAGCCCTTAATGAAGCGATGGGCTATATTTTAAGCATGGGCTTTATTTTTAAGGCTAAGCCCGAGGCTTTTGCGAGTTCAACCTGCGCAGATAAAATGGTACATTAGATCAAAGCACTTACCATTCTTTGCTCACCACTTTTTTCACTGCACTTTGCGTTTTTGCCTGCGTATTCAACATGTAGTTCTTGAATTCTTTTGAGAATTGAATGGCATAAGTAGCCGTTTGCGATCGATATTCTTTCCACTGCGCCTCGTTTAACTTTCCCGGATTGTTTTCGAGCGGCGTACCTTTGTTGGTAGTGGCTACGAAATTTCCATAACGATCTCTCTGATAAGGAACAAAGCTAAAGTCGGTCAGCCAAAACCTGAACTTTTCATTTTTTACTTCGGACTGAAAATGATACACAACTTCGCCAGAAGGATGAGACATTACCAGTACAGTTTTGTTAATAATTAATTTTCCAGCAGCGGAAAATGTAGTATCCCCAGTGTTGGATTTTAATTTTAAATCTTTTCTTTCTATTTTAAAGAAAGTGATCGCCCTTTCCTTCAGCTGATCTTTCGAGATGCCTTTAGCTGCGACGAGCTCGTAG
>Ga0247813_10002944_pt1 | contig 11286 bp, 13 predicted proteins | sample UWRJL169409C1_FD_180719 | JGI IMG/M metagenome (GOLD analysis project Ga0247813, IMG submission 180719) | Plant litter microbial communities from Arlington Agricultural Research Station in Wisconsin, United States - UWRJ-L169-409C-1 | ecosystem: Environmental > Terrestrial > Plant litter >... | reverse complement strand
CGCAAGGGACTCTGCGAGCGCCTTCGTACGCACGGGCTCCGACGAGCTCATGTCGATGATGAGCGGCGAACCGGCCCGAAGCGCGGCGTCGAAATCCGGATCGGTGATCACTGCCTCGACGACGTCGGAGCTGGGAAGCATGAGGATCACGACGTCCGCGCCGTCCACCGCCGCTGCACCCGAAGGCGCAACACTCCCGCCCGCCTCGACGAGATGTGCGCGAGCGTCTTCGGCGAGATCGAATCCGACTACCGAGTAGCCCGCCTCGATGAGCCGGCGCGACATGGGCGTGCCCATGTTGCCCAGGCCGATGAAGGCGACGCGTGCGCGCTCAGGCGATGTCATCGGGCTTGAACTCTCTGAGCACGCCTTCGGCGACACGGAAGGACTCGAGCGCGGCGGGCACTCCGACGTAGACCGCGGTCTGCAGCAGTGCCTCCTGGATCTCGGTCACCGTGGCGCCGTTCGTGACCGCCCCGCGAACGTGCACGGCCAGCTCGTGTGAACGGTTCAGTGACGTGAGCATGACGATGTTGAGCAGGCTGCGGGTCTTGCGGTCGAGCCCGTCGCGAGTCCACACCACGCCCCAGCAGTATTCGGTGACGAACTCCTGGATCGGGCGTGAGAACTCACTCACCTGGGCGAGGGAGCGTTCGACGTGCGCGTCGCCCAGCACCTCCCTGCGAACCTGGAGGCCTGCCTCGTAGGTCTCCTGGTGGGTACGGTCGTCGGTCATAGTGAGTCCTTCTTAACGGTCTGACGGCGGTAGTCGTCGTCGGAGACTTCTTCTGCCCACTCGGTTGAGCCGAGCGAGATTGCGGTGTGGGTCATCATCGAATCGGCGGTTGCGCCGTGCCAGTGGCGCTCGCCGGGCGGGGTCCAGATCGTGTCACCCGCGCGCACGATCCGCGGCGTGCCACCCTCCGCGCAGACCACACCCTCGCCCGCGGTGACCTGCAGCACCTGGCCGCGCTCGTGGCTGTGCCAGAAGGTGTGGGCGCCGGGGGTGAACGTCACGTCGTTGATCACGACGCCGTCGGTGGCGGGCAGCACCGGGTCGGCCCACACCGCGCCCGTGAAGGTCGGACCGCGGCGTTCGGTGGCAGCTCCGGACTGCTTCCCCTCGACGATGATCACGAGGTCTCCCCCGCATCCTGCAGTCGGATGCCGCCCGACACGTCGCCGATCGCGTCGACCACCGTGTTGCTGATCTCGTCGCCGTAGCCGAGTGCCGAGGCGAGCCCGAAGCTCGCGAGCGGGCCGGAGGCGTTGAGACTGGCCACGCCCAGTTGGGAGATCAGGTCGGTATAGAGAACGACATCCTTCATCATCAGCTTGTTGGTGAGGCCGCCCTTCAGGTAGTCACCGTGCACGATCTTCGGAAAACGGTTGATCGTCGCAAAGTTCACGCCCGAGCTCTTGTTGAGCACCTCGAGGAGCACGTCGAGATCCAGGCCCGCCTTCTTGCCCGCGACCATGACCTCGGCCGTTGCGGACAGCGCTATCGCGTTGAGGAAGTTGTTGAGCAGCTTGGCGGTGTGCCCCGCGCCGCTCGTGCCGACGTGGAAGATGGACGCCGAGAAGTAGTCGAGCACCGGGCGAACGGTCTCGAGAGCGGCAGCGTCCCCGCCCACCATCAGGGTCAGCGCGCCCTTCTCTGCAGCGGCCGCACCGCCCGAGATTCCGGCATCGAGATAGGCGGCACCCCGATCGGCGAGCTTCGTCGCGATCTCCCGGGTCGACGAGGGTGCGGCAGTGCTCAGGTCGACGACCACCTGGCCTTCGCGGATGTGTGCCAGCACGCCCTCGTCACCGAGGACGACGCTCTCCACCACACGGCTGTCGGGCAGTGAGAGCAGGATGACGTCGCTCTGGTCGACCAGGTCGGCGATCGAAACCGCCGCGGTGGTGCCGGACGCTGCGAGCGTCGCGGGGAAGGCGTCGAAGCCCAGCACGGGCACGCCGCTGTCGAGGATGCGACGGGACATGCGTCCGCCCATGTTCCCCAGCCCGATGAAGCCGATCCTGTGGTCAGTCATTGCTGTCGTCCTTCCAGTTCTTCCCGTACAGCGCAGAGTCGACTGCGGTGGTGTCCCATGCGCCCGCGCCGCCCGAGGGGCGCACCGTGCTCACGATGCTCGCGCCGCCGTCCGCGGACAGGATCTGTCCGGTGACGTACGCGGCCGCGTCACTGAGCAGGAACTCCGCGACCGCGGCGATCTCGTCAGCGGTGCCGGCTCGACGCAGCGGTGTTGTCGATGCGCGCTGCTCCATGTCGTTCTTTCCGCCGGTGGTCGTGGCTGCCGCGGCGAACAGGTCGGTGGGCACGATTCCCGGCGCCACCCCGTTGACGCGGATGCCGAGCGGTCCGCCGTAGACGGACGCCCCGTGAACGAGCCCCACGACCGCGTGCTTCGAGGTCTGGTACGGCAGCAGATCGGCGCTCCCCATGAGGCTCGCGATGGACGCGGTGACGACGATGGACCCGGCGCTCCCCTGCGCGGCGAACTGCCGGAAGGCCGCTCGCAGCCCGAGGAACTGTCCGCGCACGTTCACGTTCATCACCCGGTCGAAATCGTCGACGGGGATATCCGGCAGTGCCGCGAAGGTGCCGAAGATGCCGGCGTTGAGATGGTGGAGGTCGACTCGCCCGAATCGTCGCACCGCTGCGGCGATGTAGTGGTCGACCTGCGCCTCGTCGGAGACGTCGGCCTCGACGGCGATCGCTGCTCGACTCAGCGAGCCCGCGACCTTGTTCGCCGCATCGCCGTTGATGTCGACCACGACGACATTCGCGCCGGCTGCGGAAAGCCGCAGCGCGGAGGCTCGCCCGAGGCCATTGCCGGCGCCCGTGACGATCGCGATCTTTCCGTCGAAAGGAAGGCCGCTCACTGTGCGCCTCCGATGGTGGCGGCGAGTCCCGCGAGGGGGCCCTCGGTGACCGGGGTGAATCGCTCGAGGGTGCTCGGGTCGTGCCCCGAGACCAGGTGGACGTACTCGCCGGCCTCACCCATGGCGCGGATCCTGTCGAAACCGTCGTACATGCCGATCAGGTCGGCCACGTAGGTGAACGGGATGTCCCGCTCGAACTCCTCGTAGTAGTGCAGGGCGTCGGACGCGAGAAGGACGGTTCCCTCTGCCGTCGCCACCGAAACGATGCTCTGGCCGGGAGTGTGACCGCCTATCTCGATGATCTCGATGCCGGGAGCGACCTCGAGCCGATCGGTGAAGGTGGTCAGGCGACCTTCCCTTGCCACATTCTCCAGCTGCTCCACCTCGGTGTCCTCCACCGAGTGGTGGAACTGGGTGCGCTTCGCGTTCGAGCTCATCCAGAAGGAATACTCCTTCTCCGAGATGAGCACCGGGGAGTGGGAGAAGTGCGCGACGTTTCCGGCGTGGTCGTAGTGGGCGTGGGTGATGACGACGAGGGGTGCGGACTCGGGCGTGATGCCCAAAGCGGCGAACGCGTCGGGCGGGCTGATCAGGATGTCGCGATTGCGCGCGACGGCCCCCTGGGTCGAGTAGCCGGTGTCGATCACGATCGTCTGCTCCTCGTTACGGGCCACCCAGAAGAAGTAGTCCATCTCGATCGGCGCATCGGGCTCACCGTAGAGGCCGTAGTTCAGGTACACGTCACTCCTGACGGTCGACCGCGTTCCATGCTTGACGATGACGACCTCGTAGACGCCCTTCACGCAAGCACAATCGCCACGTCGCCGGCGATGCCGGGTGCTGCCGGGAACTTCTGGCGGGTGCGGCCGTCGTGGCCGGGCACGATCGTCGAGTCCGTCTCGGCCGCGAGCCGCGTGATGAAGGCCAGGCCGTCGCGCATCTCCTGCAGGTCGGTGAACGCGAAGAACGGCCACTGGTTCTCGATCTGCTCGTAGAAGTGCGCGGCATCCGACGCCAGGATGAAGGACCCCGATGCCGTCTCGACGCGCACGAGGAGCTCGCCGGGGCAGTGACCGCCCACGGGGTACACGAAGAGTCCGGGGAACACCTCGGTCTTCTCGGAGATCAAGGTGAGCCGACCTTCATCCCGCGCCTTCTTGACGGCCTCGAGGTGTGGGGCGATCGTGAACTCTCCCTCGAGTTCGTCACGCTCCCACTTGCCGAACCAGTAGTCGTACTCGGCCTGGCCGGAGACGACCGTGGCATTCGTGAACAGACGCAGGTAGCCGATGTGGTCATAGTGGAAGTGTGAGGTGATGACCAGGTCGACCTTCTCCGGGTCGACCCCCACCTTCTCCAGGCCGAGGGGCGGAGGAGTCACGCTGATCTCGCCCAGCCAGTCGTGCTCGGAGATGTCGTAGCCCGTGTCGACGAGGATCGTCGTGTCGCCCGAACGCAGCACCCAGAAGTTGTAATCCATGTCGAGTGGACCGTCGGGGAGACCGTACGTTTCGTAGTCGTTGAACACGTCCTTCTTGCGGACCACACGCTCGCCGTACTTGACCTGCCACACGCTGAGGGGTGCGGTCGGTGCGCTGTTGTTTGTCACGACATCTCCTTTGAGTTCGTTAGAGACCAGTGTGCTTCATCCGCGTCGATGCGGGGAGCGGACGCCGGTCGGCTTCAACAATGCCTGACTATATGATCGTCATACAAAATGCGCAACCATCAATATCGGATGTGGTGGGAGGCCTTGACAGGTCCGCCCCCGGGGGTCCTAAACTGCTCGTGATTGTCCGACAATCATACAGTTACTCGAAAACTCGGCTTGGCCCGCAGCGTTGCGGTTTGGCGTTCGGGAAGCCCCCACACAGAAGGTGCGTTTGCAATGAAGCGAATAGCAATTCCCGTACTCGCGGCGGTCGTCGCGGTGGCACTTGCCGCCTGTTCCACACCGGCCCCCGCCTCCAACGACGGCTCGGGCGACTCCAAGGTCCTCGGCATCGTCGCCTACATCGGCAACAATGCGATCAACCAGCAGGCGATCCGTGGCGCGACCACGGTCGCCGAAGAGGCCGGCTGGGAGGTCAAGGTCACCGATACCCAGGGCAACGCCGACACCGCCAACGCGGCGATGTCGTCCTACGCCACACAGGGAGTCGGCGGCATCCTGACGCTCGTCTTCGCAACCTCGGCCCTGGGCAGCGGTATCGCCGCGGCCACCGCCGCCGGGGTTCCGGTAGCGAGCTGGGGAGGCGGACTCTCCGAGGGAGTGATGGCCACCACCAGCAACGAGGCGGTCGGGGCGGCCTCCGCGAAGGCTCTCGTCGACGCCATGGGCAACGAGGGAGACGTGCTCGCACTCACCTTCCACCCCGGCAAGCTCTGCCTGGACCAGGGCGAGGAGTTCGACTCCGCCGTGGCCAAGACCGACCTCGAGGTGACCCGCAACGAGCTGGTCGTTCCCGGCCAGCAGACCTCCGCCGCCAACTTCACCACCGCCTGGCTCAGCAGCCACCCGGTCGGCGGCAACTACGGCATCTGGACCTGCTGGGATGAGCCCATGGAGGGCATCCAGTCCGCGCTGTCGCAGGCCGGGCGCACCGACGTCAAGACCTTCAGCACCAACGTGAGTGCCCCGGGCATCCTCGACATCCAGGCCGGCGTAGTCACTGCCGGCGTCTGGCAGCCGGCAGAAGACGAGGGAGCGGCGCTCATGCAGGCCATCCTCGACTTCAACGAGGACTCCGAAGGCTGGGAGCCCCAGACGATCAAGATCGACGGCGTGGTTCTCGACTCGACGACCGTCGACGACTTCATCGCCGAGCGCCCGGAGTCGGTCAAGTAATCCACACACCCCCAACAGAAGACAGGTGAGTTTGCAATGAAGCAAAAACTGTTCACGCTCCTGGCAGGAGTGGCCGTACTGGCGCTCGCTGCCTGCAGCACCCCGGCCGCTGGACCCGGCGATTCCGCGGGCGGCCAGAAGACCCTCGGGATCGTGGCCCTGGTGGCTACCGATGCACTCAATGCAGCGGTCATCAACGGCGCGACCGAAGCCGCAGAGAAGGCCGGCTGGAAGGTGGTCGTCACCGACACCCAGGGCAGCCCCGACAAGGCGAACGCGGCAATGACCGCTTTCTCCACCACGCAGAAGGTGGACGCGATCCTCGTGTCGGCCTTCGCCAGCTCGTCCATCGGCGGCGGCCTCGCCTCGGCGAAGGCCGCGGACATCCCCGTGGTCAGCTGGGGCGGCGAGCTCGTCGACGGCATCATCGCGACGACGAGCGCCCTGAAGGTGGGCGAAGACTCGGTCGACGCCCTGCTTGCGGACTTCGGCGACAAGGGCGACATCCTCGCCCTCACGTATCACACCGGCGTTCTCTGCCTCTATCGCGGCATGGCCTTCGATGAGGCGATCGCCAAGGAGAAGGGCATCACGGTGACCGCCAACGAGGTGGCCATCCCGGGCCAGGTCGAGGACGGCACCGGATACACCGCGGCCTGGCTTGCCAGCCACCCGGAAGGCAGCGGCGACCTCGCCGTGTGGGGCGCATGGGACGAACCCGGCATGGGAGCCATCGCGGCGCTCAAGCAGGCGGGTCGGGACGACGTGAAGGTCTACTCCATCAACGGCAGCCCTGCAGCACTGCAGGCGGTCAAGGACGGCACGATGACGCAGATCATCTGGCAGGACGGCTTCACCGAGGGCCTCGAGCTGTTCCAGGCGATCCTCGACGAGGAAGAAGCCGGCGACGCCTGGGAGTCCAAGACGATCGACGTTCCCGGAGTGCTCGTCGACTCCGAGACCATCGACGACTTCCTGGCCGAACACCCCGACGCACTCGGCTGACGCCGAGCACGACGACCGACACCAGCACACCCGCAAGAAGAAGGAACAACACGGAATGCAGAGCAACTCAGACGCCTGGCTTCAGGTGCGTGAATTCAGCAAGCATTTCGGAGGAGCCCGTGCCCTCTCCGAGGTGGACATCGACATCCACCGCGGGGAGGTGCACGGCCTCGTCGGCGCCAACGGCGCCGGAAAGTCCACGCTCATCAGGAGCCTGGCAGGGGTGATCACCCCCGACAGTGGAACGCTCACCATCGATGGTGTCGAGACGCGGATCGCGCGGCCCAGCGATGCCGAAGCGGCAGGCCTCGGCTTCATCCACCAGGAACTGAACCTCGTGCCGCACTTCGACTCGGTGCAGAACATCCTGCTCGGGGCGCCGAAGGTGAAGCGATTCGGGATGGTCGACTGGAAGGCATCCCGCAAGGTCGCCTACGAGGCCGCCGAACGAATCGGGGTGCAGTTCCCCCTCGACCGACGCGTCGACGAGTTGAGCGTCGCCGAACGTTGGCTCGTGATGATCAGCAAGGCGCTCGCCCGTGACGCGGCGATGATCGCCATGGACGAGCCGACGGCATCGCTCTCCGACGCCGAAAGCCAGCAGCTGTTCACGGTCGTGCGCGATCTTGCAGCCGACGGCGTCGCCATCCTCTACGTCTCCCACCGCCTCGACGAGGTGCTCGACCTGTCCGACCGGATCACCGTGTTCCGCGATGGGCGAGTGACCGAGACCGCACTGCGCGGTGACCTGGACAAGCGCGGACTGATCCGCGCGATCGTCGGGCGCGAGGTCGCGGCGGCGACACGACCCGAGGCCAGGGTCGTCGACCGCGTCGACCCGATCTTCGAGGCCAAGGCCGTGTCCCGTGGCCGCATGGTGAAGGACGTGTCCTTCCAGCTCTACAAGGGCGAGGTCCTCGGACTCGGCGGGCTCGTCGGAGCCGGCCGCACGGAGGTCGCCCGCCTGGCATTCGGCGCCGACAAGCTCGAGGGCGGCAGCTTCGAGCTGCAGGGCGAGCTGCTCCCGCCCAACTCGATCCCCGTCGCGGTGGGCAAGGGCATCGGTCTTGTGCCGGAGGAGCGCCGCTCAGAAGGTCTCATGCTCGAGAAGAGCGTCGCGTACAACATGAACATCGCCGTGCTCAAGTCGCTGAGGTCGGTGCCGGGGCTCCCGTTCCTGAGCAGCGCCCGGAGCCGCTCCCGGGCACAGGACCTGATCACCCAGCTCAGCATCAAGACCCCCGGACCCGGCGCCCGCATCGGAGGGCTGTCGGGAGGAAACCAGCAGAAGGCGCTGCTCGCCCGCTGGCTCACCCCGGACATCAAGGTGCTCTTCCTCGACGAGCCCTCACGCGGCGTCGACATCGGCGCCCGCCAGGAGATCCACAGTGCGATCCGCAAGCTCGCCGACGACGGCATCGGCGCGATCGTCATCTCCTCCGACGTCGAGGAGCTCGCCGTGCTCTGCGACCGCATCGTGGTGCTCTGCGAGGGCGTCGTGAGCGGCGAACTCGTCGGCGACGACATCACGGAACAACGAATCATCGAACTCAGCTACTCCCACATCGACAACCAAGGAGACACCGAATGACACCCACGACCCCGGCTTTCGCGGCGGGCGCGAGCTCGACCGCCCTTGCTCCCGGTGGACGCCGGCGGCGCGTGCTGATGATCATCTCCCGGTATGGAACCCTGATCGGCCTGCTCGGCATGATCGTCGCCTTCTCCATCAAGGCGCCGACGACGTTCCTCACCGTGCCGAACTTCCTGAACATCCTCAACCAGGGATCGCTCACCGCCATCATCGCGGCCGGTCTCACCATGACCCTGGTCGTCGGCGAGTTCGACCTCAGCATCGGCTACGTCGCGAGCTTCGCGGGTCTCCTCGTCGTCGGATTCATCGCCCGCGACGGGCTGCCGGTGCTGATCGGCATCCCGCTCGTGCTGCTGATCGGCGCCGCAATCGGAACGGTGAACGGGGTGCTGGTCACCAAAGTACGGATCAATGCGGTGATCGCGACGCTCGGCGTCGGCACGATCCTCGTCGGTGCCGGGTTCGCCTACAGCTCCTTCCCGATCGCCTCAGGCGTGCCGGCCGAGTTCATCGCGATCTCCCTGGGCAAGCCGATCCTCGGCATCCCGAACCCGATCTTCATCATGCTCATCGTGCTCGCGATCCTCTGGGTGATTCTCAACAAGACGGACCTCGGCCAGAAGATGCAGGCCGTCGGGGGGAACATCGAGGCAGCCCGACTCTCCGGCATCCGGGTGGACCGGGTGAAGATCTTCGCGTTCGCAACCGCAGGCGTCTGTGCCGCGATCACGGGCACGCTGCTCTCCTCGCTGTTGGGGTCCGGCACCCTGGCCGCGGCCGACGGCTACCTGCTCGACGCCTTCGCCGCCGTGTTCCTCGGCTCCGCAACCCTGCGGGACGGCGAGTTCCACATCCTCGGCACACTGATCGGCGTGCTCATCATCGCCGTGGGCTTCAACGGACTGAGCATCTTCGGTGCGCCCACCTTCTTCCAGCCCATCTTCAAGGGGGCCATCCTCGTGCTCGCGGTCGGACTCTCCACTCTCGCGCGCAGGTATTCGAAGGCCTAGCGGCCGGGCCGCTCATCCACATCACCACGAATCACTACAGAAGGAGAACACCATGGATCGACTTGCGGGCAAAGTAGCCCTCATCACGGGCGGCGCACGCGGACAGGGCCGCGAAATGGCCGAACTGTTCGTGCGGGAAGGCGCAACGGTGGTCGCCGGTGACGTGCTCGAGGCCCAGGACACCACCGACAGCAGCGTCGAGTTCGTGAAGCTCGACGTCACGAGCGAGGAGAGCTGGAAGTCCGTCGTCGATGATGTGGTCGCGCGCCACGGGAAGCTCGACATCCTCATCAACAACGCCGCGATCATCACCTACGAGTCGATTCTCGACACGACCGTCGACGGGTGGAACCGGATCATCGACGTCGACCAGAAGGGCGTCTTCCTCGGGATGCGCGAAGCACTGCCGCACCTCATCAGGTCCGGCAAGGGTTCGATCGTGAACGTGTCCTCGATCTGGGGCCTCGCCGCTGTGCCGAGCGCGCACGCGTACCACGCCGCCAAGGGCGCGATCCTCAACATGAGCAAGAATGTTGCCGCCGCCCACGGAGCCGACAACGTGCGCGTCAATTCACTGCACCCCGGCTACATCCTCTCCCCCATGAACGCCGACCAGGATGAGGACATCAACGCCGCTCTCATCGCCGGCACGCTGCTGGGGCGAGCGGGCATTCCCATCGAGACCGCCTACGCGACCCTCTTCCTCGCGAGCGACGAAGCCAGCTACATCACCGGCACGTCGCTCGTCGTCGACGGCGGGTACCTGGCCCCATAATCGGGGCGCCGGGACCCGAACCGGCGCCTCGTGTCCTCACGGCACTGCTCCGTCAGGACCGACGCGGGTTCATCTTCCACGGCGGCTGGGGCAGCGTGCGGCCGGTCTCGAGCAGCGTCTTGAGATTGGCGGCCACGCTGGCCCAGCCGTGTGCCGCGTTGTCGTACTGGTCCTCCGGCAGGTCCGTGTGGGTGATGACCAGCCGCACGATGTCGTGGAATCCCTCAATGTCGAAGGCGGCGACCGTGCCCTCGCCGAAGGTCATCGCGAGGCGGGTCGGTCGCTGCGCCTCGGTGACCTCGCCCTCCACGTCGGCCACGCCGCTGCCGTCGATGCGGCGGTGCTCCCAGCGCGAACCGACCTGCCAGTCGCTCACGTTGCTGTGACCCCAGAAGTCGGCGGTCTGCTGTTCGCTGGTGAGCGCATCCCAGACCCGTTCCGGGGTGGCCCGGATGAAGGTCACGTGCTCGAACGTCGCCATGCGGATATTGTCCGCCCGAGGCTGCAGCCGATCAAGACCTCAGTCAGGCTCGTTTGTACGCCTCGGCCAGCCAGCCCAGAAGCTCGCCATCGATCTCGTCGACACTGGCGAGCGACACCCGGTGCGAGCACATCGCGTTTCCCGCGAGCAGCCGATCCGTGGTCGGCTCGCCCTTCAGCTGCAACCCGAGTTGAACGCGCTTGGCACTGGGTACCTCGACCAGGGCGAACTGCTTCGACCTGCGCAGCGAGACCCCGGTCTTCTTCGGCGCGATCTCGACGTCGTCGCCGAGTGCGGTGGCCGCGGTTACCAGGCGTTCGTAGATCGGTCGCAGCTCCGCCTTCGCGCCGGTGAACTGGGCGGCGACCAGGTCGTCGGGCTCGGCGGACGCGTCGCGGTTGCGGAACGCCTGCGCAATGCCGTTGGCGAAGCCGTGCGTCATCCCGTGCTCGGTCTTCAGCCAGGTGAGGATCTCGGTATGCGTGGTGCGGCCCGAGGCGGCGACCACCTCGATCCACTCCGGCATGCTCCTGCCGGTCTTCTCCACCAGATTCGTGAACGGGTCGCTCATGAATCGATTCTGCACCCGGGATGGGCCAGCCGCCAGACCCGTTCCCAGGCCTCCGGGATCGGCCGGCCGAATGCCTCGAGGGTGACCGCCTCGGGCTCGGGTCCCCCCCG
>Ga0247813_10002942_pt1 | contig 11289 bp, 10 predicted proteins | sample UWRJL169409C1_FD_180719 | JGI IMG/M metagenome (GOLD analysis project Ga0247813, IMG submission 180719) | Plant litter microbial communities from Arlington Agricultural Research Station in Wisconsin, United States - UWRJ-L169-409C-1 | ecosystem: Environmental > Terrestrial > Plant litter >... | reverse complement strand
GCGAAGCGGGTGGTGCCCACGCCATCGGTATGCACGCCGATCTTGTCCAGCGAGCGGGCCACGTTCGGGATCATGCCGAAGATGCCGATCGAACCGGTGATCGTGGACGGGTCGGCGTAGATGCGATCGGCATTCATGCTGATCCAGTAACCGCCCGAGGCGGCCAGATCGCCCATCGAGACCACGACCGGCTTGCCGGCTTCCTTCAGCGCGACCACTTCGCGGCGGATCTGCTCGGAGGCGAACACCTCACCGCCCGGCGAGCTCACGCGCAGCACCACCGCCTTCACGTCCTTGTCGTCGCGTGCTTCGCGCAGCAGCGCCGAGGTCGACTCGCCACCGATGCGGCCGGCCGGAAGATCGCCGCCGGAGATTTCACCGGCCGCCACGATCACCGCCACCTGCGGACGCGAATCGACCGGCGACCGACGGCCGTCGAGCACGCTCAGATAGGCATCCAGATCGACGTTGCGGTAACCACCGTCTGCGTCATCATCGGCGACACCACGCTCGGTCAGCAGGGTATCCACTTCCTCGCGCGTCTTCAGGCCGTCCACCAGCTTCTGCTGCAGGGCGAACTTGGCCAGGTCGCCACCGGCGGCGGCGATGCCTTCGGGCATGGTGTCGATGCCGGCGGCCAGCTGTGCCGGATCCAACTTGCGTGCCTTGGCGATGTCAGCCAGGTAGCGCTGCCACACATCGTTCATCCAGAACAGATCGGCTTCCTTGGCCTGCGGCGAAGCGGCATCGAGCACATACGGCTCGGCGGCCGACTTGTACTCGCCCACCTTGAACAGGTGCACGTCCACGCCCAGCTTGTCCTGCAGGCCGGTGCGGAAGTACTGGCGGTAGCGGCCCAGGCCCTCGAGCACCACGCCGCCCATCGGGTCGAGATAGACCTCGTTGGCCTGCGAGGCGAGCAGGTACTGCGACTGGCTCATGTTCTCGCTGAAGGCCACGACCTGCTTGCCGGCAGCGCGCAGCTCCTGCAGCGCAACCGTCACTTCGCGCATCGAGGCGAAGCCGCTCGGCTGCAGCTTGTCCAGCTCCAGCACCACGCGCTCGATCTTCTTGTCGGTCTTGGCCGCCTCCAGCGCGCGGATCAGATCGCGCAGCTGGATCTCTTCGGCGCTCTTGTCGCCCACGGCCTTGCCCAGCGCGCGACTGACCGGATCAGCACTGAACTGTTCGACCAGCCGGCCTTCCGGTGCGATCACCAGGGTCGTGCGGTCCTGCAGCGACGTCTTCGAGGTCGCGCTCTTGCCCATCGCGACGATGAACACGATCAGGATCAGGAACAGCAGCCCGAAAAACACCAGGTTGAGGATGAGCCGGCGGGTAAAGTTCATCACATCCCACAGCCCGATGAAGAAGCTGGCGACGGGATTGCGACGCGCGGGTTGATTCATGGGGGTAACTCCAAAGTGGCTTCTTGCCGTGGTGCCAGAATAGCCGGTGCCGGGCGCGCCGGCATCGGACACAAGTCAGGGTGTCGAAGGGAGGCCGGCCCGGGCGCTGCTCACGCGCAGGCGCCAGGCCATCAGGATGGCGGCAGCGGTCAGGCCCAGGATCAGCCCCAGCCACATGCCCTGCGGCCCCATGCCCAGCCCCAGGCCCAGCCCGGCGCCGAGCGGCATGCCCAGGCCCCAGTACGAGAACATGGCGATGAACATCGGCACGCGGGTGTCTTTCAGCCCGCGCAGCGCGCCGGCCGAGAGCACCTGGACGCCATCCGGGAACTGGAACGCGGCCGCATACAGCAGCAGGGTCGAGGCCAGGGCAGCCACGCCCAGATCGTTCGTGTAGACCCCGACGATGGCGTCATGGCCAAGCAGCAGCACCAGCGCCGACAGCGTCTGGGTGCCCAGGATGATCAGCAGCCCGGCGATCGCCGCGCGGCGCACGCCCAGCCCGTTGCCGCTGCCGACCGCATGGCCGACCCGCACCGTGGTGGCTTCGGCCACACCCATCGGGATCATGAAGCACAGCTGGGCCACGTTGATGGCGATCTGGTGCGACGCCGCTTCAGTCGCGCCCAGGCGCCCGATCAGCAGCGCGGTGACGATGAACAATCCACCTTCCATCAGCACGGTGATGCCGATCGGCAGGCCGGTCCGCAGCAGCTCCCAGATCGCGCTCCACCGCGGCGCCTCGAAGTGCGCGAACAGCTGCAGATGGGCGAAGCGCTTGGTCTTCCAGAGATAGCCGGCAAAGCACAGGGCCTGCAGCCACATCATGATCGCCGAGGCCATGCCCAGGCCTTCGGCGCCCAGCTCGGGGAAGCCGAGCTTGCCGTAGCAGAGCACGTAGCCCAGCGGCGCCAGCACCAGCAGGCCGCCAAAGCCGAGCAGCATGGTCGGCAGCGTCCAGTGCATGCCCTCGCTCAGGTAGCGCATGCAGAAGTACAGCGTCAGCGCCGGGCCGCCCCAGCGCACCGCGTGCAGGAACGCGGTCGCGCCGGGCACGATGTCCGGCGCGATGCCGAATGCCGGCAGCAGCGGTGGGACCACGGTGAGGAAGGTGAACATGATCAGGCCCAGGCCCAGCGCCAGCCACAACGCCTGGCGGAACAGCGGGCCGATCTCGCGCTCGCGGCCAGCACCGTGCAGCTGCGAGACCGAGGCGGTCAGCGAGATCAGGGTGCCGATCGGGATGAGCATCGGCAGCCACAGCAGCGCCGTACCGATGGTGACGGCCGCAAGCGTGTGGGTACCGTGGTGACCGGCGATCACGTTGTCGACGAAGGAGATCAGGCCGGTGGAGACATGGCCCAGAACCAGCGGCAGCGCGAGCAGACCGGTGGCGCGCACTTCCCGGGAGAGGCGCGGCGTGGAGGAAGCGGTAGACATGGACGTCACAGACGGCAACTACGGTCGCGCGCGGAAGGCACAGGCACCGGGTTGCGGCCCGACATCTTACGCGCGCGGCCGGGGAAAAGCCGCGCTTTCAGGTAAACGGGGCGATGCCGTCAGTGGCCGACGTGCTCGCGCAGCCAGGTGTCGCGCGCAGCCGGGGCCACGCCCAGGAACTCGGCACGTATGCGATCGCGGTCCTGCGGTGGAGTGCGCTGGGCGACCAGGGTCAGCTGGGTGAGCTGGGAGGGCGTGAGCTGGCGCAGCACCGCCAGCGCGGTCGGGCGCTGCTCGGCCGGCAGGTAGCCGAACAGGCCCTGCAGCTTGGTGAACTCATGCCCGAGCTGAGGACCCAGCAACCAGCCATCGCGGAAGCGTTGATCCTGCTCGGCGAAGCGCTGGCGCAAGGCCTGCTGCTGGGCGGGCGGCAGCGCCGCCACGCGGGCCGCCGCGGCACGGACACGGGCGCGCTCGCTCTCGCTCATGGCCTGCCAGGCGGCATAGCGGCTGCGCAGCTCGCGCAGCTGGGCCGGATCAAGCGCTGCCGGGGTGGCCGGGATGGCCGGCGCGGTGGCGCTGGGCGGGGCCGGCACCGCCAGCGGCACCTCGACCCGGTTGGGGGCGGCGAGCGCCGCACTGGAGAGGCCAAGGGCGATCAGCAGGAAGGCAGGCTTACTCATCGGCGGCAGCCGTCTCCAGGCCGGCGGTAGCGGGTTCAGGGCGGCTTGGCTGGGCTTGGGATTCGTCCACGGGCACGGGACCGCCTGCGGCGAACCAGGCGTACAGATCGGCATCGCGAGCGGTCGGCAGATCCGGATCGGCCAGCATCGCCGCGTCCGTAGCTGCGTAGGGCGAGGCGGTCGGGGCCACGGTTGGCAGGTCGTCGGCAGGCAGGTCTTCCACGGTGACCTGGGCGTCATCGGCGACCGCCCCCTCGGGGATCTCCGCTGCGGGCTCACCGGCCTGGCGGGCGTGCTTCCACCATGCCGCCCCGCCAAGCAGCACGCCCACCGTCACCGCGACGATCAGCACGCCCTTCCAAGGGAAGCGACGGCCACGCTGGCGCTTGACCGGGCGGCGCTGAGTGGGCGCATCGGACTTGACCGGGGTGCGCCAAGAGGCGGCATCGGGCTGCTGGCTGGCCGGAGCGGCCACCGGCTGCTGCAGGCGCTGCAGGCGGGTGGCCGGCAGATCACGGATGCGCAGTTGGACCTGTTCGGCCAGCGCGCGCCAGCCAGCGGCATCGGGGTTGCCATGGGCATCGCGCGGGCAGGCATCGGCCAGCGCGTGCTGGTAGTCGGCCATGGGCAGATCCAGGATCTGCGCGGCCGCGGCTTCATCCAGACCGCCGCCGATCCGCAGCAGGAACGCCAATCGCGCCGGCGCGGCCAGCCCGGCCAAGTGCTCCAGCGACGCGGGCCAGGTGCCTCCCGCCGGCTCGCGCAACGTCGCACGGTGTACCAGCAGCGACCAGAAGCGCTCCGGCCACTGGGCCATGGGCAGATCGCTGGCGATCCCGGCGAAGGCACGCATGACGGCGACCAGCGCCTGTTCGGCGACGGTCGGGTCGCCGCACTGCAGCTCGGCCACGACCAGGGCGCGGCGTTCAACGCCACGGAGAAACGCCGACAGCGCGCCGGCTGCGGTAGAAGAAACGGGGGCGGGCGCAGCCGTCATAGCAACTCCATCATTGTGTGGAAATGATAGCGATTGCGTCACTCCAGCGGCGCGCGGATGTTCATTTCCTGTGAGCGGCCACGGTCCGCAAAGCCTTCCGGCGCAAAAGGTTGTGCACAGCACCACGTAAAACCGGGGTAGAACCACACGTGAGCCCCGCGTCAAGTCTGTTTCAACTTTGTTTCACAGCTATCTTGTTGTTTTTATTGATCATTGTTGCGTGGCTATTTTTTGACCAACCTGAGCAGAACGTCGGAAGTTCCTGACGCAAGGCGGTCACATACGCAGTGGCGCACAGACTTATCCACAGAAGATGTGGATAAGCCTGAATCTCCAATCAAGTCGGATATTTAGGTGGGATTTATGATTCGGCGCGCACCCGGTTGAGACGGTGAATGGGCGTGATCCGGTCCGCCCCTGCCCGCTACACTGGCCCGATGACCTCCTCGTCTTCGACCCTGCGCGTCGCCCTGCCGGTGCCGCTGCCGCAATTGTTCGACTACGCCCCGCCGCCCGGGCCGGACCCGGACCCAGGGATGACCGGGCAACGGGTCCGGGTGCCGTTCGGCTCCCGGGAGCTGGTCGGCGTGGTGGCCGGGATCGGCCAGGTCGAAGACCCCGGCAGCCTGCGTGCCGCGATCGAGTGGATCGACACCACGCCCCTGGTGACCGGTGAGCTGTGGCGCTCGCTGCAGTGGCTGGCGCGCTACACCCATGCCCCGCTGGGCGAAGTGATCAGTACGGCCCTGCCCGGTCCGCTGCGGCGGGGTGAGGCCGTGCCGGACACCCATCAGTGGGGCTGGCAGCTGACGGCCGCCGGCCACGACCCGCAGCCCAAACTGCGCAGCGGTACCCGCCCGCAACGCCTGGCAGCGTGCTTGGCCGAGGGCGTGGTGAACGAAGACCGCCTGGATACCTTGATGGACGACTGGCGCAGCGCCGCGCGCTCGCTGGCCAAGCGCGAGCTGGTCGAACGGATCGCGCTGGAGCACAGCCCGGCCGTCGCCTCGCCGGCCAGCGGCCCTGCGCCCAACGCCGAACAGGCCGAGGCGATCACCGCGATCACCGCCGCCGACGGGTTTGCCGCCTATCTGCTCGATGGCGTGACCGGCAGTGGCAAGACCGAGGTCTACCTGCAGGCGATCGTGGCGTGCCTTGCGCGCGGCAAGCAGGCGCTGGTGCTGGTGCCGGAGATCGGGCTGACCCCGCAGACGCTGTCGCGCTTCCGCAACCGCCTGGGCATTCCGGTGCATGTGCTGCACTCCGGCTTGAACGACAACGAGCGCGCCCGCGTGTGGGCGGCCGCATCGCGGGGCGAAGCGCAGGTCATCGTCGGCACACGCTCGGCGGTGTTCACGCCGCTGCCGAATGCGGGCCTGATCGTGATCGACGAAGAGCACGACGGCAGTTACAAACAGCAGGACGGCATCCGCTATCACGCACGCGATTTCGCGCTGGTGCGCGCCAAGGCACTGGACGTAGCCGTCGTGCTCGGCAGCGCCACGCCGTCGCTGGAATCGCTGCACAACGCGCATGCCGGCCGTTACACCCACCTGCGCCTGAAACAGCGCGCGGGCGCCGCGCGTCCGCCGGTGGTGCGCGTGCTGGATGTGCGTAAACGCCCGCTGCGCGATGGGCTCTCGCCGGAAGTACTGGCCGGCATCACCCAGCATCTGCAGGCCGGGCACCAGGTGCTGGTGTTCAAGAACCGCCGCGGCTATGCGCCCGTGCTGCTCTGCCATGACTGCGGCTGGACCGCGCCGTGCCAGCGCTGCGATGCGCCGATGACCGTGCATGCCGGCGGCCGCCGCCTGCAGTGCCACCACTGTGGCGCACGCCAGTCCGCGCCGCTGGCGTGCCCGGACTGCGGCAGCCTGGCGCTGCAGCCGCAGGGCATCGGGACCGAGCGGCTGGAAGAACACCTGGTCGAGGCCTTCCCGGAGTTCCCGGTGATCCGCATCGACCGCGGCACCACCGGCAAGCGGGATGCGTTGGAAACCCAGTTGGCGGCGCTCGGTGATCGCGCGGGCATCCTGGTCGGCACGCAGATCCTGGCCAAAGGTCACGACCTGCCGAAGCTGACCCTGGTGGTGGTGGTGGGGATCGATGAAGGCCTGTTCTCGGCCGACTTCCGCGCCAGTGAAAAGCTCGCCCAGCAGCTGATCCAGGTCGCCGGCCGCGCCGGGCGTGCGGTGGATGCCGGCGAGGTCTGGCTGCAGACGCATCACCCGGGGCATCCCCTGCTGGAGACGCTGGTCAACGGTGGGTATCACGCCTTTGCCGATGCCGAACTGCAGCAGCGCGAGGCGGCCGGTTTCCCGCCGTTCGCGCACCTGGCGCTGCTGCGTGCCGAAGCGCAGCAGGTGGAGCATGCCAACGCGATGCTCAGTGCGGTGCGCGCGTTGATTCCCGACGATGCCGCGGTGGAGCGCTATGGCCCGATGCCGGCACCGATGCCCCGCCGCGCCGGCTACCAGCGCACCCAGCTGCTGCTGTCCTCACCCGCGCGACGCCCACTGCATGGCGTGCTGGATCAGGTGACGCCGCAGATCTCGGCGCTGCCGCAGGCACGCAAGGTGCGCTGGTCGCTGGATGTGGATCCGATGGATCTGTACTAGGCCGGCAGGTGCCGACCGTTGGTCGGCACGGCCGCTCAGGTCAGCGCGGTCATGACCCCACGCTGATACGCCGGCCGCTGCTTCAGCCGTTCGTACCACGCGGCCAGATGCGGCAGGTCCGGCCGCTGGATCGGCATCTCGAACCAGGCATAGATGAAGGCACCCAACGGGATATCGCCCATCGCGAACTGCTCACCGGACAGATACGGCTGCCGCGACAAGGCCTCATCGGCCATCGCCAGCAACTCGCCCGAGCGCACCAGTGCGGCAGCGATGCGCGCCTCATCCCGATCAGCGGGCGCGGTCCGCAACGTGCCCCAGAACAGATCGCGGAACACGCCGGCGAAGGTCGAGGTGGTCCAGTCCATCCACTTCTCCGACTGCGCGCGCGCCACCACGTCTTCCGGGTACAGCGTCCCCAGCGCGTAGCGCGCGCAGAGATAGCGCACGATCGTGTTGGATTCCCACAGCGGCAGGCCCTGGTCCTCGATCACCGGCACCAGCCCGTTCGGATTCATCGCGCGGTATTCCGGCGACTGCGTACCACCGAATGCACCGCCGACCTCGATCGACTCGTACGGCGCGCCGATCTCCTCGGCACACCACAGCACTTTGCGCACGTTGCTGGAATTGCGACGGCCCCAGATTTTCAGCATGATCGGATTCCCGTATCGTTCGATGCGCGGCAGCGGGGTCGCGCGGTGCCGCTACGATACGCCCAACGGCGGGCCGACCGTCATGTCATGGATGAAAAACAATGATCCTCTACGCGCTCGAAATCGTGTTGCTCGTTGCCGGCATCGGCACCCTGGTGGTCGGCTATCGCCGCCACCATCGCAATCTGCTGCTCAGTGCTGCCCTGTTGCTGCTGGCCAGCGGCATGCTGCCTGACGCCGTGCGAGGCTTCTCCGATGGCTTCAACGGCAGCACGGCCCGCCCGCTGGCCGCGCTGCTGCGTTGAAGCCAGCGCTTACTTCGCCGCCTTGGCCGCACTCTTCTTGGGCAGCGCGCGCACATAGGTCGATTTGCCGTCCTTCTTCATCTCGAACAAACCGGTCGCGGCCAGCAGATCGCTGAGTTTGCTGTACCCGTAATTGCGTGAATCGAACGAGGCCTGGTTGCCGATCTGACTGCCGACCGGGCCCAGGTGTGACCAGCCATCCTCGGCTTCGGCCGAGGTCACCGCGCGGCGCAGCATCTGCACCAGGCGGGTGTCATTGCGCAGCTCCGGGCCGCTCTTGCGCGGGCGGGTTTCCTCGTTGTCCTGCTCCACCTCCTGATCGGCCGCATGCGGCTGCCCCAGGGCTTCGATGTAGGTGAACTTCGAGCACGCGTTGACGAATGGCTCGGGCGTTTTCTTCTCGCCGAAGCCGTACACCTTGACCCCGTCGGTCAGCAGGCGCATCACCAGCGGGGTGAAGTCGGCATCACTGGAGACGATCGCAAAGCCATCCAGATTGCGGGCGTACAGCATGTCCATCGCGTCGATCACCATCGCCATGTCCGAGGCGTTCTTGCCGCGGCTGTAGGCAAACTGCTGGATGGGGCGGATCGCGTACTCGTGCAGCACGGACTCCCACCCTTTCAACCGCGGGCTCTTCCAGTTGCCGTAGGCACGGCGGACATTGGCCACGCCGTAGCGGGCCACTTCGGCCAGCACCGCATCAATCTTGGATGAGGGCGCGTTGTCGGCATCGATCAACAGGGCGATGCGCTTTTCCGGTTCGGACATCTCGGTCTCCTGGGCAGGATCGGATCGGCCATCGGGCAAGCGCGATGGCCCCTGAACCCAGTATCGGCCATCGACGTGAACATCGCGCTTCACGTGCGACCATGGGCCGCATCACGAGACGACCTGCGCCGCCCCCCGCCGGCGCCCGCCAAGGAGTGAAGCATGACCCGCGATCCCACGCCCCACCTGCTCATCATCGGTGGCGGTTTTGCCGGCCTCTGGGCCACCCGTGCCCTCGCCTCGGCGCACGTGCGCATCACCCTGGTGGACCGTCGCAATCATCATCTGTTCCAGCCGCTGCTCTACCAGGTGGCCACCGCAGGCCTGTCCGCGCCGGATATCGCCGCCCCGCTGCGCCATATCCTCGGTCACCAGCGCAATGTCGAAGTGCGCCTGGGTGAAGTGACCGACATCGACAAGGCCGCGCGCACCGCGACGCTGGCCGATGGCACGCAGATTACGTACGACACCCTGATGTTGTGCACCGGCGCCACTCATGCCTACTTCGGCCACGACGAATGGGCCGCCGATGCGCCGGGCCTGAAGACGCTGGACGATGCCATCGCGCTGCGCCGCAAGCTGCTGCTCGCCTTCGAGCGTGCCGAAGCCGAACCCGATCCCGCGCGCAAAGCGGCGTGGCTGAGTTTCGCCGTGGTCGGTGGCGGCCCCACCGGCGTGGAACTGGCCGGCACCCTGGCCGAGATCGCGCGGCACACGCTGCGCAATGAGTTCCGCCATATCGATCCCGCCTCGGCCAAGGTCCGCCTGGTCGAAGCCGGCCCGCGCGTGCTGTCCACCTTCCCCGAGGTGCTCTCGCTCAAGGCGCGCCGTCAGCTGGAAAAGCTGGGCGTGGAAGTGCTCACCGGCACGCCGGTCAGCGACATCACTGCCGAAGGCTTCCAGCTCGGCGAGCGCTTCGTCGAGGCCCGTACCGTGGTCTGGGCCGCCGGTGTCGCCGCCTCACCGCTGGCACGTACGTTGGACGTGCCACTGGACCGCGCCGGCCGCGTGCCGGTGCAGCCTGACCTCACCCTGGAGGGCCACCCGGAGATCTTCGTTGCCGGTGACCTGGCGGCACTGACCCAGGCCGACGGCAAGCCGGTGCCCGGCGTCGCGCCGGCGGCCAAGCAGATGGGCAAGCACGTGGCCACCACCGTCCAGGCACGCCTGGCCGGCAAGCCCGCGCCGGGTGCGTTCAAATACCAGGACTTCGGCAACCTGGCGACCATCGGCCGCATGGCGGCGATCGTCCACCTCGGCCGGCTGCAGCTCTCCGGCGTGCTGGCCTGGTGGTTCTGGCTGGCCGCGCACGTGTTCTTCCTGATCGGCTTCCGCAACCGCGTGGTGGTGCTGCTGAACTGGGCAGTGGCGTACTGGAGCTACCAGCGCAGCGCGCGGATCATCTTTGGCGATGCGCAGGAGGATCGCCGGCCGAAACGACCGCCCACGCCCTGATCACCCCTGCGACAGACATCCCCAGCCATCCACCTGGCCGCTGTAGGACACCGCCTCACTCGCGAGCAGACCTTCGAAGCCGGCGATGTTCTGGTGGGTCGGCAGCATCAGCGGATGCACCACCACCTGCCAGGGGTAGTCGTCGTTGCCCTCGTAGGCGGCGAAGGACACCTTCTGGTCGTTCTTGAGCAGGTGCACGGCGAAGGCGATCGCCACATCCTGGGTCGGGAAGATCAGCGCGAAATCCACCTCGCGCGGAATCGACAGATCGTCGCCATCCTGCAGCATGTTCCAGAGCACATCGCCATTCTCATCTTCCGGGTACAACGACAGATCGCGGGACATGGCACTCCAGGGCTTGGGCAAGCGGATCAACGAACGAGGGTCGATGGTATGCCGCCGGCGAAGGCGCGAACAAGCCGGGTGCCGCGCTACATGGGGTCACCCAACTGCAGCCACGCCAGCTTGCGCTCCCGCGGTTGCCGCTTGAGCTGCCACTCGGCCTTCGACGCCGCTGCCCGGTCCGGGTAGGCGCGCATCGCCAGCACCTTCACCGGTGGGTTGGCGCGGGTGTATTTCGCCCCTTTGCCGGCGAGATGGGCCTGGAAGCGCGCGTCCACGTCGTTGCTGATGCCGGCGTAATAGCTGCCGTTGCGGCATTCAAGCAGGTACAGGTACCAGAGGGCGGGTTCAGCGGGCATACCGGGATTATCCCCCGGCACGGCCCCGGCGGCTGCTAGAATCCGCCCCGGATGCAGGAGAGAGGCGCCGCGCTGGCGCCCGCCGAAGGCGCAGGCTCCCATAATCGCTCAGGCCGGTGGCTGCACAGCCACCAACCATGCATCCGACACGCCGATCTGGAGAGAGGTCTTCAATGACCCGCCGAAGGGGCACGTGGCCTTGGCCACCGAACTCTCAGGCAAAAGGACAGCGGGAGCGGCAACGGAATCCCACC
>Ga0247813_10002941_pt1 | contig 11290 bp, 9 predicted proteins | sample UWRJL169409C1_FD_180719 | JGI IMG/M metagenome (GOLD analysis project Ga0247813, IMG submission 180719) | Plant litter microbial communities from Arlington Agricultural Research Station in Wisconsin, United States - UWRJ-L169-409C-1 | ecosystem: Environmental > Terrestrial > Plant litter >... | reverse complement strand
CGAGGTCGAGCCGCGCGACGCGGTGCTGATCGCCCGCGCGGGCCTGCGCATCCGCATCGACGCCTACACGCCCGAGGGCTGACCCCGGGCGCGTACGCGCTAGAGCGAGCTCCCGATCGAGCCGACGACGGCGTCGAGCGGGGTGCCCGAGGCGTCCCGCTTGGCGCCCGCCTCCGGCAGCTGCCGCACCGAGCCGTCCGGGCCGACCGCGAGGGCGGGCAGCGGCCCGGCCCAGGCGAGGGCGAGCATGTCCTCGCCCTTGAGGAAGGAGTGCGAGCGCACCCCGCCGGTGGCGCGCCCCTTGCCGGGGAACTCGCTGAACGCCGAGACCTTCGCGCGGCCCGGATCGACGCTCGGGAGCGCGGCGCTCGACGACGAGAGCGTGGCGACGACGATCTCCGCCTGCGGATCGACGGCCCCGAAGAAGATGACCGACGCCTTCGCGCCGACGTTCATACCGGCGACGCCGCCGGCAGCCGCGCCCTGGGGGCGCACCGCCGAGGCGGAGAAGTGCAGCAGCTGCGCGTCGGATGCGACGAACACGAGTTCCGCGTCATCCGCTGTCTGGGCGACGCCCACGACCTCGTCGCCGGGCTTCAGCGAGATGACCTCGAACTCCGGCTTGTTCGGGTAGTTGCCGACGGCCACGCGCTTCACCACGCCCTGGCGGGTGCCGACGGTGATGGTCTGCTCGGAGTCGAGCGAGACGAAGCCGAGCACGCGCTCCTTCTTGTTGGTCATCGCGAGGTAGTCGCGGATCCGCGTGCCCGCGCGCAGCGAGATCGAGTTGGCGGGCGCGTTGGGCAGGTCGATGGGGGTGAAGCGGATGAGACGCCCCAGGTTGGTCACGGCGCCCACCTCCGAGCGGCTCGTCGTGAGCAGCGCGGAGCTGAGGGCGTCGTGCTTGCTGCGGCGCCGGGGAGCGGCGGCGGACGCCTCGGCTCCCTCCGCCCCCTCGGCGGCGACCGGCACGTCGACCCGCAGGGCGTAGCCGGTGGTGGACAGGTAGACGCGGCAGGGCGTGTCGGCGATCTCCATGATCGGCGCGTTCCTGCGCGAGGAGGTGGAGGTCGCGATCGACGGCCGCGCCTCGGTGAGAAGCGTGCGGCGCGGCGTGCCGAAGCGGTCGGAGACGTCCTCCAGCTCGCTGGAGACCAGGTCGCGCAGGCGGGCGGGGCTGATCAGCAGCGCCTCGAGCTCGGCGATCTCGGCGAGCAGCTGCTCCTGCTCCTTCTCCAGCTCGATGCGGCTGAACTTGGTGAGCCGGCGCAGGCGCAGCTCGAGGATGTACTCGGCCTGCAGCTCGCTGAGGTCGAAGACGCTGCGCAGCTTGGTGCGCGCCTCCTCGGAGTCCTCGCTGGTGCGGATCACCTGGATCACCTCGTCGATGTCGAGGATCGCGATGAGCAGGCCCTCGACGAGGTGCAGCCGCTCGAGCCGGCGGGCGAGACGGTACCGGCTGCGCCGGGTGACCACGTCTAGGCGGTGGTCGACGTAGACCTTGAGCAGGTCGCGCAGGCCCAGGGTCTGCGGCCCGCCGCCGACGAGCGCCACGTTGTTGATGTTGAAGCTGTCTTCCAGCGGGGTGTAGCGGTAGAGCTGCTCGAGCACGGCGTCGGGGCTGAAGCCGGTCTTGATGCCGATCACGAGGCGCAGGCCGCGCTTGCGGTCGGTGAGGTCCGTCACATCCGAGATGCCGCTGAGCTTCTTCGAGTTGACACCGTCCTTGATCTTCTCGATGACCTTCTCGGCGCCCACCATGTACGGCAGCTCGGTGACGACCAGCCCGGTCTTGCGGGCGGAGATGGACTCGGTGGTCACCTTGGCGCGGGTCTTGAAGGCGCCGCGACCGGTGGCGTAGGCGTCCTTGATGCCGGCGAGGCCGCTGATCGTGCCGCCGGTGGGCAGGTCGGGGCCGGGGACGAACTCCATCAGGTCGTCGAGCGTGGCGTTCGGATTGTGCAGCAGGTGCCTGGCCGCGCCGATCACCTCGATGAGGTTGTGCGGGGCCATGTTGGTGGCCATGCCCACCGCGATGCCGCTGGCGCCGTTCACCAGCAGGTTGGGGAAGGCCGCGGGCAGCACCTCCGGCTGGGTGAGCTGGTTGTCGTAGTTGGGGATGAAGGTGACGACGTCCTCGTCGAGGTTCTCCGTCATGGCCAGCGCCGTGGCGTGCAGGCGCGCCTCGGTGTAGCGGGGCGCGGCCGGGCCGTCGTCGAGCGAGCCGAAGTTGCCGTGCCCGTCGATGAGCGGCACCCGCAGGATGAAGTCCTGGGTGAGGCGCACCATGGCGTCGTAGATGGAGGCGTCGCCGTGCGGGTGCAGCTTGCCCATCACCTCGCCCACCACGCGGGCCGACTTGACGTGCCCCTTGTCGGGCCGCAGGCCCATCTCGGCCATCTGGTAGAGGATGCGGCGCTGCACCGGCTTGAGGCCGTCGCGCGCGTCGGGAAGGGCGCGCGAGTAGATCACCGAGTACGCGTACTCGAGGAAGGAGCCCTGCATCTCCGTCGAGACGTCGACGTCTTCGATGCGTTCACCCGAACCGGGTTCGGTGGGCACGGGGGCGGGGGTATCGACGGGAGTAGCCATAGGATTGCCACCATGTTACCGGCGCTGAAATCAGACCGACTGAGCCTCGCCGATGTGATGCCGGCGTGTCTCGCTGCAATCGCCGGCGAAGCCAATACCCTCTCGCTGCCGCGGGCATCGCGCGTGGTCGTGCTGCTCGTCGACGGCCTCGGCGCCGCGGCGCTCAAGACCCGCGCCGGGCACGCGCGCACCCTGATGTCGTACCTCACCGGCTCCGCCGTGATCGACTCCGGCTTCCCCACCACCACGGCCGCAGCACTCGCCACCCTCACCACCGGGACCGCGCCGGGCCAGCACGGCATGGTGGGCTACACGGTGCTCGATCCCGCCAACGACCGGGTGCTCAAGCAGCTCTCCGGCTGGGACGCGAAGACCGACCCGCTGCTCTGGCAGCCGCAGCCCACCGTCTTCGAGCGGGCCGCCGAGCGCGGCCTCTCCGCCGTCGCGATCGGCGCCGAGCGCTACCGCGACAGCGGGTTCACCAGGGCCGTGCTCCGAGGCGCCGCGTACATCGGCGGCGCGACCATCGCCGACCGGCTCGACCGCGCCGCAGAGTGGCTGGCCGAGCCGGGTACCAGCGGCATCGCCTACGTCTACGTGCCGGAGCTCGACGTGGCCAGCCACGCCAGCGGGGTCGAGTCCGTGGAGTGGACCAACTGGCTCGAGATCCTCGACGCGGCGGTGCGCGACTTCGCCGCGCGTCTGGGCCCGGACGACGGGATGCTCATCACCGCCGACCACGGGGTGCTCGACGTCGCCGAGAGGAACCACGTGCTCTTCGACAGCAGCACGGAGCTCGTCGACGGCATCCGCTTCGTCGCGGGGGAGCCGCGCTGCCTCCAGCTGCACTTCGAGCCGGACGCGGGCCCCGAGCTGCGCGAGCGCACCGTCGGCGCCTGGCGCGAGGCGGAGGGGGCGCGGTCCTGGATCGCCACCCGCGAGGAGGCGATCGAGGCCGGCTGGTTCGGACAGGTGCGCGCCGAGGTGGCACCGCGCATCGGCGATCTGCTCGTCGCGGCGCGCAAGGGTATCGCCTACTACGACGGCCGCGCGCTGGGGACCGGCAACCGCATGGTCGGCTACCACGGCTCGTTCTCGCCCGCCGAGGTGCAGGTGCCGCTGCTGCGTCTGGGCGCCTTCGCCCGCTGAGCGCCGGCAATACGAAGCGGCAACGGGAAAAGGGGCAGACTCTCGACGTTCCCGGGTGCCGGGAGGGTCGAGAGTCTGCCCCTCTGTTCGACAGGGACTAGGTGAGGTCGTCCTCCGGACGCGCGCCGAAGACGATGTCGTCCCAGCTCGGCATGGCGGTGCGGCCCTTGCGCTGCGGGCCCTTCGCCGGGACGATCGGCTGCGGCGCCGTCTGGCGGCCGTCGTCCGGCTCCTCGGTCGGGTAGCCGACGAGGGGCACGTCGACCAGGCGGATGCCGCCGGTCGCGTTCTGCGGGCGATCCGGGCTCTGCTGCCGCGAGGGCTGCGACGTCTCGTCGTCGGCGACCGAGGCCGCCTCCCGCTCGCCGCGGCGGCGGCGCAGGGCCTCGAGGAGGTCGGCGGTCTGGTTGTGGTCCTGCGAGGGCTCGTGCTCGACCGGCGCACTGGAACCGAAGCGGTTCACCGGCGCGGTGCCGTTGTGGCGGCCGAGGTCGTCGTCGATGTCGAAGGCCCCGCTGTCGAAGCGGGAGTTGTCGGCCTCGCGGTCGTCGCCGCTGACGGCGCGCAGGCGGGGGATCAGCGCGCCGGGCGCCTCGCCCTGCTGGGAGAGGGTGATCGCCTCGTTGTTGAGCGGCGCGAGGGTGTGGCGCTTCGGGTCGAAGCTCCAGCGCGCGTCGTGGTCGATCTGCTCGGCGGTGAAGGCCAGCTTCACGATCCAGCCGGTCTCGGCGTCCTTCCAGCTGGCCCAGCGCTCGTTGATGGCGCCCAGCGTCACCAGGCGTTCGCGGATGACCAGGCCGAAGGTGCGGCCGGCGCCCATCGGGTCGGTCTCGACCGCGGTGTGCACCGGAACGCTCAGGGCCGTCTCGACCACGAACTCGCGCTCGGCGAGCACGGGGCCCTCGAACTTCTGGATGTACTCCAGCGGCACCCCGGTGACCGACGCGACGTCCTGCGCCGACATGCCGGAGCGGATCTGCGCCTGGATCTCCCGGGGGGCGAGCTTGCGCCCGGTTCCGGGGTCGGGAGCGGCCTGCCGCAGCTTGGACTGCAGCACTTCGTCGATGGGGATACGGAAACGGGTGCCTTCGACGGATGACACGAGGAGTGCTCCGTTTTCGACTCCGATGACTCTGAGGTCTTGCATGCTGAAATGCCCTCCAGCGCTCGATATTCCCGCTAAGGATGCCACGGTTCTCCCGGTGAATCGGGGAATAGACCGGGCGCGCCGCAAGTTACCCATCGTGACCTCACGGCCCCGGCAGATCCGGTTTGCTATTCAGTATTCAATGATGCAAACTGTGGCCGCCGATTTAGATAACTAGACGCATACAAGAAGTGGATGGGCATGGCAACCGACTACGACGCACCCCGCAAGACCGACGACGATACGGAGTCGATCGAGGCACTCAAGGAGCGCGTTCCAGACAAGATGTCTGGCTCAGTCGACGTTGATGACGCCGATAACCCTGGCAGTTTCGAACTCGAGGGTGGGGACCTCGCCGAGCACGACCTCGATGTGGTCGTCCTCCCCGCACAGGCCGACGAGTTCACCTGTGTCGAATGCTTCCTCGTGAAGCACCGTTCGCAGATCGACCACCAGAGCAAGCTGGGTCCGATCTGCCTGGAGTGCGCAGCCTAAACTCTGCGCCTCACGCGCTGTCCCCTATGCCTGTTGCTTCGCCGCGGTGATCGCGGCGACAACGGCATCGGGGCGTCGCGTGGATACAACCCAGTACGGGGCAGAGTCCCTCTCGTCGAGAATCTGGATCTTCACCACGGGTGCGATCCAGCCGCGGATGAGGAGCCACGTACGGGCGTCGAGCCTCTGACCGCGCTCCGCCCTCGCCTCGTCTCCACTGAAGCCCTCCACGCTTCCCACGATGGAGAGCGGCAGTCGCGCACGCCCGGCGCGGAACTCCCCGCTGTCGACCTCGATGACCGGACCTCCGGCGATGAGCGCTGCGACGCATCCGCTGTAGAGGACGATCGCGACGATCACTCCGGCCAGGGTGCTGATGGGGAGGAAGACCAGCAGGCTCGCGGGGATGACGAGTGCGGTGCTGATGAAGAGCCAGGGCGCGGGCCACAGCCTCTCGCGATATGTGGTGGTCATGCCTCTATTCGATCAGACTTTCTGGTGCCCGGATGTTCTGCACTACCCTCGTGACGTGTCAAATTCCGTAGAGGTGCTCATTTCGTCCGCGACAGTGCCCGAATACTCGCACCCCGGCGACGCCGGCGCCGACCTCGTGGCGGCCGAATCCGTCGAGCTGCTCCCCGGCGAGCGGGCGACGGTGGGCACCGGGGTCTCGATCGCCCTGCCCGACGGCTACGTGGCCTTCGTGGTCCCGCGCAGCGGGCTCGCCGCCAAGCACGGCATCACCGTGGTGAACAGCCCGGGCACCGTGGATGCGGGCTATCGCGGCGAGATCCGGGTCACGCTGCTCAATACGGACAGTTCCGTGGCGTATTCTGTGGCGGTCGGTGACCGTATCGCCCAGCTCATCGTTATGCCGGTGTCGCGAGCGAGATTCGTGCCGGTCCAGAAACTCCCCGGGAGCAGCCGAGCCGCCCAAGGCTTCGGCTCCACCGGGTACACCGCAGTCCAGTCAGGAGAATCAGCGTGAGCGACAACGAGATCGACGTCCCCCAGAGCGGCAGTGCAGAGATCGACGGTGCGCAGGTCGACGGCGCGCAGGTCGACGCGCCCGACGACGACGCCAAGTCCGCGCCGCAGGACCGTGCAACCGCCGGCCCCTTCGACGAGAGCGAGGCCAACGCGGTGCGTCCCTACGTCGACCTCGGCGGGGTGAAGATCGTGCCGCGCGCCGATCTGCAGCTGCGCCTCGAGGTGGAGGAGGGCAGCAAGCGCGTCGTGGCCGTCGGTCTCGACTACGCCGGCTCCTCGCTGCAGGTGCAGCCCTTCGCGGCCCCCCGCACGAGCGGCCTCTGGAACGAGATCCGCGCCCAGATCGTGGAGCAGATCCACAAGCAGGGCGGCACCACCACGATCACCGACGGCCCCTTCGGGCCCGAGGTGCTCGCCGAGATCCCCGTGGTCGCCGGCGCGGGCACCCAGGGTGGCGCGCGTCTCGCCCGTTTCGTGGGCGTCGACGGGCCGCGCTGGTTCCTGCGCGGCGTGATCGCCGGCGAGGGCGCCGTGGACTCCCCGGCCGCCGCCCAGATCGAGGACCTCTTCCGCAGCATCGTCGTGGTGCGCGGCAACACCCCCATGCCTCCGCGCGACCTGATCCCGCTGCACATGCCGGCCACCGCGCCGGGCGAGCAGTCCGCGCCGCCCGCCCAGGTCGTCTGACCGTGACGGACGACCCGGGCGAGAAGGCCACGCCGCCCAGCTTCGGCGAGGCCCTGTCGCAGGCCGCGCAGAAGTCCGGCTTCGGCCAGGTGAAACCGGGGGAGACCCCGACCGCCGGCGCGCTGCTGTCCGCCATCGGCGGCATCCGCGGCATCGTCGAGTCGCTGCTGCCGGGGTTCCTCTTCGTGGTCGTGTTCGCGATCACCGGGGAGACCCTGCCCTCGGTGCTGATCCCCGCGGGCCTCGCCGTCGTGTTCGTCGCCGTGCGGCTCCTCACCCGGACCCCCGTCGTGCCCGCCCTGGTAGGGCTCATCGGCATCGCGCTCTCGGCCGGCCTCGCCATCTACAACAACGACGCGAAGGAGAACTTCGTACTCGGCTTCTGGCTGAACGGCGGGTACGTGCTCGCGCTGCTGGTCAGCCTCGCGGTGCGCTGGCCGGTGATCGGCATCGTCGTCGGCCTGCTGCGCGGCGAGGGCATGGCCTGGCGCACGGACAAGGCCAAGTTCCGGGTGGCCGTCGTGGCCACCGTGCTCTGGATCGGCATGTTCGGCGGGCGCCTGCTCGTGCAGCTGCCGCTCTACTACACCGACCAGACCCAGCTGCTCGGCGCGGCGAAGCTGATCATGGGGCTGCCGCTGTACGCGGCGGTGCTCTGGGTCACCTGGCTGCTCGTACGCGCGGCCTACGCGAAGCCGGCGGCGCCGGAAGTATCTTGACGTCGAGATATATACTGGTCTCTGCTCCCGCGCTGGAGCTCTGACCGATCACGCCTCGCAGGCTTAGGCTTACCTTGCTGGCAGACCCTCAGGCTGACAGCGAGGATGGAGTCAGGTCAGCAAGGGAGACGGCACTATGTCCGCAGTAAACAGCTTCGGTTCCAAGGACACCCTCACGGTCGGCACGACCGACTACGAGGTCTTCAGGATCGACAGCGTCCCCGGTCACGAGAAACTCCCGTTCAGCCTCAAGGTGCTGCTCGAGAACCTCCTGCGCACCGAAGACGGCGCGAATGTCACCAAGAGCCAGATCGAGGCCCTCGGCTCGTGGGTTCCCACCGCCGACCCCGACACCGAGATCCAGTTCAGCCCCGCCCGCGTGGTGATGCAGGACTTCACCGGCGTTCCCTGCATCGTCGACCTCGCCACCATGCGCGAGGCCGTCGTCGAGCTCGGCGGCGACCCCAAGAAGATCAACCCGCTCTCTCCCGCCGAGATGGTCATCGACCACTCGGTGATCGCCGACCTCTTCGGCTCCGAGAACGCCCTCGAGCGCAACGTGGAGCTCGAGTACGAGCGCAACGGGGAGCGCTACCAGTTCCTCCGCTGGGGACAGACCGCCTTCGACGACTTCAAGGTCGTCCCGCCGGGAACCGGCATCGTGCACCAGGTGAACATCGAGTACCTGGCGCAGGTGTCGTTCACCCGCACGGTGGACGGCGTGCTGCGCGCCTACCCCGACACCTGTGTCGGCACCGACTCGCACACCACCATGGTCAACGGGCTCGGCGTGCTCGGCTGGGGCGTCGGCGGCATCGAGGCCGAGGCCGCGATGCTCGGCCAGCCCGTCTCCATGCTCATCCCCAAGGTCGTCGGCTTCAAGCTGAAGGGCGCGATCCCGACCGGCGTGACCGCCACCGACGTCGTGCTCACCATCACGCAGATGCTGCGCAAGCACGGCGTGGTCGGCAAGTTCGTGGAGTTCTACGGCGAGGGCGTCGCCCAGGTGCCGCTGGCCAACCGCGCCACCATCGGCAACATGAGCCCGGAGTTCGGCTCCACCGCCGCCATGTTCCCCATCGACGACGTCACCCTCGACTACCTGCGCCTCACCGGCCGCAGCGAGGAGCAGGTCGCCCTGGTCGAGTCCTACTCGAAGCTGCAGAAGCTCTGGCACGACGCCAGCGTCGAGCCCGTGTTCAGCGAGTACATCGAGCTCGACCTCGCCACCGTGGTCCCCTCCATCGCCGGACCGAAGCGCCCGCAGGACCGCGTGGAGCTCAGCCGCGCGAAGGACCAGTTCATCCTCGACCTCGACGCGTACGCATCCGCCGACCACTCGCTGGTCGACGAGGCGCTTGAGGGCACCTTCCCGGCCTCCGACCCCCTCGGGCTGACCCCGCAGGACGAGGAGACCGCGCACGAGCACGTGCACACCTCCCACGCGCCCTCGACGGTCACCAACCCGGCGCGCGTGTCGCTCGACGACGGCTCCGGCTTCACCCTCGACCACGGCGCAGTCGCCATCGCCGCGATCACCTCGTGCACCAACACCTCGAACCCCTCCGTGATGCTCGCGGCCGGCCTGCTGGCCCGCAACGCCAGCAAGAAGGGACTGAAGAGCAAGCCGTGGGTGAAGACCACCCTGGCTCCCGGCTCCAAGGTCGTCACCGACTACTACGCCAAGGCCGGACTCACCGAGTACCTCGAGGACCTCGGCTTCTACACGGTCGGCTACGGCTGCACCACCTGCATCGGCAACTCGGGCCCGCTGCTCGACGAGATCTCCGCGGCGGTCAACGAGAACGACCTCGCCGTCACCGCCGTGCTCTCCGGAAACCGCAACTTCGAGGGCCGCATCAACCCCGACGTGAAGATGAACTACCTCGCGTCGCCGCCCCTGGTGATCGCCTACGCCCTCGCCGGGTCGATGAACTTCGACTTCGAGAAGGACGCCCTCGGCGTCGGCAGCAACGGCGAGGACGTCTTCCTCAAGGACATCTGGCCCGACAGCGCCGAGGTCCAGGCCACGATCGACTCCTCGATCGACACCGGGATGTTCACGCACGAGTACGCCGGCGTCTTCGACGGCGACGAGCGCTGGCAGAACCTCCCCACCCCGGTCGGAGCCACCTTCGAGTGGGACGCCGAGTCGACCTACGTGCGCAAGCCCCCGTACTTCGACGGCATGACCATGGAGCTCACCCCGGTGGCGTCCATCGTCGGTGCCCGCGTGCTCGCCAAGCTCGGCGACTCGGTCACCACCGACCACATCAGCCCGGCCGGCAACATCAAGGCAGACAGCCCCGCCGGCAAGTACCTCGACGAGCACGGCGTCGACCGCAAGGACTACAACTCCTACGGATCGCGTCGCGGCAACCACGAGATCATGATCCGCGGAACCTTCGCGAACATCCGCCTGAAGAACCAGCTGCTCGACGGCGTGGAGGGCGGCTACACCCGCGACTTCACCCAGCCCGACGCGCCGCAGTCGTTCATCTACGACGCCAGCCAGAACTACCAGGCCCAGGGCACGCCGCTGGTGATCCTCGGCGGCAAGGAGTACGGCTCGGGATCGAGCCGCGACTGGGCCGCCAAGGGCACCTCGCTGCTCGGCGTCAAGGCCGTCATCACCGAGAGCTTCGAGCGCATCCACCGCTCCAACCTCATCGGCATGGGCGTGCTGCCGCTGCAGTTCCCCGCGGGCGAGACCTGGGAGTCCCTCGGACTGGACGGCACGGAGTCGATCTCGATCTCCGGCGTCGAGGAGCTCAACGAGGGCCGCACCCCGAAGACGCTCCACGTGGTCGCCGAACCGACCGCCAACTCGGCCGCGGGCAAGGCGACGATCGAGTTCGACGCCGTGCTGCGAATCGACACGCCGGGCGAGGCCGACTACTACCGCAACGGCGGCATCCTCCAGTACGTACTGAGGTCGCTGGTCTAGGCTCGTCGGCATGGCTCAGCTCGCGAAAACCGATTTGCTCTCGACGATCAGTGGTCCGCGCGACCTCGATTCCCTGTCGCCGAGCCAACTCGTCGATCTTGCATCGGAGATCCGCCAGTTCCTCGTGACCGAGGTGTCCAAGACCGGAGGACACCTCGGCCCGAACCTCGGTGTCGTCGAGCTCACGCTCGCCATCCACCGGGTGTTCGACTCGCCGAGGGACGCGATCGTCTTCGACACCGGCCACCAGACCTACGTGCACAAGCTGCTCACCGGCCGCCAGGACTTCAGCAGGCTCCGTCTGCAGGACGGCCTCGCCGGATACCCGCAGCGCTCGGAGTCCGAGCACGACATCGTCGAGAGCTCGCACGCCTCGAGCTCGCTGTCGTGGGCGGATGGGATCTCCCGTGCCTTCACGATGACCGGTCAAGCCGATCGCCACGTCGTCGCGGTCGTCGGCGACGGGTCGCTCACGGGCGGGATGACCTGGGAGGCGCTGAACAACATCAGCGACGACAACTCGCGCAACCTCGTGATCGTCGTCAACGACAACGGCCGCTCCTA
>Ga0247813_10002940_pt1 | contig 11291 bp, 8 predicted proteins | sample UWRJL169409C1_FD_180719 | JGI IMG/M metagenome (GOLD analysis project Ga0247813, IMG submission 180719) | Plant litter microbial communities from Arlington Agricultural Research Station in Wisconsin, United States - UWRJ-L169-409C-1 | ecosystem: Environmental > Terrestrial > Plant litter >... | reverse complement strand
GACTGACCGAAGCCCAACTCGACGCGACGGTGACCGTGGCTCCCGTGACCATTGCGGCACCGGTGCAGGGTACGGCGAGCTCGGTCTCAACCATTCAGGTGGCCCAGGTGGCGGGCGTCGAGGCGATTGAGCTCGTCGGTGCGACATCCATAATCCAGACCTCGCCGCTCAACGGCTGGCAGACCCGCTTCAGTTGGGCGCTTGTGCGCTGACCTGTCGCCTCGCCCGCGTGATGCCGAAGGCCACGAGTGCAGCCGCGAACACTGTCAGGGTCAGGCCGGCGATGGTCATTGACGCCTCGAATTGCGCAGTCTCGTCGACAGTCCAGGTAGGTGCATCGAGGCTGCCCGTGAATAGGGCGGCAAGGATGGTTCCGGTGGCCGCAATGCCGACGGCGGTCGCCACCTGGCTCGCCGTGTCGACAAGGGCAACGCCGATCGTAGTACGGTCCTTCGGAAGACCGCGGATGACATTGGTCGCCGCGACGACGCCGACCACGCGCATTCCGGCCGCGACGAGCACGAGCGCTACGAGCACCCACGGGTAGCCGAACTCGCTCAGCAGGCCGAAAACGGCTAGTCCGGCGACGACCGCTGCTGCGCTCACCCAAGCGGCGCGGTCCATGCCCACCCGCTCGACGAACGGACCGACGAACCTGCCGCTCGCGAGAAGCACGATGACCTGCGGCAGCATCCCGACGGCGGCGAGAGCAGGAGGCCACCCCCAGGCGAATTGCAACTGAAGTGTCACGAGGTAACTAAGTCCGGCGGTCGCGAGACCGGCGGCCGCCTTGTACGCGAGTCCGCTCGAGACGAGGGGAAGAGCCACGAGTCTGAGGTCGAGGAGTGGAAATTGCGCAGTTCGCTCACGCACGACGAAGAGCACGGCGCTGAGGATTGCAGCGCCGAGGGCTGTCCATGACAACGGGCTACCACTGACGAACAGGGTCGGTGTGAGGAGCGCAAGCACAATCGTCGCTGTGCCGAGCGCTGCGCCCGCGACATCCACAGGGTCAGGGTGCAGCTCGGAGGGATTGTCGTGGGCGATACCACTGCGGATGCCCGTGAAGGCAAGCGCGGCAATGGGCACGTTGATGAGAAGCAGCACCTGCCACGGGGCGACGGCGAGCAGGAGTCCGCCGAGTGTCGGTGCTACCGCGAGGCCGACGAGTCCAGCGGTTGTGATGATCGTGAGAGCGCGTACTCGCAGGTGGTCATCGTCGAACAGGCGGAATGCGAGCGCCATCGATCCAGGGGTGGTCATAGCCGCAGCGACTCCCATGACCGCCCGGACGGCGATGAGCTGTTCGGGAGTGGACACGAAGGCGGTTGCGAGGCTTGCTGCCCCGAGCAGCACGAGGCCCACGAGCATGATGCGTCGCCGCCCGAAGCTGTCGGCAATCGCGCCGAACGCAAGCATGAGCCCCCCGAAGACCACGGCGTAAACGCCCGTGACCCACTGGAGTGCGGTCGTAGAGGCATGCAATTCGCGGCCGATGGTTGGTAGGGCGACGTTGAGAATCGAGTTATCGAGCATCTCGAACAGGAAGACTGCAGAGAGACCGGCGAGGGCGATCCAGGCTTCTCGCAATGTGCGGGGTGAAGGTGAGGTCATGCGACTAGGTTATGTCACTAAAGGTAGTCACACAAGCATTAGGCTTGGGTCACCCAAGAAAGTGAGTGCGATGCCCAGAACCGGAGAACGCGGCGGTCCCCAGACGCGAGCGCGCATTCTCCAGGTCGCGAACGTGATGTTCTACGAGCGCGGATTCGACGCGGTCACCGTCGCAGACGTCGCGAAAGAGGCTGGTGTCTCGAGCGTCACAGTGTTCAACCACTTCGCACGCAAAGAAGACCTGTTCTTCGACCGAGCTGACGATGCCATCGAGCTACTGCGTACGGCGGTGCGCAGACCAGCCCCGGCACTCGACGCCCTGCGGGAGACGGCACTGCGCCTCGTGGATGACCGTCATCCACTCTCCGGCACTGATCCGCGTTCGCTGCAGTACCTTCGCACCGTCGCGGGATCACCCGCGCTCGTTGCTGGTGCCAGAGGGATCGTGGCTGGCCTACAGCGAACACTCGCAGTTGAGCTCGAGGCGAGCACACGATTCACGGGAGACGCGGGCCTGTTCGCCGCCCTCTTCATTGGCGGGTATAGCGAGGTGTTCGTGGCGACAGCACGGCGCATTCTCGACGCCGAACTTCCGGATGACGTCGTCGGCGATCACCGTGCTCGCATCGAGCGCCTCTTCGAGACACTGCGCAACGGCGTTTAGTCCTTGGGCTGATCCGCCGGCAGGGTCGCCGCGGCGAGCTGCGGGAACTCCGCCGCGAGCGTGCGCACGAGGGACTCCTTGAGCGAATAGCGGGGGACGAAACCGGTGGCCGCGAGTCGCTCGGTGCTCACCGTGGTCTCCGCCGCGAACTTGCGCATGCGAATCGCGCTGATCGGGAACTTTCTGCGCGTGACCAAGCCGATGAAATCGAAGGCATGACCGGCGAGAACTCCTACCGGGAGCGGAACCGTGATGTTGCCGCCCTGCGTGCGCCCGAGAGTCTCACGCAGGAGTCCGACGAGTTCCTTTGTAGACAGGTCGGGCTTGTCGGCGAAGTTCGTGATTGAGATGCCGGCCGGTGCGCTCAGTCGGTCGGCGAGAAACTCGACGATGTTGCCGACGTACGACATCGACTTCTTGTTGTCGCCCTTGCCGACCTGGAGAAAGCGGCCGGATGCCACCTGGGCCGCCAGGGTGTGCACGTTGCCACGGTTGCCTTCGCCGAAGACGACGGAGGGGCGGATGATGGCGAGCGAGCGGGTGGGGTCTGCTGCTGCCCACTCACTGAAGATGCCCTCGGCGAGGAGCTTGGTGCGGCCGTACTCGTTGAACGGCTCCGGCTCCCAATCCTCCGCGGGGTTGACCTTGTCGAGGCCGTAGATGGCGACGCTCGACGTGAAGACGATGCGGTTGATTCCGTTGGCGACTGCGGCGTCGATGACTGCCGTGGCACCGTCGACGTTGACCTCGGTGTAGCGCGAGAGCGGCTGCACGTCGTCACGGTGCTCGGCGGCGAGGTTGACGATCGCGTCGTGGCCCGCGGCCGCGACAGCGAGTTCTGCAACTGATCGAACATCCCCCTCGACGAAGGGAACGGTTGATCCGACCTTGGCCGCGCGGTCGAAGTTGGTGACGTCATGGCCGCGCTCGACGAGGGATTCGAGCAGGCGGGAGCCGATGAATCCGCTGCCACCGATGACGAGGACCTTCATGACAACTCCAGGGGTTTTGTGGGGGTCACCAGACGCCGAGCGTGACCAGTGATCCAATTATCGCGCGGTCGCGGGGGCGGCGGCGCAGCTCGGTGGCCTTGCGGGCCAGGCGGACCCGGCTTGACGGGCCGGTGTGTTCGAACAGGGCGAGCATTGTTTCGAGACCGGGGCGCAGCTCGGGCGTAGCGACCGAGAGTGCCACGCGAGCGAACAGGGTGGACTCGTTGCGGTGCCAGCGGCTGCTGATGAGGGTGAGTCGGCGGCGCGCGGAGGAGAGGCCCACATTCGCACCCATCACGTTGCTCGAGTGCTGGCGGTAATCCACGGATGCGAACGAGTCGATCACCCAGTTCCAGCCCTGGGCGCGGCACAGTACGTAGAGCAGCCAGTCGTGGAAGTCGGCGCGGGATGCGTCGCTCTCCGGGTCGGCGAGCAGCTCCTGCGCGAGGGCGACGAGCCGGTTCGACATGAGGAAGGTGCAGCCAGGGCCGGGCCCCTCGAGCAGGTAGTCGAACTCGCGCTGGGGGTAATCCTTCTTGATGAGGCTGCGCGGGCCGTCGGCCGAGAAAGCCGTGACATTCGATGAGACGCCATCGGCTCCCGCGGCGATCATCGCCGCGTGCCGGGACAACTTGTTCGGCAGCCAGATGTCGTCCTGGTCGGCGAAGGCGACGAGACCCGCCGTCGCGAGATCGAGCGAGCGGATGAGCCGGTAGAAGTTCGGCGCGGCCCCTCCCGAGCGTCCCTGCGTTGCGAGCACCGTGATGCGGGAGTCCGAGCTCGCGCGGGCGGCGAGGAGTTCGGGTGTGCCATCCGTCGAGGCATCGTCGAGAACGTGAATGCGCACCTCGACGTCACGCTGGCCGAGGATCGTGTCGAGCTGTTCGTCGAGAAACCGCGCCCCGTTGTGGGTTGCGAGCAGCACGGTAATGAGCGGCAGCGGGGCGACGGACATGAGGACTCCCATGGTACCGGTGCGAATAAGATCAACCCGTGCAGATTCGAGAACTCGCGGTGCCCCACGCGTGGGAGCTGACCCCCGTGCAGCACCCCGACGAGCGGGGACTGTTTCTCGAGTGGTTCAAGGCCGAGGAGTTCGAGGCTGCCACCGGTCGCAGCTTCGACCTGCGGCAGGCCAACCTGTCGGTGTCGAAGCGCGGCGTCGTGCGCGGCATCCATTTCGCTGCAGTGCCGATCGGGCAGGCCAAGTACGTCACGTGCGTCGCAGGTTCGGTGCTCGACGTCATCATCGACATTCGCGTCGGATCCCCGACCTTCGGCCAGTGGGACTCCGTCACGCTCGACGACGTGAAGCGCAACTGTGTCTTTCTCTCCGAGGGCCTCGGGCACCTCTTCGTTGCAACGAGCGACTCGGCAACCGTGAGCTACCTCACGACCGACAAGTACCGCCCAGGTAGCGAACACGGCATCAACCCCGCAGACCCCGCGCTCGCTCTCGAACTGCCCGACGACGCCATCATGTCGGAGCGGGATGTCGCTGCGCCCACCCTCGCTGACGCGCTCGCTGCCGGGCTCCTGCCGACGTTCGACGCAAGCCTCGCTGCCTATGCTGCCGCTCGCACACTAGGGTCGGATTCATGAAAGGCATAGTGCTCGCCGGCGGTTCCGGCACGCGGTTGCACCCGATAACCAAGGGAATCTCGAAGCAACTCGTGCCTGTGTACGACAAGCCGATGATCTACTACCCTCTCGCGACGCTCATCGAGGCGGGCATTCGCGACATCCTTCTCATCACAACACCGGCCGACCGCCCCAACTTCGAGCGCCTGCTCGGTGACGGCTCGGAGATCGGCATCTCGCTCAGCTACGCGACGCAGGACGAGCCGAACGGCCTCGCCCAGGCCTTCATCATCGGCGCGGACTTCATCGGCGACGACTCGGTAGCGCTCGTGCTCGGCGACAACATCTTTCACGGGTTCCAGTTCGAGGAGTCCCTCGCTGGCTTCGCCGCCCGCGGTGGCGCGCTCATCTTCGCCTACCAGGTGTCCAACCCCTCCGACTACGGCGTCGTCGAGTACTCGAGCGACGGGCGCGTGCTCTCGATCGAGGAGAAGCCGGCGCACCCGAAGAGCAACTTCGCGGTGCCCGGTCTCTACTTCTACGACAACGCCGTCATTGAGATCGCCCGCTCGATCACGCCGAGTGCGCGCGGTGAGTACGAGATCAGCGACGTCAACAGCGCTTACCTCGCGCAGGGGACCCTGCGCGTCGACGTACTCGATCGCGGAACCGCCTGGCTCGACACCGGCACGGTGCAGTCCATGGCCCAGGCCGCGGAGTACGTGCGCGTCATCGAGGCACGCCAGGGATTCAAGATCGGCTGCATCGAAGAGGCATCCTGGCGCAACGGCTGGATCAGCGATGCGGCCCTTGCGGCGCTCGCCGAGCCCCTCGCCAAGAGCGGCTACGGAGATTACCTGAAGGGGCTGCTCGCACAGTGAAGTCAGGATTCCGCCCGGAGATTCAAGCTCTCCGGGCTATTTCGGTCATGCTCGTGGTGTTGTTCCACCTCTGGCCCGACCGCGTCACCGGCGGTTACGTCGGCGTTGACGTGTTCTTTGTCATCTCTGGATACCTGATCACCTCGCATCTCATGCGTGAAGTCGATCGCACCGGAACCATCTCGCTATCGCAGTTCTACGCGCGCCGCATCCGACGCCTCCTGCCCGCTGCGCTGCTCGTGCTCGCGGTCACAGCGGTCGCCGTCCTGCTGTGGGTGCCGCGATCGCTGTGGCAGCTTTTTTCGCAGGAAATTGGCGCAAGCGCGCTGTACTTCGTCAACTGGATGCTTGCCTTCAGCTCGGTTGACTACTTTGCGGCCGACAACGCGCCCTCGCCAGTGCAGCACTATTGGTCGCTTTCGGTCGAAGAGCAGTTCTACCTGGTTTGGCCGCTCCTCGTTCTCGTTGTCGTGCTGATAACGCGCACGGCTTCGGCCATCGTGCGCAAGCGTGCCCTCATTGGCACATTTGCCGTTGTCTTCCTCGTCTGCCTCACCTACTCGGTGATAGCTACCAACGCATCGCAGCAGTTCGCATACTTCACAACACCGGCGCACGGTTGGGAGTTCGCGGCGGGTGGAATCCTCGCACTCGCGCTGCCGAACACCCTTGAGGGGGCTCCGCGCCTCCGCGCTGCCCTGAGCTGGGTCGGATTCATGACGGTTCTTGCGTCCGGTTTCATTTTCAACGCTGATTCGGCGTTTCCTGGCTACATTGCGCTCTTGCCGACGGTTGGTGCTCTGCTGATCCTTGCCGCGGGGATCTCGCACACCGCGTGGTCGCCACGCCGCATCGTCGAACTGCGCCCCGTGCAGTTCGTCGGGGACGTCTCGTATTCGCTCTACTTGTGGCACTGGATGCCGATCGTCATCCTCCCGTACATCCTCGACCGCGACCTGGGGATTCCCCAGAAGCTGCTCATACTCGTCGGTGCGATAGTGCTGGCCTGGCTCACCAAGATTCTCGTTGAAGATCCCGTTCGCTCTGCCCCGCGCATGCGTCACCGTCGCGTCACCTACCCAGCGGCCCTCCTGGCTTCGGCACTCGTTGTCGCACTGTGTGCCGTGCCGTACGTGACTGTAGAAACGACCAAATCCGACGCGGTGAGGTACCTGAGTGAGCACGGCCAGACCACTCCGGAGGAAGCGCGCGAGTGCTTCGGCGCGGCAGCAGCGGAACCGGGAGCGGACTGCGCGGACAGCCACACAGTGATCGACGTACTCGGTCCCGTGTTCGCAAGCAACAGCCCCCAGGCCAGCTCGCTCCGGGTAGATACTCCTGGAGACCCTTACTTCAATAAGCGTTGCGAGCGCGTGGGAGACACCGGGATATCCCGGTGCGACATCGGGAGCCGCGATCCGGACGAGACCATCGTGCTCGTCGGTGACTCGCACGTGAACCACGTCATCAAGCCGTTTCTCGCCCTCGCACGGGAGAAGAACTGGCTGGTCGTGCGACTCATGGCGACATCGTGCCGTCCATCCGTGCAATCGTTCTACGAGTCGAATGTCAAGGCCGAGAACAGTGCTCGATGCCAGAAGTGGAAATCGAACATCGGGGAGTACGTCTCGAACCTCCCGAAGACCGACATCATCGTGACCTCGGGTGCCACCCAGGGTTACTATCACGCCCCGGGAACGCCTGATGCGGAGCGGGTCGCGGATGGCTTCGAGGCGATGTGGGAGCCGTGGCTGGAGTCTGGCCACCGCCTGCTCGCGATCTCAGACGTCCCCGGAGTTTCGGGCGACACGGTTCCGGTCTGTATCGAAAAGGCGAAGACGCTTACTGATCCGTGCGCCGCACCACGGGAGACTGCCATCGGCCCCGATCCGATTCTCATTGCGGCAGAGAGAATAACCGATCCCAACTTTGCCTCAATCGACCTCTACGACTACTTCTGCGACGAGGAGCTCTGCCATCAGGTGGTTGGCGGCCTCATCGTGCTCAAGGACACAAACCACATGACCGGCACCTTTGCCGAGACGCTCTCTCCCTACGTCTGGACTACCCTCAAGGGACTCATGCGATGAAGGCCGGATTCCGTCCGGAGATCCAAGCTCTGCGAGCGGTCTCGGTGCTTCTCGTCGTGCTGTTCCATTTGTGGCCCGATCGGCTTCAGGGCGGCTATGTCGGAGTGGATGTCTTCTTCGTCATCTCCGGCTATCTGATCACCTCCCACCTTCTCCGCGAAGTCGACAGCACGGGCTCGATCAAGCTCTCCCAGTTTTACGCTCGGCGCATTCGGAGGCTCCTGCCCGCGGCACTTCTCGTACTCGCTGCAACCGTTGTCGCGGTCATCGTCTGGGTGCCACGGTCATCGTGGATTCTCTTCATGCAGGAGATCGCCGCTAGTGCTCTATACGTCGTCAACTGGGTGCTTGCTTTCAACTCGGTCGACTATTTCGCACAGGACAACGCGCCGTCACCTGTTCAGCACTACTGGTCGTTGTCGGTCGAAGAGCAGTTCTACCTGGCCTGGCCGCTACTCCTGCTTGCCGTTGTACTCGTCACCCGACGTGCGACCTCTTTCACGCGCAAGCTCGCGATTACCGGGGTACTCGTCGCGGTGTTCCTTGGATGCCTCGCGTACTCGATCATCGCCACGAATGACTCGCAGACCTTCGCGTACTTCGCTACACCGGCCCACGGGTGGGAGTTCGCGGCCGGCGGCATCCTGGCGCTGTGGCTTCCGTCGACGCTGCTCGTCGCGGGTGCCCACGTTAGAACCGCGGCGAGCTGGATCGGCTTCGCCCTCGTCATCGGCTCCGGCATCGTGCTCACCGGCGCGTCGGCTTTCCCCGGCTACATCGCGCTCGTGCCGACCATCGGTGCGCTTCTGGTGATCGCTGCCGGTACCCCGTCGACCGCGTGGTCGCCGCGCGTTTTCGTGCGGTTGCGGCCCGTCCAATTCATCGGCGATATCTCGTACTCGCTCTACTTGTGGCACTGGATGCCCATCGTCATCCTTCCGTTCGTGCTCGGTCACGGCCTCGGCATTGTGGAGAAGGTGCTGATTCTCTTCGGCGCGATCGCACTGGCTTGGCTCACCAAGATCACCGTGGAAGACCCCATCCGCACGGCACCCCGACTCCGCCCCAGACGACTGTCATACTCGCTCGCCGCAGGGGTGACGCTGCTCGTCGTCGCGAGCGCTGTCATCCCGCTATCGATAGTGAGTGCCGAGAATGCCGCGGCTCGAAACTACGTGGAGACCGTGCAGGGTGGTGCAATCGCCGACCCGTGCTTCGGAGCAGCCGCGACGCTCAACGCTCAGGACTGCCCGTCAAGCCATGTCGTCAATCCCGCCATCGGCCCGACATTCGCAACCGACGACTCGCAGCGCGGCTGGCTCGAGAAGATGCAAGCGGAAGACCCGTATTACACGTTGAACTGCGCGGTGGTTGAAGGCACGGTCATCCAACGATGCGAGATCGGTTCGGATGATCCCACGCTCACCGTCGCGCTCGTCGGCGACTCCCACTCCAACCATTTGTTGCGCCCCCTCGTGGAACTTGCGAAGAAGAACAACTGGCGAGTTATTCAGATGTACCAGGGCTCGTGTCGTCCAGTCATCCAATCATTCGAATCGAATGTGGTTCGCGAACGCGACTCGGCCTGCCAGGAGTGGAAGAACCAGATCTTCGACTATGTGGCGGCCGACCCGGCTATCGATGTAGTAATGACCTCGGGTGCTACGCAGGGATACAACCTCGGTGACCGTGCCATCGATCGTGATGCCGTCGCTGCGGCGTTCGTTGACACCTGGAAGATCTGGACCGATGCGGGAAAGTCGGTGCTCGCAGTGTCTGACGTTCCGCGGGCGTACGGATTCGATGTTCCCACCTGCATCGCTGAGTCGGGCGTCGAGCTGGACCCGTGCGCCATAGCGCGGAACGACGTCGTCGGACCGGACGCGATGCTCGACGCTGGAGGCCTCGTCAACGAGTCCGACATCGCGGTCGTAGACCTGTACCCCTATTTCTGCGATGACGACACGTGTCACTTCGTCGTCGGTGGAGTCATCACCCACAAGGACAACAATCACATGACCTCGACGTTCTCCTCGTCGCTTGCCCCCATGTTCGAGGATGCTCTCGATACGCTCGTCGAAGCTCGAAAGGGACGCTGACCATGAGAAGGATCCTGCAAATCCCCACGCTCGTTCGGATCGGGCTCATTGCCGTCGTCGCGCTCTACCTCGTGCTCGCGATCTACCAGGCAGTGACCATCCGAATCGCCGGAGCGGCAGACTCGTATGGGCACCTTGACTACATCTGGCAGGTCTTCAATGGTCATCTGCCTGACGGGTACGGCTACGAGCTCGACGGACGACGTGGGCCATCAGAGACGGATCGTCATCTCACCGCCGCACACCCGCCGCTGTACTACGCGCTCTTGGCCCCACTTCTCGGACCACTCCTCGCCGCTGGCAACTGGGAGCTTGCGACAGCCATCGCTCGCGGCATCAATATCGTGTTCGGTCTCGGAGTGCTCGTGACTCTCGCGTGGGCGGGATGGCGGCTTGGTGGACGCCTGCGCTCGACGCTCGTCCTCGTTGTTCCCGCGATCGGCGTACTGATCGTCCCATTCATGCGCATCGCGGGGGACAACTACAACGACGTGCTCGCGATCCTCTTCTCCACCATCGCGCTCACTGTCAGCTGCATCATTCTTCGCGAAGGCCCGAGTGTGCGGTGGGGTGTGATCCTCATTCTCCTCTCGGTCGCGGGCATGGCAACGCGCTCGACTTATATTGCGACTCTGGGCTTGTCGATGCTCGCCCTCGCAGCGGCTTACGTCATGCACCGACCAGACATTTCGCTCGGCCGTCGGATCGGCCGGATCGTCGGTTGGTGGGCAGCAACAGCGGTCGCTGTGATCGGAAGCATCGGCTGGTTCTACCTGCGCAATTTCGTCGCGAGTGGTTCGTGGTTCCGCTCACGGCCACAGCAGCCGGTTCGCGGGCGCGAGTACCATTCTGTGCTTGATAACCTCACCAACATCGACTTCTACCTCATCGTGCCGAGCCGCCTCCTCGGAATCAAGCAGTGGAACGGGCTCTTGCCGATCAACATCCACATCTCGATTCTTGTGAGCGCCGTGTGCCTCGTCGGCCTCATCGTCTGGCTTACTCGTGGCGGGCGCTGGGCAAGAATCATCTCGACCCCGTCATCACGCGCGATAGCCTTGCTTGCCCTCGCGCAGGTGCTGGCGCTGTATGTCATGCAGCTCCAGCACGCGACGGGATGGGGCAACCTCAACCCTCGGTACCTGCTCCCCGGTTTGCTGGTCTTCGCCTTTCTCCTTGCGCTGGGTGCGACGGCGTGGCCGCAATTGCGGGGACAACTGGCGGTGGGCATCGTCGGGATTCTTGCGCTCGCAGGCATGGTCGATGCGATCTGGTTCAACGAACGTTTCGGGTTCGAACCGAGTCTGAAGGTTCTGGCTGCCTTCGGAGCGATTGCGGTCGCGGCGCTCGTCGTGCTCAGCATCGTGCTG
>Ga0247813_10002939_pt1 | contig 11291 bp, 6 predicted proteins | sample UWRJL169409C1_FD_180719 | JGI IMG/M metagenome (GOLD analysis project Ga0247813, IMG submission 180719) | Plant litter microbial communities from Arlington Agricultural Research Station in Wisconsin, United States - UWRJ-L169-409C-1 | ecosystem: Environmental > Terrestrial > Plant litter >... | reverse complement strand
GATGGCCGTGTTCTTGGCCAGGATGGTGATGCCGCGTTCCTTTTCCTGGTCATTGCTGTCCATCACGCGCTCGGCGAGCACGGTGCGCTCGGAGAGGGTGCCGGACTGCTTGAGCAGCTGGTCGACGAGGGTGGTCTTACCGTGGTCGACGTGGGCGACGATGGCGATGTTGCGAAGATTTTCGATAGACATGCGAAAGGGGGCCAGTCGGCGCCGGATTTGGAAAAAGAAGTCCAACATTATACGGCCAAGATGACCAATCGCGAAAAGTGCCTCGCAAGCCTTGCCGGACGGGCATTCAGCTGTGTGAGGGGCGTCTGTCCAGGCGGCCTGGCGCGCGCCGGGGAGGGGGTGTTCGACCATCGTCAGGCAGGCCGACGGCGGACCACGGGTGTATCCTTATGGGCTGACGATAACCCCGTATATCAAGGATCCGCATGTCCCTCATCGCCACCTTCGACACCACCCAGGGCCCGATCAAGGTCGAGCTGTTCGCCGACAAGGCCCCGCTGACGGTCGCCAACTTCGTCAACCTGGTCAAGCACGGCTTCTATGACGGCCTGGTCTTCCACCGCGTCATCCCGGACTTCATGATCCAGGGCGGCTGCCCCAAGGGTCAGGGCACCGGCGGCCCGGGCTACAAGTTCGAAGATGAAAAGAACGGCGTGAAGCACCAGGTCGGTTCGCTGTCGATGGCCAATGCTGGCCCGAACACGAACGGCAGCCAGTTCTTCATCACCCACATCAAGACCGATTGGCTGGACGGCAAGCACACCGTGTTCGGCCAGGTGCTCGACGGCCAGGCCATCGTGGACTCGGTCAAGCAGGGCGACGTGATCCATTCGATCACCCTGGAAGGCGACACCGACGCCGTGCTGGCCGCTCAGGCCGAGCGCGTGGCGGAGTGGAACAAGCTGATCCCCAGCGCCTGATCCGATCCCGACGGCCCCCTGTGAAGGGGGCCGTTTTTACGATTCTTAGCAGAGGAAATCCCCATGAAAGCACCTGTTCGTGTTGCCGTGACCGGCGCCGCCGGCCAGATCGGCTACGCCCTGCTGTTCCGCATCGCCTCCGGCGACATGCTGGGCAAGGACCAGCCGGTCATCCTGCAGCTGCTCGAGCTGCCGGTCGACAAGGCCCAGGCCGCCCTGCGCGGCGTGATGATGGAACTGGAAGACTGCGCCTTCCCGCTGCTGGCCGGCATGGTCGGTACCGATGACGCCGAAGTGGCCTTCAAGGACGCCGATATCGCCCTGCTGGTCGGCGCGCGTCCGCGCGGCCCGGGCATGGAACGCAAGGATCTGCTGCTGGAAAACGCGAAGATCTTCACCGCCCAGGGCGCGGCGCTGAACAAGGTCGCCAAGCGTGACGTCAAGGTGCTGGTGGTCGGCAACCCGGCCAACACCAACGCCTACATCGCCATGAAGTCGGCACCGGATCTGAACCCGCGCAACTTCACCGCCATGCTGCGCCTGGACCACAACCGTGCACTGAGCCAGCTGTCGACCAAGCTCGGCAAGCCGGTCGGTGGCATGGAGAAGCTGATCGTGTGGGGCAACCACAGCCCGACCATGTACCCGGATTACCGTTTCGCCACCGCCGATGGTGCCTCCATCGCCGAGGCGATCAACGACCAGGAATGGAACGCATCGACCTTCATCCCGACCGTGGGCAAGCGCGGCGCGGCGATCATCGAAGCCCGTGGCTCGTCCTCGGCGGCCTCGGCGGCCAATGCCGCCGTCGACCACATCCGTGACTGGGTGCTGGGCAGCAACGGCAAGTGGGTCACCATGGGCGTGCCGTCCGACGGCTCCTACGGCATCCCGGAAGGCGTGATCTTCGGCTTCGCGGTCACCACCGAGAACGGCGAGTACACCCTGGTCAAGGATCTGCCGGTCGACGACTTCAGCCAGAAGTACATCGACAAGACCCTGGCCGAGCTGGAAGAAGAGCGCTCCGGCGTCGCCCACCTGCTGGGTTGATCGCACGCGCTGTCGGGTGCCGGCCGTTGGCCGGTCGCCGAACGAAGAAACGCCGGGCTTGCCCGGCGTTTTTTTTGGTGTCCCTACGACCAAGGTCGTGCGGCCGGCCAACGGCCATCGGACTATGCTCGATCCCATGGCTTTGTCTGGGAGGGCTGTCATGCGTTACGAAGATGTCTATCGACGTTCGGTCGATGAACCCGAGGCGTTCTGGGGCGAAGAGGCCCAGCGCATCTACTGGCATACACCGCCGCAGCAGATCCTCGATTACAGCACCCCGCCGTTCCGGCGCTGGTTCGTCGGCGGGGAAACCAACCTCTGCTACAACGCGGTCGACCGCCATCTGGTCGATCGCCCGGATCAGCTCGCGCTGGTCGCGGTCTCCAGCGAAACCGGCGTCACCCGCGAGGTCACCTACCGCGAGCTGCACCGTGAAGTGAATGCCTTCGCCGCCGTGCTGCAGCGGCTGGACGTGCAGCGTGGCGACCGCGTGGTGATCTACATGCCGAACATGGCCGAAGCCGTGTTCGCGATGCTGGCCTGCGCGCGCATCGGTGCGATCCACTCGGTGGTGTTCGGCGGCTTCGCCGCGCACAACCTGGCACTGCGCATCGATGACGCCGAACCGAAGCTGCTGATTGCCGCCGATGCCGGCAAGCGCGGCGGCAAAGTGATTCCGTACAAGGCGATGGTCGATGCCGCCTGCGCCGAAGCCGCCTCGCCGCCACCGCACGTGCTGATCGTCTCGCGCGGTCTGGACCCGGCCGAACCGAAGGTGCCCGGCCGCGACGTCGATTACGCCACGCTGCGTGCCGAAGTGGGCGACCAGGATGTACCGGTGGTGTGGCTGGAATCCAGCGAGCCGAGCTATCTGCTCTACACCTCCGGCACCACCGGCAAGCCCAAGGGCGTGCAGCGCGATGTCGGCGGCTACGCGGTCGCGATGGCGCAGTCGATGGAGACCGTGTTCGACTGCAAACCCGGCCAGGTGATGTTCTCCACCTCGGATGTGGGCTGGGCGGTCGGGCATTCCTACAACGTCTACGGCCCATTGATCGGCGGCTGCACCTCGCTGCTGTACGAAGGGCTGCCGACCAACCCGGACCCGGGCATCTGGTGGGCGCTGTGCGAACAGTACGGCGTGCGCACGCTGTTCTCCTCGCCGACCGCGATCCGCGTGCTCAAGAAACATGACGCCGATTTCATCCGCCGCCACGATCTGGAAGCATTGAAGTACGTCTTCCTCGCCGGCGAACCGCTCGACGAGCCGACCGCGCACTGGATCAACGACGCACTCGGCAAGCCGATCATCGACAACTACTGGCAGACCGAAACCGGCTGGCCGGCACTGACCCTGCTGCCGGGCGTGGACATGAAACCGGTGCGCTTCGGCTCGCCCGGTTTCCCGAACCTCGGCTACCGGATGAAGGTCATCGACGAGAACACCGGCGAGACCGTCGCGCCGGGGCAGAAGGGCGTGCTGGTGATGATCCCGCCGCTGCCGCCGGGCTGCATGACCACGGTCTGGAAGGACGACGCGCGCTTCATCCAGAGCTACTTCAGCCACTTCAAGGAGCTGCTGTACAGCTCGCTGGACTGGGCGATCCAGGACGAAGACGGCTACACCTTCATCCTCGGCCGCACCGACGATGTCATCAACGTGGCCGGACACCGTCTGGGCACGCGCGAGATCGAGGAGTGCATCGCCGGCCATCCGCTGGTGGCCGAGGCCGCCGTGATCGGGGTCAAGGATGAACTCAAGGGCCAGGTGCCGCTGGTGTTCGTCACCCTCAAGCAGGCCCTGCAGGGAGACGGCAGTGCCGTGGCGGCCGAGATGATGCAGCGGGTGACCAACACCCTCGGCGCGGTCGCGCGGCCGGCCCACATCCATATCGTCAACGCGCTGCCCAAGACGCGCTCGGGCAAGCTGCTGCGGCGCTCGCTGCAGGCGCTGGCGGAGGAGCGTGACCCGGGCGATCTGTCGACCCTGGATGACCCGGCGGCCTTGGACGAGATCCGCCGCGCGCTGGGCAGCTGAGGGAGTGCCAGCCGCCTTCCGGGCGGCTGGCCGACGTGGCCGTTGGGGATGCGTGCCGTCGTCGCGACGGCGTGACATACTCGGCCAGCCGGGAGATCGGTGACGGGTAGCGCACCTGGGAAGTGCGCGGGGATATCCGTAGATGCCGCAGTACGACTATTGAATGTTCTTGATCGCCTGCACCTGTGTAGTTGCGACGGGTCGTGGGTGTGTGTCCATAGGTTCTTGTCCGGTATAGGGCGAAGCGCTGCCTGACAAGGAAGTCCAGGTCTCGAAGGAGTGAGCATGCGCGGTTATCGGTTGATCCTTGTCGCCCTGCTGCTGCCGGGCGTCGTCCAGGCCCAGGGCATGCGTTATCCCTGGGAGGAGTACGACAAGCTGATCCAGCGCAAGACCGACATGACCGCGCTGGAAGGCGGTCTGTTTGGCGACAGCGTGGACATGTACGGCGGCAGCGTCGGCTTCTCAGCCACGGATCTGTCGCTGCCGGGCACTGGAATTCCGATCGATGTGAGTCGCTCGATGACACCGAGCAATCGTGCCGATTATTACTACGACGATCTGCCCATGGCCGACTGGAACCTGGAGCTGCCGCGATTGTCCGGCGTTTTCATGGGGGTGACCGGCTGGGCAAGTCCCTGCACGACCGTCAATGGCCTAGGGGCGCCGCCGACGGTCAACGACGGCGGCAACAACTATCGCCCTACTGACTACTGGCAAGGGAACCGCATGGTCATCCCAGGTCGCGGTAGTCAGGAAATGCTCGTGGCCGAGACCAACGCTGTGCAACGGCCCACCACTGGCGGTCCCTATCCATGGTTGACGGCGGATTTCACTTGGTTCTCGTGTACGCCGTCGCGCCAGAATGCTGCAGGTGAGGGCTTCGTTGCCCATACGCCCGATGGCATGCGCTATACCTTCGACCGGCAGGCTGGTTTCTATGAACCCCGGGTGGCCGCCGCAAACCTGATCAGCCCGGCCAACGCCAGCCGCATACGGTCCGAGCTTTACGCCACGCGCGTGGAAGACCGCTTCGGCAACTGGGTGAGCTACCGGTACAGCAATGCGGCCAACGCGCCGGTGCGGCTGGAGGCGATCACCGCCAGCGACGGCCGGCAGATCAGCTTCAGCTACAACGCCCGCGGCCATGTGCAGCAGATCAGCAACGGGTCGCAAACCTGGACCTATCGCTACACGTATCCCAACGATCTGACCGGCACGCTGGTAGGGGTGGATCTGCCCGATGGCAGCAGCTGGTCCATCGATGCTTACGCGCTGTCGCACATCTATTTCCAGTACGACCGTTCCACCGGTGCGGGTGACATCATCCGCACCTGCGGTTATCCGGGGCTGTTGAACAACGAGCCAGGTGGCGTCGGCCGCTTTGTGCATCCATCCGGCGCCGTCGGCGAGTTCACCTTGGGCTATACCATGCGTGGCCGCAGCAACGTGCCCATGGTGTGCAATGGTTACTCGCGGCCTTACAACGATCCCAACGACGACGTGGCGATGTATCCGCTGGCCTATGACACCGTGGTGCTGCGCACGAAGCGGTTGTCGGGCCCAGGCGTGGACACTGCCGAATGGAACTACAGCTACGGCGCGAACATCTCCTTTGCACCCGGCACCGGCCCGGTCTGCACCAGCGGCGATTGCTCCCTGCCGCAATGCCTTGATGACAGCTGCGCAGGCGTTGCCGTGACCACGATAACGGGGCCGGAAGGCAGCTGGACGCGGCACACCTATGGCAACAGCTATCGCTACAACGAGGGGAAGCTGCTCAAGGTTGAACAGGGAAGCAGCGCGCAGGCAGTGCTGGAAACCACGGTGCAGCGCTATCAGTGGCCTTTGGCGGGCACGCAGTTTGCGGCACGTCTGGGCAACACCCAGCAGGTACGCACCGGAGGCTACACCGCCGAGTACCTTCGCCCCGGTATACAAACCACCACCACCCGTGATGGTGCCACCTTCAGCAGCACAGCCACCGCACTGGATGGCATGGGACGCCCGCTCTCCACGGTATCCAGCAGCAGCTTGGGGTTCACCCGCACGGAAAGCCGCCAGTACCACGACAACACCGCGCGCTGGGTACTGGGCCAGACCGCACGTACAGTCAATGTTGAAACCGGCGCGGAGACAGCGCGTACGGTGTTCGACCCCAACACCGCGTTGCCGATCGAGCAGTACGCTTTTGGCGAGCTGCAGATGCGTCTGTCCTACTACGCCGATGGCCAGGTGGAGAGCGTGACCGATGGCAAAGGCAACATCACCATCGCCTCCGATTGGCGGCGCGGCATTCCCCGGGTTGTCGGCTACGCCGATGGAAACGCCGAATCGGCTGCCGTGGACGATCTTGGTCGGGTGACCCGGACCACCGACGAGAATGGCTTCAGTTCCACCTTCGCCTATGACGCCATGGGTCGTCTTGCCCAGCGCACCTGGCCAACCGGCGATACCGTGGCCTGGAATGCGGTGGGCCGCAGCTTCGAGAAGGTGGGCGGCACCGAGTTTGGCTTGGCGGCCGGGCATTGGCGGCTGACGGAGACCGAGGGCAACCGCCAGCGACGGCTGTACTTCGACGCCTTCTGGCGCCCGGTCGTGGAAGAAAGCCGGGACCTGTCCAACCCGCAGCAGACCTTGACCCAGGTGGTCCACCGGTATGACGGACTCGGCCGCAAGGTATTCCAGTCCTATCCATCGCGCAGCGTGACCGATTTCCGCGCTGCGTTGCCAGGCACATTCACCAGTTATGACGCTCTCAACCGGGTCAGCAGCGTGGGGGTGGATTCCGAGCACGGTCGCCTGACCAGCACCACCAACTACCTCAGCGGCCTGCGCCGGCAGGTGATCAACCCGCGTGGCTTCGCCACGGTGGAGAGCTTCCAGGCGTGGGATGTACCCGGCTATGACCTGCCTGTGCGCATCGACGCGCCGGAGGGTATTTCCACCCAGATCACCCGCAACGTGTTTGGCAACCCGGTCGAAATCTCCCGTTCGGGTCCGGACCGATGAGCAGGCGCAGACAAGGAGTCGTTGGCATGCACAAACATCTTCTGAAGTACCTGCTGCTGTTCTGGGTCGTGCTGGCGATGCCCGCCATGGCGCAGAGCAATCCGTACGTCAGCGTGGGCTTTGTTTCCCCGTCCAATGGCGCGGTGTACACAGCACCGGCCAACGTTGCCGTGCAGGTCTACGCTTTCACCATCGACGATGGCGTGTACGTGAGCCAACTTCGCATCACGCAGGGCGGAACGGTGCTCGCCAGCGTGGTGGGCGAATCGCTCTCATACACTTTCTATGGTCTGGGGCCGGGCACCTATACCGTGAATACGAATGCGCGGTCCAACCTCAACGGAACCGCCAGCGCGAGCAGTACCTTCACCGTCGTCGCCGCTGGTGACAAACCGCCCACCATCAGCCTCAACGCGCCTACCGGCCAGCCGTTCATCGGCCCGGCAAACATCGGCCTGAGTGCCAACGCCAGCGATCCTGACGGCCACGTCGTGCGTGTGGATTACTACGCCAATGGTGGGCACATCGGCAGCAGCACCGCGGCGCCCTTTGCCTTCACGTGGGGTGGCGCGGGCCCGGGCAGCTACCAGATCACGGGCGTGGCCACCGACAACAACGGCAAGACTGCCACCTCCGGTGCCGTCTCTGCCGTTGTGGCGCAGTCCGTGATACGGGGCTCTGTGGACGGGATGGAGCAGGGGGCGGACGGTATTTACTACCTGCGCGGGTGGGCCTGTTCCAGTGGGCGAGTGGATCCGGTCGATGTCCACATCTATGCCGGTGGAGTAGGAGGCGTGGGGCAAGTCCTTGCCCACCTGCGGGCGGACGTCCCGAGCGAGCCGGCTCATGCAGCGGCATGCCAGTCGACCGGGACGCGCTACCAGTTCCGCTTCGCGCTGACAGACGCCATCCGCCAGGCACATGCCAACGCACTGCTGTACGTGCACGGCATTTCGCCTGCAGGCGCGCCCCACGAGCTGCTGAGCAACTCAGGGGTGTTCCGCATCCCCCCGCCACTACAGCTCGCGCGTCGCTACGTCTACGATGCCCAGCAACGCCTGTGCAAAGTGATCGAGCCGGAGACCGGCGCCACCGTGATGGGCTACGACGGGGCAGGCAATCTCGCCTGGAGTGCGTCAGGCCTGTCGCTGCCGAATACGCAGAGTTGCGATCGCGCGGCCGCCGAGGCCAGCGGCCGCGTCGTGCGCCGTACCTACGACGCACGTAACCGCCCCAGCACGCTCACCTTCCCGGACGGGCGCGGCAACCAGAGCTGGGTGTATACACCCGACGGACTGCCAGCCCAGATCACCACCCAGAACGGCGACGGCACGCCAGCGGTAGTCAACAGCTACGTCTACAACAAGCGCCGCCTGCTGACCGGCGAAACACTCAGCCAGCAGGGAGTGCTCGATCTGAGCCTGGGGCAGGGCTACAACAGCAATGGCCACCTTGCCGTGCAGACCTTCCCGCAAGGGCTGCAGGTGACGTATGCGCCCAATGCGCTCGGTCAACCGAGCCAGGCCGGCACCTTTGCGACCGGCGTGCAGTACTACCCCAACGGCGCAGTGCAGCAGTTCGTGTATGGCAACGGCATCGTCCACCAGATGCAGCAGAACGCCCGGCTGTTGCCGTCACGCAGTACCGATACCGCCACGTTGGACCTGCAGACCAGCTTCGATACCAACGGGAACGTCACCGCGATCAACGACCTGGTCCGGGGCAGTGGTCACAATCGCCAGATGCAGTACGACGCGCAGGACCGTCTTACGGCGGCGTACTCACCGGCCTTCGGCGGTGACGGCTGGTACCGCTTCGGTTACGACGCGCTGGACAACCTGCGCACCTGGACCCAGCCGGGCGAAGGCCAGCGCCGCTATGACTACGACGGCAGCAACCGCCTCACCGTCGTGCGCAACGCCGGCGGTGCGGCCATCATCGGCCTGGGCTACGACGTGCAGGGCAACCTGTCGCTCAAGAACGGGCAGGGCTACCAGTTTGACTTCGGTAACCGGCTGCGCGTGGCAACCTCGCTGGAGCGCTACCGGTACGACGGCGACGGCCGCCGCAGTTCGGTGATCGATGCGGGCAGCGGCAAGCACCGGCACTACCTATACAGCCAGGGTGGTGCACTGGCATATATATGGGATCAGGGGACGGGTGAGCGCACCCAGTACATCCAGCTGGCGGGCAGCCTGGTGGCAGCGCGCAAGGTTGCTGGCAGTGGGGCAGTCAGTGTGCGCTACCAGCACACCGATGCACTGGGTAGCCCGGTGGCAGAGACCAATGAGCAGGCGGCGGTGGTGCTGCGGACGGCGTACACGCCGTATGGCGCGAGCATCGGTGCCGCACAGGACGGGGTGGGGTATACCGGGCACGTGATGGATGGCAGTACCGGGCTGACGTATATGCAGCAGCGGTACTACGATTCGGGTCTCGGTCAGTTCTTGTCGATTGACCCGGTATCAACACTCCAGAGCCCTATAGGTGCTTTCCATAGATATTGGTACGCGGATCGTAGTCCTCACGGTTATGTAGACCCTGATGGTCGCGAAGCGGTGGATTCAAATATGCCGAAACCAGCACCTCTCCCAAAAACCCTTCCGACGGTGACAGTAAGTGCGCCCAAGCCGGTGCTAGGGCCGCAGCCGAGTTTCTTCAAATTGACGACCGTGGAGGCGCTGCGCCGCGACACTTCAATTGACCAAGCAGTTCGAGCTGGTGAGTTGACCAGAACAGTAACTCTGCCTGCGGTAACAGTCACTGCAGCTCCCTCTGCTGCTGCCCTTTCCGCAAGTGCGACACCTGTCCTCTGGGAGACGGCATTAGGCACGGGGAGCGCGCTGCAGAAGTCCAAGGCGGCCAGGGAAACCCTGTATTATGCCTGCGTTGGCATCGGCCTATGCAATGGCGAAAGACCAAGCATGCAGCGCATTCAGCAACAGGAGAGAATACAGCAAGTAAAGGATGGTGCGATGCGGGAAACTAAGGCGAAGATGCGGGAGATTCCGAATCCATGAAGAATGTGCATGCGGATTTTAAACAGGCAGTCCAGCTTTTGGAGCATGGGCAAGCGCACCAGGCGCTGCGCTTGGCTGACTCACTGGCCAGTTCGATGGATGAGAGGCATCGATTGGACGGCTACATGTGCCGAGGGATGATATTTGAGGAGGGCGGACCGGATCTCTGCGTTGATCTTGATAAAGCTCTGGATAGCTATAGGCGCGCATCGTTGATCGCACCAAATTCCATCACTTTCACGAGTCTTGCGCGGGTATCTCTCAAGCGGCGCGCGTACGCAGAGTCACTTCGGTTTCTCCAGATCGCTGCGGATCATGAATTGACTCCTGAGGTTCTGTTGGGGTTTGCGCAGTACTTTGAGGAAAGCGTGCCAATGGACGCATCGAAGGCTAAGTCTTACTACCTCAGAGCGGCGCTGAAAGGACGTTTTTCCGGCTTCTTTGGCTATTCGAGGATGTCGCGGAAGATGGGGCAGCCTGTGCGAGCGGCGTTGGTGGATGCGTTGCGGATAATCGCTGGTCCACTGATAGCGCTGGCGATCGGTGCTCGTGCTCGCTACCAGTTCTAGCCTGCTGCCTCCCCATACGTGCTGTCCACTAATGCTGCGCCGCATCCTCATGCGCCGCCGCCCTAGAGTAAGCTCCCGACGTGATTGCCCGCAGAGGGGAAGGTGCCAGCCCGGGGTGTACGGCAGGGACTACCTGTGATGTCTTTCGAGTAATCGCAAGGGGGCGTCCGCGTGTCGGTACTTAGTCGAAGGCGGCACAGTGCGCGGAGCTACATGAAGCGGGGGCACCACAGATCATGGACGCCCTGGCGCCCATCCGAATCCTCATCAACACCGCTATCAGCCGAACTCCACTGGAGGAACTCCCGGTAGGGGGCCTACACAACCAATCGATGGCAGTTAAGGGGGTTTTGTGAACAATGATCAATCTGTGACCGGCGCGGCTGTGGTGAAAATTCTTGGGGGAGTTGCAGCCTCCAATTGCGACGTCTGGATTTTGCGCTCAATTGAAACGTTGTCGCACGCCCCCTCTTTGCCACTGGGTGATTTCTGGCGCAAGGTTGCTGAGGCACCGATTGAAGTTCAAACCAATGAGCTTTGTTTTGCGCTAAAACAGGCATTTCAGGTGGTGACATTGGATGCTGAACTAAAGGGGTGCCCAGAAAAGCGATTGGTTGTTGATGATGGTGAAATAACTGTTTGTCCAAGATAGGGTGTAATGACCTACTGA
>Ga0247813_10002938_pt1 | contig 11292 bp, 15 predicted proteins | sample UWRJL169409C1_FD_180719 | JGI IMG/M metagenome (GOLD analysis project Ga0247813, IMG submission 180719) | Plant litter microbial communities from Arlington Agricultural Research Station in Wisconsin, United States - UWRJ-L169-409C-1 | ecosystem: Environmental > Terrestrial > Plant litter >... | reverse complement strand
GAATGGCGGCTGGGTATCGTATCCCAGAGCATACCATTGGCTCATCAAAATCTGCCCGGCCTCATCCATCTCCAGAGAGTTTGGCAGGGATACACGCGCGATCAGATTGATGAGAAAATAGACCGCAATCAGCAGAATGACCGTGTTCGGGCGCGCCTGCAGGGTTTTGATGAAGTGATTCATGGTTGCGCTTGCCCCAATCGACGGTAGACGGAAAAATCTGGAAGCGGGCGCGCTATCGTCGCGGTGCAGGTCGCAACAGTCATGTGGGGAATGGCCTTTACACTGAGATCGCGGCGGTTCTACCACACGCGAAGCCGTAAACAACAGGCGCTGGCTATTTGTCGAGATCGCCGTGCGGCGCCGCAGCGAAGAATTGCCATCGTCTGCTATTCACCCTGCAAATCCGCTTTCGCCGTCCCATATAGAGAGGGCCTGCACAATGCAGTTAAGGACAATCAATGAAAATCAAAGCCATTTTCAATCGCGACGGCGGAACTTTTCGCACGACGGATATGGAAGCCTACAGCGCCAGGGTCGAAGACGTCTTTCGCGAGGCAGGTCACCAGATCGAAATCGCTGTCGTTGCCGGTTCGGAGATGGAAGAGACGCTACAGAAGACGGCGCAACGCGATGATCTGGATGCGATGATTGCCGGCGGTGGCGATGGCACGATTTCGGCGGCGGCCGGCGTCGCCTGGAAAAGCGGCATCCCGCTCGGTATCGTTCCGGCGGGAACGATGAACCTGTTCGCCCGCGCCCTGAAACTGCCGCTCGATATCTGGAAGGTACTGGACGTGCTGGCCGAAGGCAAAATTGTCGATGCCGATATTGGCAGTGCCGATGGCCGCGCCTTCGTTCACCAGTTTTCCATGGGACTGCATGCCCGCATGGTGCGCTACCGCGAATCCTACAGCTTCGCGTCGAGGCTCGGAAAAATCCGCGCCTCGACGCGCGCTGCCGTTGGCGTGATGTTCAATCCGCCGGAATTCGAGATTGAGTTCGAGGTTGACGGCGTTCGCGAGACGCGCGAGGTGTCGGCCATCTCCGTGTCGAACAACCACTTTGGTCAAAATGCGCTGATGTATGCCGATGATGTCACCGGCGGTCATCTCGGCTTTTATACCGCGCCGCCGTTGAAACCGTCAGGCGTCGCCAAGCTGACATTCGATATCCTGCGCGGGAAATTCCGCGAAAGCCCGCTGATTACCGAAATGAGCGTTTCGTCGGTCGACTTGCATTTCCCCAAGGCGCGCCACAAGATCAATTGCGTCATTGATGGTGAGCTTCTGCCGATCGGCCGTGATGTCAGCCTGCGGGTTCATCCGGGCGAACTCAAATTGCTGATCGGTGCCGGGGATTTAACCCCGGCTTGACGGTCGTGTCAGGTGCCCGAGCCTTCGTGATCGAAAACTTTGCGCACGATATAGGGCGGTGTATCGTTCTCTCCGGAGTAAAGCCGCGCCATCATTTCGGCGAGGATGCCGGTGGTGATCAGCTGGACCGAGGACAGGAACAGCATGACGCCGACGATCAGCATCGGCCTTGTGCCGATATCATTGCCGAACACGAACTTGTCGATGAACAGGTAGAACAGGATCAGCGCGCTGAGACCGCCGGCGAAAAGTCCGATCGACCCGAAGAAATGCCCCGGCCGCGCCTTGTAGCGCATGAAGAACAGCACCGAGAGCAGGTCGAGAATGACCCGGAAGGTACGGGAAATCCCGTATTTCGATGTTCCGTGCTGGCGGGCATGATGGGTGACCGGCATTTCGCCGATGCGGCTGCTCGGCACCACGCCTGCGACCCAGGCCGGAATGAAGCGGTGCATCTCGCCCATCAGCTTCACTTGCTTGATGATCGAGGCCTGATAGATCTTCAGGCTGCAACCGTAGTCGTGCAGTTTCACGCCAGTGATCTTGCCGATCAGGTAATTGGCGCACCAGGACGGAATCTTGCGCAGGAAAAGACCATCCTGGCGGTTCTTGCGCCAGCCGACCAGCAGGTCGAGTTCACGTTCCTCGATTGCCTTGACCATCGCCGGAATATCGCGCGGATCGTTCTGGAGGTCGCCGTCGAGCGTGGCGATCAATCTGCCGGACGCCAGGTCGATACCGGCCTGCATGGCGGCGGTCTGGCCGAAATTGCGCTGCAGCTCGACGATCTTCAGCCGCAGGCCACTCGTCAGTTCCTTGCGGGCGCTGACCAGCGTGCCGTCGGTGCTTCCATCATTGACGAGAATGAGTTCCCAAGGCTTGTCGAAATTTGCCATGGCTTCCCGGATGCGGGTAACCAGTGGTCCGACGCTTTCCTCTTCATTGTAGATCGGCACGACGACGGACAACTCGACCGGCGGGACAGTATCGGTCTCTGTCCTGTTTGCTTCCAAGATGGGATCCAAAATCAAAGCCTTTTAAAAATGCTGCAGGTTCTCTCGCCTGGGTTATCGTGATAACCAGCCGTGCCATAGCACCGGACAGGAAAGTACCAAATATATGAATGCAGGAGAGGATGCCAGCCGGGGCTCATGGCTTGTCCGCAACCGGATGACCGCCGTCTCCCTTGTGACCGTCATAGCCTATGCGGCTTTCATCCAGTGGTTCTGGGGCTGGCCGGTTCTCTTGCGGCAATGGGCCGGGATCGGCGTCATTCCGGTCCTGTCGGCGCTTCTGCTTCTGGTCGGTACCTATTTCATCCGCTGCTACCGGATATACGACTATTTCCCCAACGAAACCCGCGGCCATTTCCTGGCATTGCTGCGCGTCACGCAGGTTCATAATCTTCTCAACATCATGCTGCCCTTCCGGGCGGGCGAGACCAGCTTTCCGATCCTGATGCGCTCGGAATTTGCCGTCCCCCTGACGCGCAGCACCTCGGCGCTCTTGCTCATGCGGCTACTCGATCTGCACGCCCTGTTTGCGGCTGCGGGCGTCGGCCTGATCATCGGCCGTGATAATAGCCAGTCGCTCGGCTGGTTGCTGTGGGGGCTTTTTCTCGTATCGCCGCTGGCGCTGTTCCTGCTGAAAGGCCATGCCCTTGCCGTTTTGCAGCGGCGCCTGCCGGAAAAACTCGGCAAATTGCTGGTCGAGGTCGAAGCCGGGTTGCCGGCAAATGCGCTGGTATTCGTCAGGGCATGGCTGATGACCGTTCTCAACTGGTCGACGAAGGTCGCGGTGCTCGCCTGGGTGCTGGCCACCATGGGCGTCCTGCCGCTCGCCGCCTGTTTCGGCGGTGCGCTTGGCGGCGAACTGTCGTCGGTTCTACCCGTGCATGCACCGGCAGGTGTCGGAACCTATCCGGCTGGCATCACGGCAGGCGCAATCTCGTTCGGCGCACCGGCCAAGGGCGCTGCCTTTGACCTTTTGGCCAGCGCCAGCGTCAATGCGCATCTGATGATCGTCGTGTCGGCCGTTGCCGGCACGCTTTTGTCGATTCTGTTGTCGCCGCGCCGCTGAGGGCTATTGGAACGCGGTTTCGAAGAAGCTGCGCAGCTTGCGCGAATGCAGCTTTTCGGGCGGCATCGCGGCAAGCTTCTGTAGCGCCAGAATACCGATCTGCAAATGCTGGCTGACCTGCGTCTTGTAGAAGGCCGTTGCCATACCCGGCAGTTTCAGTTCCCCGTGCAGCGGCTTGTCGGAGACGCAGAGCAGCGTGCCGTAGGGCACGCGGAAGCGGAAGCCGTTGGCAGCGATGGTTGCCGATTCCATGTCGAGCGCGATGGCGCGTGATTGCGACAGCCGCTTGACCGGGCCGCGCTGGTCGCGCAGTTCCCAGTTGCGGTTGTCGATGGTGGCGACGGTGCCGGTGCGCATGATCCGTTTCAGGTCATAACCCTCGTAGCCAGTCACCTCAGCCACCGCATCCTGCATCGCCACCTGAACTTCGGCGAGCGCCGGGATCGGGATCCAGACAGGCAAATCGTCGTCCAGCACATGGTCTTCGCGCACATAGGCATGGGCAAGAACATAGTCGCCGAGCGTCTGGCTGTTGCGCAGGCCCGCGCAATGGCCAAGCATCAGCCAGGCATGCGGCCGCAGCACGGCGATATGGTCGGTAATCGTCTTGGCATTCGAAGGTCCGACGCCGATATTGACGACAGTGATGCCGCCATGGCCCTTCTTCTTCAGATGATAGGCGGGCATCTGCGGCAGGCGGGCGAGCGTCAGGTCCGAATCGGGTTTGTCCGATCCGGGCTGGGTGGTGATGTTTCCGGGCTCGACAAAAGCGGTATAGCCATTGCCGCCGTCAACCATTTGCTGCCGCGCCCAGAGGCAGAATTCGTCGATATAGAACTGGTAGTTGGTGAACAGCACGAAATTCTGGAAATGCGTCGCGCTCGTTGCCGTATAGTGGCTGAGCCGCGCCAGAGAATAATCGATACGCTGGGCGGTGAACGGCGCCAGCGGTGAGGGGTCACCAGGGCCGGGTTCATAGGAGCCGTTGGCGATCTCATCGTCGGTCGTGGTCAGGTCCGGCGTATCGAACAGATCGCGTAGCGGGATATCGATATTCTCAGCCATTGCTGCTTCGACATAGGCGCCTTCGCCGAACGCGAAATGCAGCGGGATCGGGGTGGTCGATTCGGATACGGTAACGCCGACGCCATGGCTGCGGATCAAAAGCCCAAGCTGTTCCTTCAGATAATGCCGGAACAGTTTTGGCCTTGTGACGGTGGTCGTGTAGACGCCCGGCGCGCTGACATAGCCGTAGGACAGGCGCGAATCGACATGGCTGAAGCTGCTGGTCTCGATGCTGACCTGCGGGTAGCAGGCGCGGTAGCGCGAGACCGGCGTTCCGGTCCGGCCAAGCTCGGTGAAGGCATCGACCAGGAATTTCGTATTGCGATCGTAGAGCGCCGAGAGCGCGTCCACGGCGGCAAGCGGATCGTCAAACGTCTGCGGTTCGAAAACGTCGGGCGTTGCGATGGAAAGGGCGGAGAGGGAAGAGATTCGATTGTTCATGCGGCATTATAGGATGCCGTTTTTTACAAGCAAACGACAAGATTGGAATGCACAGGCGGCAGTTCAGGAAAAGCCGCTCAGCGCGGTCCACCGAGGATAACGGCGGTGCCGGCAAGGGCGAGGGCTACGCCGGTCGCATCCCATCGATCAGGCCGGACACCCTCGACGATCCACAGCCAGGCGAGCGATGCGGCGATATAGATGCCGCCATAGGCGGCATAAGCGCGTCCGGCTGCTGCCGTTTCAATCAGAGTGAGAAGCCAGGCGAACAGGGCGAGGCTTGCCATGCCGGGAATGAGCCACCAGATCGGCTTGTCCAGCCTCATCCAGGCCCAGAAGGCGAAGCAGCCAGCGATTTCCGCAAGGGCGGCAAGGGCGTAAATACCGAATGAAGTGATGGGCATGACGTTCCTTCCTTGGTGGTCCATAGGAAGGTACCGGGATTAAATGTGCAAGCGGGCGAAGGCTGGATGCAGCCTTAGATCATCGATTGGCGCTGCAGCGTCACGAACAGGACAAGTCCGGCTCCCTGTTTGCCGATCCCAAGGCCGGAGGCCTTGCTGTAGGCAAGCGCACCCACCGGAGCCATCAAAAGGGCTGCGAGCGTCAGCATGCGCAGTGCGATGGTTGCGGAATGGGCGAGGGAGAACATCGTTTTTGATCCTTAGAGCTTGGCTTGTTCGCAGAACTTCGTGGTGTGCACGGTGCAGTCGGCAATCGAGCCGGCATAGTGGTGACGGCGGCGCTGGCTATCGGCGCTGACAGCAGCTGCGAGCGTCAATGCGAAGACGACCATGAGCATGCTGATGATGGTGAGGCGGCGGGCGAGAATGTCCATGGCTTTGTCCGTTTGGTCTGGTGTGTCGATCGGGGTTCAACTCGATGATGACCTTTTCGCACAGGCAAACTGAACTCTTCCTGAGACCTCGGTTCATCTCCCGTTCATCTTCGTTATCTGCGCACACGTTTAAATATGTTGTGGTGCCAGCCGGCAGCCTCATGCCAGGTAAAGCACCGGGCGCGGGATGACTATTCGGAAAGGTTTGATGAATGCGGGGAATGGCCCGGCGGCAACAAAAAGCGCCGGAAGACGGGACGGCCCAAAGGATACTGTCCGGTCAAACGGCACACCGGATATGGATGCTGAATGTCAGAAATGGCTCCGGCGGGCATGCCCGCCGGATGGTCGGCTCGGATTACATCCGTGTCCAGGTCTGCGATTTGCAGAGAATCTTGAGAACGCAGCCCTGCATTTTCAGCGAAGCGCCGCTGATCGATGCATTGCCGCTATAGGTCTTGTCATTGTTCGGGTCCGTGATCTCGCCAGAATAGCTGGCGCCGTTACCGGCCAGGTTGCCGATGCGCTTTCCGGCATGTTTGCCCGTCTTCAAGGTGATGCAATAGCTGCCGCCGCAGGATGCGATGACGGCGGTCTCGCCGCTGGCCGTCTTCCAGTTGCCGACGATCGGTTCGGCGGCGAAGCCTGCGGCTGCCGTCGCCATCGTCATGGCTGCCGTCAGTATCAATGTACGAATCATCATTTGCCTCCCGTAGAATTCGCCGAATACCGTTGGTTTCGGGCGAAACGTTGCCAGAGCAGGTCTCCTCACCGCTCAATAGCCGGAAAATAGCTTACGCGGACGTAAACGTAAATATGCGGCCGGCTGGTTTTGCGCTGAAAATTCCCGGCAAAACACGGCCTGTCGCGCTGTCTCTTTCCGCAGGACGAAACAGGCGACCGTTTTGCGTGGTTAGCAATTGGTTGAAATCGCCGCCTGAATTTTCCGTAAAGATTGAGGCAAAAGCCAGCGTTTCCGGGTGGTCCGATGTTTAACAAAAAGCCAAGTTTACCAATCGTTTGAACTTTGTTTGTCTCACATTAATCATGCATTTTAAGCGTGTATTGAAACCACTGCTGCATATTCAAATCCATAAGACGAGCAGGGAAAAATAACCCGCCGACAACCTTCAGGGGGCCAAAGCCGCACAAGACGGCGGCCCCTTAAAGGAGCCTCAAAAAGGCAGATAGAACAGGGACTACGGACGTAACCAACCAGGTAAACAGGGACAGAGACAATGGCACGCTTTGACATTCAGAATGCTTCGGATGCCACAATGGGTGGCGAAAACCGCGCGGACGTCTTTTGCGAAATGGGCTTGATGTATGCAACCGGACGTGGTTGCGATGTCGATCTCATCGCCGCGCACAAATGGCTGAACATCGCCGCCATCAAGGGCTCGGATCGTGCAGCAGCACTACGCGCCGACCTGACGATGACCATGAGCAAGACCGATCTCGCTGCGGCCCTGCGCGCTGCCCGCGAATGGATGACAATGCATTGAAATACGATCACATCGACGACAGGCGGTAGAAACCGAGACCTCCGAAGATGGGGCGCGGTTTTTACGGCCTGCCGAGCTTTTCCAATACTTTCGGCAAGGCTTCCTCCAAAAGCGCCATGTCCGCCTCCGGTCCGGTGCTGATCCGGATGCAGCGGTTTAAAGGCGCAACACCCGGCATGCGGATAAAAATGCCGTGGTCGGCCATCAGCCGGTCCACGATCGCCCGCGCAAAGACGGCATCCTTGCCGCAATCAATCGTCACGAAATTCGTTGCCGAGGGCAGGGGCGTCAGCCCGTTGCTGACAGCGATGTCGGCGATCCTGCCGCGCGAGGCGGCAATCCTCTCAAGAACCTCAGCCAGATAGCCCGTGTCCGAAAGTGCTGCGATAGCCGCAGCCGTGCCAATCCTGTTCATGCCGAAATGATTGCGGATCTTGTCGAAGGCCTGCGCCGTTCCCGGCGTGCTGATGACATAGCCGACACGGGCGCCCGCCAGGCCATAGGCCTTGGAAAAGGTCCGGGTGCGGATCACGTTCGGCATGTCGATCAGTGAACCGATCGGGGGAATGGTGCCAGCCGGGGCAGTCTCGCCATAGGCCTCGTCGAGGATGAGGAGGCATGTTTCCGGCAACGCCCGGGCAAAAGCGACGACGCTGTCTGCATCCCACCAGCTACCCATCGGATTGTCGGGATTGGCGAAATAGACGAGCGGGGCATCCTCGCGTTTGACCGCAGCCAACAGGCCGTCAATATCCTCGCGATCGTTGGCATAGGGAACCGTCACCAACCGGCCGCCATGGCCAGCCACATGAAAATTGAACGTCGGGTAACCGCCAAGCGAAGTGATCACCGGCATGCCGGGCTCGATCACCATGCGAACGATCTGCCCGAGCAGCCCGTCGATGCCTTCGCCAATGGCGATGTTGTCCGCTTTGGTGCCGAGATGGCCGGCAAGCGCTTTCTTCAGCTCGAAGTTTTCCGGATCATTATATTGCCACACCCCACCAGCTGCCTCTGTCATTGCCGACAGAACCGAAGGAGCAGGACCAAAACCGCTCTCATGGGCGCCGATCCGCGCTGCGATCGGCCGGTCGCGCTGACGCTCGATCGCTTCGGGCCCGACGAAGGGAATGGTGGAGGGAAGCGAGGTGACGAGCGGGGTAAATCTGGAAAATGCGGACATGCGGATGATCGAGCCTGACAATGGATGAAATCGCGGCGGAGACTAGCGAGGTTTCGCTATCATGGAAACCAAATCCATCACGTCAGGGGCCGTACTGTTGGCAATACGTGCTCAAATTCAGGCGGCTGCTAGTGCTTTTTCAGCTCGCCGCCGGTGAAGAATTCGTAGCGGACGATCTGATGCAGGAATTCCTCGTCGATCGGCTTGATGAAATGCACCTGGATGCGGTTGTCGCGACGGTAAACTTCAGCGCATCCGATTCGCTTCTTGGTGCCGACGATGGTCAGATAGTAGTGCTGCGGAAGGCCGATGGTCGTATTGACGACGAAGCTGGCGCCGCCGCGCGAAATCTCGGTCATCTTGCAGGTTCGGGTCGAGACCCCGCCGAGCCCGGGCTTGACGGCCATCAAGGTGCCTGCCTGTCCGATCTTGAAACGTTCAAAACGCTGCTCGTACAGTTTGGAGCTGACCACGGAATACATCGTCGAGTTCTGCATCGTCACTCCCTCGATAGCGATGGGGCCTGGATGATGAATCCACATTTGCTCCATCGTTTGCGTTCATCGCTCTCACCCTCCTCATGAGAGCAGTGTGCGACGTGTGCAGGATCGGTCAGGGATATTGCAATCCTTTGAAAACATTCCTTAAAAATTTAATGAGGATGTAAATTGACGCACTCTGCCTGTCGCGATGTCGCGAATCAGGACGTTGCACCGGCAAAATAGCGGCAGGCCAAAAGGCCGCAACTGGCGGAAAACGCCGTGACAAAGGTGCCCCAGGCCATATCGACCACGCTGACAATCGGCGGCCAGCCTTTCAGCGTCGCCAGGTTGGTAATGTCGTAGGTGCCGTAAGCGGCAAGCCCGAGGACTGCCCCATAACCCAGCGCGGTAGTGAGGGAACCAGCCTTGACCCCCGGCATGACGGCCAGCAGAACGATGGCCATCGCGAAAAATACATAGAAGATGGAGGCGATGGCGAAGTTCGGAGATGGCAGCATCAGTTCGCCGAGCTGGTCGCGGTAAAACGTCCGTGCCACCAGCCCGAGCCAGATGGCATCGGCAATCAACAGGGACACCAGCGTTCCCGCGTAGGCGATCAGAACAGTTTTCATGATGATTGATCCTCTTTCGCCCTTGCTACGGCAGCCAGCCCTGTCTGGATTGCCACTTGGCGAAAATAGGAGAACCCTTTTGTGGTCACCATCCGGTTTTCAGATCAGGCCGCTGGTAAAGTTCATCCGGATCAGGCGGCTGACGAATTCCGGCGCCAATTGCATATTGAAGCGCACGCCGAGTTCGGTCCGGAGCCGATGGACCTGCGAGCAGCCGATCTCCTCCTGAAAACCGTCGATCTGCAGGAAGAAATGCTTCGGCAGCAGGATATTGGCGTTGAAATCGACCATGGCACCGCCGATGGAAATGTGGCGCAGCAGGCACTGATATTTCGTCTTCGTCTTCAAATGCTGGCCGACCACAAGGATGCGGCAAGGGCGCTCTATATAATAGTGCTTGTAGCTGGTGGTCAGTTGACCCGGCTTTGCCTCGGCGAGATGCATCACCATCGACATGGGAAACTCCGGAAAATCTGCGGCGGCGCGCCGTTTCTGCTGGATGTTGCAATGTATGATCAGGCGAGCGCACTGCGTTCGCCACGCCGCATCCCGTTATGGTAGCAGTTTCCAACGCCATCCTTGCGCTGACCTTGCGGTCCCGGCGGCCTTGTCTTCATCCTTGCTTAAAAAAGCCTGAAGGCGGACATTGAAACCCACCCGCCCATACGTAATACTTTCATGCAAAGCGCGCTGGCAGCGAAAAGGCCGGGCGAAACAGGGTTTGCGCAGTTGGCAAGGGTGCATTACACCCCGGCAGGCTGCGCGAGCGCGGAGGGGAAAATCATGTTCAAGCGTCATTTCCATAGCTGGCTGCCGATCTTCGTTCTGGCGCTGTCGATCGTCGCGTTTCAAACCGGTTCTGCCGAGGCGGCAAGACGCGTTGCCCTTCTGATCGGCAACGAGAAATACGAGGCCACATCGCAGCTGAACAATCCGGCCAACGATGTCGAGCTGATGAAGACCTCATTCGAGGAGGCCGGTTTCGATACGGTGATGGCGGTTCACGATCTCGACCGCGCCGCAATGGTCCGGGCGTTGCGGGATTTCGAGGACACTGCCGCCGGTGCGGATGTCGCCATCATCTATTATTCCGGCCATGGCATGGAAATGAACGGCCAGAATTTCCTTCTGCCGGTCGATGTCAGCCTGAAGACTGACAAGGACGTGGAAGACGAGGCAATTCCGCTCGACCGCGTGCAGCGCTCACTTGAAGGTGCAACGCGGCTGAAACTGGTCATCCTCGATGCCTGCCGCAACAATCCCTTCGAGCAATCGATGAGCCGTCGGTTTCCACCCGCGCCGTCAGCCGCGGCCTGGCACGCGTCGAGCCCGAATCGGCCGACCTCCTGGTCGCCTTCGCCTCAAAGGCCGGCACCGTGGCGATGGACGGCGAGGGCAAGAACAGCCCGTTTGCCACGGCGCTGTCGAAATATCTGACGGAACCGGGCGTCGATGTGCGCATCGCGCTTGGCAAGGTCCGCGATGAGGTGGTGACGGCGACCAATCGCGAGCAGGAGCCCTTCGTCTATGGTTCGCTCGGTGGAGCGCAGATCTTCCTCAATATCAAGGAAGTGAACATCAGCATCACCAACAACGGCAACACGCAGGAGGTCTCGCCGAACGGCCAGTCCGCCGCTGCTGCCGACTGGCAGAATATCCGCGATCTCGCCGACAAAGACCTGATCGAGGTG
>Ga0247813_10002936_pt1 | contig 11297 bp, 7 predicted proteins | sample UWRJL169409C1_FD_180719 | JGI IMG/M metagenome (GOLD analysis project Ga0247813, IMG submission 180719) | Plant litter microbial communities from Arlington Agricultural Research Station in Wisconsin, United States - UWRJ-L169-409C-1 | ecosystem: Environmental > Terrestrial > Plant litter >... | reverse complement strand
TGGGCCAGGGCGCGCGGGTTGCTGCGCGCCGGCTTGGCCAGCAGCATCGCGGCATTGGTGGCGAAATCGCCGTGCTCACGGGTCTTCGGGCGTTCGACCACGAATTCCGGGGTCAGGGTATCGGCCGGCAGAGTGCCGTTGGCGCGCAAGGCTTCGATGCCTTGGCTGATCAGGGCGCGGAGGAGATTTTTCACAAGGCCTGCTTTGGGACTGGAGCGGCGGAATCGGCAATTTTAGCCCAGAAGCCACCCCGATCCATTGAACCGCGGCCGAGCGGGGTGCTTGGCGTGCCGGATCAGGCCGTTCCCGCGCCCATCCAGCCGCGCGCGGCCATCGATACCGGGGCTCCGTCGCCGATCACGACATGGTCGAGCAGGCGGATATCCACCAGGGCCAAGGCCTGGTGCAGCAGTACGGTGATCCGGCGGTCCTCCAGCGAGGGCTCGGCACTGCCGGAAGGGTGGTTGTGGCTGACGATCACCGCGGCCGCGTTGTGCAGCAGGGCGCGGCGGACCACTTCGCGCGGGTAGACCGCAGCAGCATCCACCGTGCCGCTGAACAGCTCCTCGCAGGCCAGTGTGCGGTGCTGGTTGTCGAGAAACAGCGCGGCGAACACCTCGTTGGGCCGCGCCCGCAGCCGCTGCTTGAAATAGCGCCCGGCGGCGGCCGGGTCGCGCAGGCTCTCGCCGCGGGCCAGCTCGGCCGCCAGATGGCGATGCGCCAGCTCCAGCCCGGCCACCAGCTTGCAGCTGCGCGCCGGCCCAAGGCCGGGCAAGGCCGCCAACGCGGCGGCCGGGAGGTCGAGCAGGTTGCGCAGGGGGCCGTGGGCCTGCAGCAGGTCGCGGGCGGTTTCGACCGCGTCGCGGCCGCGCAGGCCCGACCCCAGGAAGATGGCCAGCAACTCGGCATCGGACAGCGCGCCGGCGCCTTGGGCAAGCAGCTTTTCGCGGGGACGCTCGGCACTGGGCCAGTCTCGGATCGACATGGCGCCAGTCTCCCTCGATGCCGAGCGGGCCACCATCGGTGAACCGGGCGGCATCGTGTCGGTAAATGCAGGCCATCGTGCCAAGTCCGGCGGTTGCTTATGACGAAAATCTGGCTGCTTATGCCGCTGGCGCATCAGGCGGCTTACGGACCATCGGGTAAGCTAATCGCCTCGGTTCGACAGGAACACCCAAGGTGGCTGACTCCCCCCAGGCTTCTCCGGCGGCCGCGCGCCCGTTGGAAGGCCAGAAGCTGTTGTTGTGCGTTGGTGGCGGGATCGCTGCCTACAAGTCGCTGGAACTGGTGCGCCGCCTGCGCGATGCCGGGGCCCAGGTGCAGGTCGCGATGACCGCCGGGGCCCAGCAGTTCGTCACCCCGCTGAGCTTCCAGGCGCTGTCCGGCCAGCCGACCCGCACCACCCTGTGGGACAGCGCGGCCGAGCAGGCCATGGGCCATATCGAGCTGGCCCGCTGGGCCGATCGCATCGTGGTCGCGCCGGCCACGGCCGATCTGCTCGCGCGCCTGGCCAACGGCCACGCCGATGATCTGGTCACCACCCTGTGCCTGGCCACGACCGCGCCGCTGACCGTGTGCCCGGCGATGAACCATCGCATGTGGCTGCACCCGGCCACCCAGGCCAATATCGGCCTGCTGCGCGAGCGCGGGGCCCAGGTGATCGGGCCGGAAGACGGGCCGCTGGCCGAAGGCGAGTCCGGCCCCGGTCGGCTCACCGAACCGAACGCGATCGTGGCCGCGCTGGCCGGCCTGCACGCGCCGGCCCCGGTCGAGCCGCCGGCGAGCAGTGAACTGAAGGGTCTGCGCGTGCTGATCAGCGCCGGCCCCACCTATGAAGATATCGATCCGGTGCGCTACGTCGGCAACCGCAGCAGCGGCAAGATGGGTTACGCCCTGGCCGCCGCCGCCGCCCGCCTGGGCGCGCAGGTGGTGCTGGTCAGTGGACCGGTCCAGCTGGCCACGCCTGCGGGTGTGCAGCGCGTTGATGTGCGCTCGGCCGCGCAGATGCGCGAAGCGGTGCTCGGTGCGTTGCCGGCCGACATCTACATCGGTGCGGCCGCAGTGTCCGATTACACCCCGCGCCAGATCGCTCCGCAGAAACTGAAGAAGACTGCCGACACCCAGAGCCTGACGCTGGAGCTGGTGCGCACCCCGGACATCCTGGCCGAAGTGGCCACGCAGACCAACGCGCTCAAGCTGGTGGTCGGCTTCGCCGCCGAGACCCACGATGTGGAGAAGTACGCGCGCGGCAAGCTGGTCGACAAGCGCCTGGACCTGGTGATCGCCAACCAGGTCGGGATCAGCACCGGCGGTTTCGAGAGCGATGAAAACGCGGCCACGGCTTACTGGCAGGGCGGCGAACAGGTGTTCCCCGGCACCTCCAAGGCCGTGTTGGCCGAACAATTGTTGTCCCTGATTGCCCAGAGGTTGCACGCATGACCATCGATTCCTCCCTGCAGCCGTTGCAGGTCAAGCTGCTCGACCCGCGTTTCGGCGACGAATGGCCGCTGCCGGCCTACGCCACCGAGCACAGCGCCGGGCTCGATCTGCGTGCTGCGCTGGAGACCGAGCTCACGCTGCAGCCCGGCGACACCGCGCTGATCCCCAGCGGTATCGCCATCCATATCGCCGATCCGAACCTGGCAGCCGTGGTGTTGCCCCGCTCCGGCCTGGGCCATCGCCACGGCATCGTGCTGGGCAACGGCACCGGCCTGATCGACGCCGATTACCAGGGCCCGCTGCTGATCAGCGCCTGGAATCGCGGGCGCGAACCCTTCACCCTTCAGCCCGGCGACCGCATCGCCCAGCTGGTCGTGCTGCCGATTGCACGCGTGGCCCTTCAGGTAGTGGATACTTTCACCGACAGCGCCAGGGGAACGGGTGGATTCGGCCATACCGGGGTGCGCTGACAGGGGAGCGTCATGAGCAAGGCGAAGGCGGAAGGACGGCCGCGGTTGACCACAGGGCGCTCGGTGCCGCTGTTGGCCGTGCTGCTGGTGCTGTTGGCGATCTGGTTCGGGTGGAGCGGCGTCCGCCAATGGCGCCAGGCCGCCGTCGGTGACGCGCTGGAGCAGTCGCGCGACCGCGTGGTCGAAGGCCTGCAGACGGCGCTGACCGGCCAGCTCGGCAAGCTCGCCAAGGTGCTCAAGACCGAGCGCGTTGCCACTGCACTGGCCAGCGGCAATGCTCAAGGCGCCGCTGTCGCCATCCGCGAAGGCTGGCCGGGCGTGGAAGACGTCCAGATCCTCACCGCCGATCTCGATGCGGCCTACGCCGATCCGAAGGCCTTCGGTTATTCGCGCCTGGCCCTGCTCGAGGCGGCCATCGCCGATGACAAGCCTGTCGGTCGCGTGGTGCGTGATGCCGGCGGCCAGCGTCTCGGCCTGGCCGCGGCGGTCGAGCTTGGCCCGCAGGGAGCGGCCGTGGTCTACGTGCGCCAGCCGCTGCTGCGCTTGACCGGCATATTCGACCAGATCGCCGTGCCGGGGGATGGTTATCTCGCGCTGCGCCAGGGCAGCCATAACGTCGTCGAACAGGGCAGCCGCGGGCTGTCCGGTGGTGCGGAAGCACTGGCGCGCCCGATCGGCCGCAGCGGACTGCGCCTGTCGGCCGCGGTGCCGGACATCGAGCCGGGTCCGCTGGGCCTGGGCGCGATCTCCAGTGCGATCGTGGCCGTGTTGCTGCTGTTGATTGCCGTGCTGCTGGTGCTGGGCAAAGGCAAGGTGCCGTTGCCGCGTCGCCGTGGTGCTGCCGACAGTGGTGCCGACGCCGGCCCCACCTTGAGTGAAAGTCTGGCCCAGGTACCGCTCGCGGTGGCCGCCGTCGAAAGCAACGACGAGACAGCAGCGACCTCGCCGCCGCCGTCCGTGCCGGGCGAGACCGTCGCGGCCGAGATCTTCCGCGCCTACGACATCCGCGGCATCGTCGGCCGCGAGCTGACCCCCAAGGTCGCCGCCCTGATCGGCCAGGCGATCGGCTCGGTGCTGCAGGTCCAAGGCCTGCGCGACATCGTGGTGGGCCGCGATGGTCGCCTCTCCGGTCCCGAGCTCACCGCCGGTCTGATCGAAGGCCTGCGCCGCGCCGGCTGCAACGTCACCGATATCGGCCTGGCGCCGACGCCGGTGGTGTACTTCGCCAGCTACCACCTGCGCGCGGGCAGCTGCGTGGCGGTGACCGGCAGCCACAACCCGCCGGACTACAACGGCTTCAAGATCGTGGTCGGCGGCGAAACGCTGTCCGGCGATGCGATCACCGAGCTGTACCACCGCATCCGCGATGGCCAGCTACACGTGGCACCCGAGCCGGGCAGCTTCCAGACCCGCGAGGTCAACGCCGATTACATCCAGCGCATCGCCGATGACGTGCAGCTGGATCGCCCGCTCAAGGTGGTCGCCGACGCGGGCAATGGTGTCGCCGGCGAGCTCGCCCAGCCGCTGCTGGAAGCGATCGGTGCCGAGGTCATTCCGCTGTACTGCGATGTGGACGGTACCTTCCCGAACCACCATCCGGACCCGAGCGACCCGCACAATCTGGAAGACCTGATCCAGACCGTGAAGCGCTTCGATGCGGATATCGGCCTGGCTTTCGATGGCGATGGCGACCGTCTCGGCGTGGTCACCCGCGAAGGCAGGATCATCTACGCCGATCGCCTGCTGATGCTGTTCGCCGCCGATGTGCTGATGCGCAACCCGGGCGCGCTGGTGATCTACGACGTGAAGTGCAGTGGCAAGCTCTCCGATTACGTGCTGCGCAACGGTGGCAGCCCGCTGATGTGGAAGACCGGCCATTCGCTGATGAAGGCGAAGATGCGTGAAACCGACGCCGAGCTGGCGGGCGAGATGAGCGGGCACTTCTTCTTCAAGGAACGCTGGTTCGGCTTCGACGATGGCCTGTACGCCGCCGCGCGCCTGCTGGAGATCCTGGCCCAGCGCGAAGAGAGCCCCTCGGAGGTGTTGGACGAACTGCCCGACAGCGTCTCCACCCCGGAGCTGAAGGTGCCGGTGGACGCGGGCACTCCGCACGCGCTGGTGTCGTTGTTCGTGTCCTCGGTGCAGGTGGAGGAGTCGCCGTTCGCCGGTGCGCGCCTGTCCACCATCGACGGCCTGCGTGCCGATTTCCCCGATGGCTGGGGCCTGGTGCGCGCGTCCAACACCACCCCGGTGCTGGTGCTGCGTTTCGAGGCCGATGACGAGGCGGCGCTGGAGCGCATCAAGGCGCTGTTCCGCGCGCAGCTGCAACCGCTGCTGCCGGGTGTGGATCTGGGCTTCTGATCTGGACGGGTACCGACCAACGGTCGGTACCTACCCCTTGAACCGCAGCCCCACGCCCGGCTCGGTGAACAGATAGCGCGAATCCAGCGCCGAGTCACCCAGCTTGTGGCGCAGCTTGCCGACCAGAATCCGCAGGTAATGCGTGTCGTGCTGATGCGTCGGCCCCCAGATTTCCTGCAGGATCTGCGGTTGGGTCACCACCCGGCCGGCATTGCGCAGCAGCAGTGACAACAGCGCGTACTCCTTGCGCGTCAGCGCTACCGGCGTACCGTCCAGATGTACTTCGCGCCGTACCAGGTCGATATGCAGGTGCCCGTCATCGAACTGCGGCAGCACGCCCTCGCTGGAGACCGTGCGCGAGCGCAGCAGCGCCCGTACGCGCGCCATCAGCTCCTGCGTGCCGAACGGCTTGGTCACGTAGTCGTTGGCGCCGGCGTCCAGGGCCCGCACCTTCTCGGTCTCGCTGGCGCGCACGGTCAGCATGATCACCGGCACCTGGCTCCACTGGCGCAGCTCGCCCAGCACGTCATGGCCTTCCATGTCGGGCAGGCCGATATCCAGGATCACCAGATCCGCGCCTTCGCCGACCAGTGCTTCAAGACCGGCCTGGCCGGTGGCGGCCTGGGACACGCGGTAGCCCTGCGCGCGCAGGCTGATCTCCAGGAAGCGCCGGATCTGCGCTTCATCGTCGATCACCAGCACGCGCGCCGGGGGCACGCCGTGGGAAGCCTCAGGAATCATCGGTGTCATCGGCAGGGTGGGGGTGCAGCAGGGGCAACGTGATGCGGATCAGGGTACCGCGTCCGTCGCGGCCGGGCAGCGCCTGCACGCTTCCGCCGTGCGCGCCGATCATGCCCTGGCAGATGGTCAGGCCCAGGCCCGTGCCATGCCGGCCACGATCGCCGCGCTCCACGCTGTAGAACATGTCGAAGATGCGTGCGCGCTCGTCGTCGGGAATACCGGGGCCGGCATCGAGCACGTCGATGCGCAGCTCACCCTCGACCAGCCGCGCCTGCACCTCCACCGCCGCACCCGGCGGAGAGAACTTGGCTGCGTTCTCCATCACGTTGAATACGGCCTGCTCGACCAGCGCCGGGTGCACCCAGATCGGGGCCAGTTCAGCGGGAATATCCAGCTTGAGCAGTACGTCGGGCTGATAGCGCTGCAGGCGGCGCGCGGCCGAACCGACCAGCTCGTCCACGCCGATCCAGTCGCGGTTGATCTGCAGCCCGTCATGGCCGAGCCGGGTCATGTCCAGCAGGTTCTGGATGTAGCGGTCCAGGCGCTCGCCTTCGACCAGGATGGTATCGAGCAGGGCGCGCCGGTCGCTGGCATCCATCGCATCGGCATAGCTGGAGAGGCTGTCGGCCGAGCCGATCATCGCTGCCAGTGGCGAGCGCAGGTCATGCGACACCGAGGACAGCAACGCCGAGCGCAGCCGCTCGGTCTCGTTGCTCACGTGCGCCTTCTCCAGATCCGCCACCAACTGGGTGCGCAGCGCGGCCTGGGCAATGTCGTCCACCATTGCCTCGGCCAGCTGGCGCTGCTCCGGCGTCAGCCGGGGCGCCTCGCGCGGGAAGCGCATGCCGGCCACGCCGATGGCCCGGTCGTCGCCGTCCAGCAGCGGCAGGAACCACCAGCCGGCACCGGCCAGCGTATCGGTGAAGCGCCCGCTGGGCTGGCCGTGCCGGTGCGCCCAGTCGGCCGCGGCGAGATCCGTATCGCCCGGCGCGGCGCTGCCACTGGCGCTGGTGTGGTGCCCGATGCGCAGCCACGCCGGCGCATCCATCGCCTGTTCCAGCGCCTCGCGGCCGGCCTGCGCGACCTGCTCGTTGCTCGGTGCACTGGCCAGCTGCCGGCCAAGCACTTGGCGCGCATGCGCGTGCCGGTTGGCCGCGCGCAAGGCCACCACCTGCATGCGCAGGCGCGAGGCCAGTCGCCCGGCCACCAGGGCGGCGGCCAGGAACAGGAAGACCGTGATCACGCCCTGGCGCGCGCTGATTGCGAAGGTGAAGCGCGGCGCGATGAAGAAGAAGTTGTAGGCCAGGAAGCACAGCGCCGCGGCGATCACCGCTGCACTGGTGCGGCTGCGCGCGGCGACCATCACCACCGCCACGATGAACACCATCGAGAGGTCGTACAGCCCGATCCAGCGTTCGGCGATCAGCGCCACCACGCAGGCAACGGCCGTAGCGCCGAGCGCCAGCAGCGCATCCTTGCCGGCACTGCGGCTGGGCATCGACAGCCCGGACCGGCGTGCCCGCGCGCGCGCCTGTGGCGTACCGATGATGGTGATCTCGAAATGCGCACCGCGCCGGATCAGCTGTTGGGTCAGCGTGCGGTTGAGCATGCGCGCCAGCGGCCGCTCGCGCGTGCGGCCGAGCACCAGCGTGGACACGCCGTTGTGTGCGGCATGGTCAAGCAGTGCATCGGCGATGCTGGAGCCATGCAGCAGCTCCGCTTCACCGCCGAGGCGGCGGGCGAGGGCGAACGCCGCATCGATCTCGCGTCGGGTCTGCTCGTCATGCGCGCGCGCCTGCACCGTCACCACCGTCCACGGCGCATCGCGCCGCTCGGCGATGCGCCGGCCGACCCGCACCAGGTACTCACTCTGGCCGCCGCCATCGATCGCCACCAGCACCCGCCGGCGCAGCGGCAGGTTGCCTTCGCCGCGCGCGGCACGGGTCTCGCGCAGGCTGCTGTCCACGCGGTCGGCGGCTTCCTGCATCGCCAATTCGCGCAGCGCGGTCAGGTTGGCCGGCGAGAAGAACGCCTGCAGCGCCTGCGCGGCCTGCTCCGGCACATAAACCTTGCCCTGCTGCAGGCGCTCGATCAGCTCGCGCGGCGGCAGGTCCACCAGCACGATGTCGTGCAGGCGGTCGAGCACCGCATCGGGCACGGTCTCGCTGACCCGCACCCCGGTGATCCGCATGACCACGTCGTTGAGGCTTTCCAGATGCTGGATGTTGACCGTGGTCCACACGTCGATGCCGGCATCCAGCAGCTCCATCACGTCCTGCCAGCGCCGCTCGTGGCGGCTGCCGGGCACGTTGCGATGTGCCAGTTCGTCCACCAGCACCAGCGCCGGGCGACGCGCCAGCACTGCATCCAGGTCCATTTCATCCAGCGCGTGCTGTTGGTACTCGCGCTGCAGCAACGGCACCTGCGGCAGGCCCGCCAGCAGCGCCGAGGTCTCGGCGCGGCCGTGGGTTTCCACCAGCCCGATCACCACGTCCACGCCGCGGCGCAGCTGCTCGTGTGCGCGGGTGAGCATGCTGAAGGTCTTGCCCACGCCGGGGGCCGCACCCAGGAACACGGTGAGTTTGCCGCCGGCTTCGCGCTGCAGGCTGTCGACCAGGGCATCGGCCTGGCGGGTACGGGAGTCGCTCATGGGCGGGGATTGTGCGCCCAGGACAATACGCAGCGCATCAAGGCATGCCGTGCAGCCGGGCCGTGCCCTGCTGCGCGTCGAGAGCAACGTTCAACGTCATCACGTTCACCCGCGGCTGGCCGAACACACCCCATTGCGGTCCCCGGGTATTGGCCTGCACCAACGCGGCGACGCGCTCCACCGGCAGGCCACGGCTGCGCGCCACCCGGGCGATCTGCACCTGCGCGGCGGCCGGGGAGATCTCCGGGTCCATGCCGGCGCCGGACTGGGTCACCAGATCGCCGGGAACTTGGGCGGCAGGCACGCCCTCGCGTGTGGCGACCGCAGAGATGGCGGCCTGCACGCGCTCCTGCAGCGCCGGGTTGCTGCGCGCCATGTTGCTGCCGGCCGCCGCCATCGGGTCATAGCTGGCCGCCGACGGCCGCGCCTGGAAGTAGCCATCGCCCACGAACGGTTGGGCGATCAACTGCGAGCCGCGTACCTGCCCATCGCGGATCAGCAGGCTGCCATCGGCCTGCGCCGGAAACAGCAGCCGGCTTACGCTGGTGGTAGCCACCGCGTAGGCCAGGCCGAGCAGCAGCAGGCTGCTCACGCCGAGCACGAGGGCCGGGCGCCAGGCGCTGTCCTGTTGCAGCTGGGTGGAGGTGGCAGCGCGGCTGCGCGCCGAACGGGGAACGGACGTAGCAAGCGAGCGGTTCATGCGCCGAATACCGAGACAAGGAAGAGGTCGATCACTTTGATGGCCGCAAACGGCAGCAGTACGCCACCCAGGCCGTACACCAGCATGTTCCGGCGCAGCAGCGCCGTCGCCGTGGCCGGGCGGAAGCGCACACCGCGCAACGCCAGCGGGATCAGCGCCGGGATCACCAGGGCGTTGAAGATCAGTGCCGCCAGCACGGCATTGCGCGGGCTGGACAGGTGCATCACGTTCAACGCCGCCATCGCCGGCAGCGTCGAGGCGAACAGCGCCGGCAGGATCGCGAAATACTTGGAGACATCGTTGGCCAGCGAGAAGGTGGTCAGTGCACCACGCGTGATCAGCTGTTGCTTGCCCACCTCCACCACCGCCAGCAGCTTGGCCGGATCCGAATCCAGATCGACCATGTTGCCGGCCTCCTTGGCCGCCTGCGTACCGGAGTTCATGGCCAGCCCGATGTCGGCCTGGGCGAGTGCCGGTGCATCGTTGGTGCCGTCGCCGACCATCGCCACCAGCCGCCCACCGGCCTGCTCGGCACGGATGCGGGCCAGCTTGTCTTCGGGGCGGGCCTCGGCGATGTAATCGTCCACGCCGGCCTCGGCCGCGATCGCCGCAGCGGTCAGCGGGTTGTCGCCGGTGATCATCACCGTGCGGATACCCATCGCGCGCAGCTGCGCGAACTTCTCGCGCATGCCGTGCTTGACCACGTCCGACAGCTCGATCACGCCCAGCACATGCCGGCCTTCGCACACCACCAGCGGGGTGGCACCATTGCGCGCCACCTGCTCCACGCGGCCGGGCAGCTCCGACGGCACCGTGCCGCCCAGCTCACGCACATACGCGGTGATCGCATCGGAGGCGCCCTTGCGGATGCGGCGCCCGCCGTCCAGATCCACACCGGACATGCGGGTCTGCGCACTGAAGGCCAGATAGTCCGCACGGTCCGGCTCGGCGGTGGTGCAGCCCTGCTCACGCGCCAGCCGCACCACCGACTTGCCTTCCGGGGTCGGGTCGGCCAGCGAGGAGAGCAGCGCCGCCTCGCGCAGCTGGCTGGCGTCGATACCGGCAAGGGCATGGAAATGCGTGGCCTGGCGGTCGCCGTAGGTGATGGTGCCGGTCTTGTCGAGCAGCAGCACGTCCACATCGCCAGCCACTTCCACCGCCTTGCCGGACTTGGCCAACACGTTGGCGGCCAGCGCACGGTTCATGCCGGCGATGCCGATGGCCGGCAGCAGGCCGCCGATGGTGGTGGGGATCAAGCACACCAGCAGCGCGATCAGCAGCAGCGGATCGACCTGCACGCCGACGAACGCCCCGATTGCCGGCAGCGTCGCCACCACCACCAGGAAGGTCAGCGTCATCGCCGCCAGCAGCAGGGTCAGGGCGACCTCGTTCGGGGTCTTCTGGCGGTTGGCGCCTTCCACCAGCGCGATCATCCGGTCCAGGAAGCTGTGGCCCGGCTCGGCGGTGATGCGCACGATGATCTGGTCGGAAAGCACCTTGGTACCGCCGATCACACCACTGCGGTCGGTACCGGCCTCGCGCAGCACGGGCGCCGATTCACCGGTCACCGCCGCTTCGTTGATGGTCGCCAGGCCCTGCACGATCTCACCATCGGCCGGGATCAATTCACCGGCACTGACGATGACATGATCGCCCGGACGCAGTTCGGCCGCCGGGACCTGGGTCTCGCCGGCCCCGGCATGCGCGGCGGCCAGCCGGCGCGCAGTGAGATCCTGGCGGGCCCGCCGCAGCGAGGCGGCCTGGCCACGACCACGTGCTTCGGCAACGGCCTCGGCGAAGTTGCCGAACAGCACGGTCAGCAGCAGGATCGCAGTGACCGCCAGGCCGAAGCCCAGCGGCGCATTGCCGGTCAGCGTCACCAGCGCGCTGACCACCGTGCCGACCATCACCACGGCCATCACCGGGCTGTGCAGCA
>Ga0247813_10002934_pt1 | contig 11301 bp, 6 predicted proteins | sample UWRJL169409C1_FD_180719 | JGI IMG/M metagenome (GOLD analysis project Ga0247813, IMG submission 180719) | Plant litter microbial communities from Arlington Agricultural Research Station in Wisconsin, United States - UWRJ-L169-409C-1 | ecosystem: Environmental > Terrestrial > Plant litter >... | reverse complement strand
TTAGACGGTACTGTAAAAAATGTAGGCTTACGTTTTTCTGCAAGTCATGGTAATAATGAATGGATTGTGCCAAATACAGGTCTAGAACGTACTACGGTTTCATTAACGGCAAATACCAATCTCACCAAAAAATTAAATGTGGTAGTAAAAGCTACCTATAACAATAGAAATAGCGATAATTTACCGGCAACGGGTTATGGTAATCAATCGTTAATGTATTGGTTCATGTTTGCGCATCCCAATGTTAACATCGATTGGTATAAAGACTACTGGGTAACCGGACAAGAAGGACGCAAATTTGTAGACATCACCTCTACCAACCCCGAAAGTCCATATGCCATCTCTGAACAATATTTAAATGGGCAAAGAAGAAATGGGTTATTAGGAAGCGTACAGGCCAATTATAAGTTTACAAACGATTTAAATTTGTTGGTTCGTACGTCAATGGATTATAATTACGATATCCGTGAAACTCGTCGCCCTTACGATGCAGCGGGAATTAGATATACACAAGGGTCTTACCGCGAACAGAACATCAAATCTTATGAGATCAATGCAGACTTTTTATTAAGATATAATAAGAGCCTTTCAAAAAACTTAAAACTTTCTGCATCGATAGGCGGTAGTCAATTGAGAAATAGATATAACAAATCTGAGTTTCGTGCCGACGGACTAAAAATCCCAGGAGTTTATCGCTTAGATAACAACATTAACCCAGTAATCTCTGTGCCGGATACGGCAAGGTACAACATCAACAGTTTTTACGGCACGGCATCGTTAGCCTTTAAAAGCTACCTTTATTTCGATATAACCGGACGTCAGGATTGGAACAGTACCTTAGCATCACCCTTCCGTACCGATAATGTTGGTTTCTTCTATCCATCTGCCAGCTTATCTTTTATCGCTTCAGATTTTTGGAAAATGCCAAGTACCATCAGCTATTTGAAACTACGTGGGTCAGTGGCGCAAGTGGGTAGCGGTGGCACAACCCCTTATCGCACCGCATATAATTATATATTGGCAGCCAACGGAATTTATCCCGGCCAAGCCATGACGAACCCAACGGTACTTCCAAATGTTAATTTAAAACCACTTCAAACGACAACAGTAGAGGTCGGAGCAGAATTAAAATTATTTAAAAACAGGTTGAATTTTGATTTCGCAGCCTATACTGGAAATACTAAAAATCAAATTTTGAGCCGTTTAATCGACCGCTCTTCGGGCTATACAGTTGGAATTTTTAATGCAGGACGTGTAGACAACAAAGGCTTAGAAGCTTCTGTAAACGGTACGATCATTAAATCTAAACAATTTCAATGGACCATAAACGGAACGTTCACAGCGAATAGAAACACCATTAAAGAACTAGCAGATAGTTCGGTGGTATTGCGTACCGGGCCATTAAGTGGTACTGGTGGACAAATCGTAGCAAATGTTGGGGGTAGTTTGGGCGATTTATATGGTTTTGGACTATTGCGTTCTCCAGATGGACAACTTATTTTTAACGCTAGAACAGGGTTAGCGATTACCGATCCAACGAAATTACAATATTTAGGAAATACAATGCCTAAATTCAGATTTAGCTTTGGTTCAGGTATAACCATCCAGAAATTTAGCGCAAATGTGCTATTTGATGCACAACTAGGAGCTGTTGGTCAATCGTTAACCTTTTCTAGGATGGCATCTTTGGGTAAACTCAAAATTACCTTACCAGGAAGATATAACGGTATAGTGGGCGAGGGTTTAATGGTTGATCCGAATGATCCAACCCAAACCTTGTATCCGAATACGGCTGTTGCGACCGATGTAGAAGGCTTTTACGACTCTTTATATGGTTCACAAAATGCAGAAGGAAGTGTTTTCAGAACAGATTACCTTAAATTTAGGGAAGCAAATATCAATTATTCATTCTCACCAAGAATGGTGGCTAACTTAGGATTGAGCAGGCTCTCGATAGGAGTTTATGGTCGTAACCTCTTTACTTGGTCGCCATGGCCAGCCTTCGATCCAGAGTTTGGTACCCTGGCGGGATCTGATATTGCACAAGGTTTTGAAACTGGACAGTTGCCCTCAACCAGAACGTATGGAGTTCGCTTAGTAGTAGGCATTAATTAAAAGAAATAGATTTATATAGATGAAAAAGTTCAAAAATATAGCCAAGCAAACGCTCTTGTTTGCCATTGTGGTTTCACTTTTCTCTTGCCAGAAAGATTTTTCCGAAATCAATACTGATCCGATAGGGGTTGGTGCGGTTACGGCAGATAAGTTATTAGCACCCGCACTCACCAATGTTTTAACCACCAATCTGTTGCGCAACAGAAGTTTCAACAACGAGTTGATGCAAGTTACAGTGGATTTAGGTGATGCAGAAGGAAGGGTTTTTAGATACGATATCAGACGTAACGTGGCCGATGCGCCTTGGAACGGCTGGTACCTAGAATTAACGAATTTTAAGGATATCTACACCATCGCTAGTCAGCCAGAGACCTTAAACAAATCTTATCAGGGAATCTCACTTATTGCAGAGGCCTGGACTTCGCAATTGATCACAGATACGTATGGTGATGTACCTTTTACGCAGGCCAATCAAGGTAAATCAAGTGTATTAGAACCGGTATTTGATAAGCAAAAAGATATTTATTTAGCCTTGTTCAATAAATTGGAGGAAGCAAATACCTTATTAACAGCGGGACCAGCTATTGTGCCAGATAGCGATCCGGTTTATGCGGGAGATTTGACGAAATGGCGTCGACTGGGCAATTCATTGTACTTGAGATTATTACTTCGTGTAGCGCGCAAAGCAGAAGTAAGCGCGCAAGCCACTGCAAAGATTAAAGAGATAGTAGATGCCAATCCTGAGAAGTATCCTATTATGCTTAACAATACGCATACGGCTAAAATTCGTTGGAACGGAACAAATAGTAGTACAGCTTTATATTCTTCGCCTTATATGGTGAGTGTTCGCGCGGTAGATTTTAGAACGCCCGGAATTTCTCAGTTCTTTATGGACAATCTTTCTACCTGGGCTGATCCTCGGATTAATCAAGCCTATGGAAGAAATAATGTAAACAGATGGGGAATTTCACCTGGCCCAGCGGGATATGTGGGCGTGCCCAGCGGTACACCAATTGGTACTGCCCCAGTTAAGCAATCTTATTTTAACTCAGATGGACAAACCAATAATCCACTTAGTTTACAAACTGATCCAGAGACCGGTATTATCATGAATGTGGCAGAGGTTGACTTTATTTTAGCCGAAGCTGCTGCTAGAGGTTGGATTGCAGGTACTGGTGAAACGTATTATTACAAAGGTATTGCAGATGCCATCAATTATTGGATTCCAAGTCTGTATGCAAATGGTGATGATGCAGCGGTTAGAAGTTATGCCGTTTTAGGCGACTTTGATTGGGATAATGGATTTCCATTAGATAACACTACTCCGGGGTCACAGAGTAAATTGCAACTTATTCACCTGCAAAAATATTATGCCCTATTCTTAGTAGATTTTCAACAATGGTTTGAATATAGACGAACAGGACATCCTTTCCTGCCAAAGGGAACGGGATTAGTAAATGCAGGAAGAATGCCGGCTAGATTGTTCTATCCGATATTGACGCAATCTGCAAATTCAACAAATTACAAGAATGCAGTAGCTGCACAAGGACCAGATGATATTAACACGTTAGTTTGGTGGCAGAAACCTTAAAATTATTCAAATGAAAACGACTTTAAAATATTTTCTCGTACTGACTATCCTAGTTGGTATTTACACCGGGTGTAAACGAGATGATGACTATTTCAAGATTTCGGCAAGTGGGTTCATTTCAAACTTTGACCTTAAAAGGTTATTCAAAGAATCAGATCTTTCGCTCAATGCAGATGCGCTCGGAGGAGCAACTATGGTTAGAGGTGTGGTAATATCGGATTTTCGATCTGGTAATTCTCCTGTCGGATTATTGGTAGTGCAGAATACTAGACCCGCCGGTTTAGCAATTGATTCTTTGAGAGGCATGTCTTTTAACATTGGCGCTGCGGCCTCGGAATTTGTTCCAGGCGACTCCGTTCATATTAAAGTAGAGGGTGGTATATTGAAAAGGGTTAATAGTATTTTGCAGATTACAGGTTTAACCAATTCGGCCGTAACTAAAGTAGCCTCGGGTCGGCAAGTTAAAACGCAAGCTGTGAGTACTGGTGCAATTTTAGCTAATCCAGATCGCTTCGAAAGCACCTTAGTTACCCTAACCAATGTGGTGTTCGATCCTGAGCTTCCATTGGGCACAACCTATGCGGGAGATAAACCTATTAATGACGGGTTTGGTCTAGCCACTTTGCATACCGAAGCGGCGGCAACTTTTGCGAGTACAATAGCCTTGCCATCGGGTAACTTCACGGGTATTCCCTTTGTAACAGGCTCGGGAACGTCGAAAAAAATCCAGTTTTGGATGCGCACCATCAACGATTTCTTCTTTGTAGAAATGCCTAAGCTTTCTCCTGCAGTTATTTCAGGATATTTAGTAGATCCAGGTGGTACGGATGGAAATTATGAGTACATCCAGTTTTTAGCGTCTAAAGATATTGATTTTGCAGTTACGCCATTCTCTGTTTACACCACCAATAACGCTGGAGCCACCACATTCCCTACCTTGGGATGGAATACTGGAGGTGCTCGAACGTATAAATTTAATCTGACCTCAGGTACGGTAAAAAAAGGCGAATACTTTTATGTTGGCGGTGCCGGAAAGACCATTAATGGAGCTGGTTCAACGAGTATGGCTTCGTCTAGTTGGATTGCCAGTGTAAATTATACTGCAGTAACCGGTGCAGATGGTGTTGGTGCAGTTACGACCAACCTATTAGCCAATAGTGGTAATGTGGCGGGTATCGCGATATTCGAAGGTACAAATGTTACCGTCAATTCCGTTCCGCTTGATGTAATCATGTTCGGAGGGGCAGGGGGTAACTTTTATTCTGCAGGTCCACCCGAAGTTGGTTATCGAATTACCATTACCGATTATTACGGCTCGGTAAATCCTGCAACACGCCTAAGACAAGAGTTTTATGGGGCTGGAACAAATACGAGACGCTTGGGCTTCCCAACGGCAATTAGTTTTGTTAAACTCGGTGGTGTTTACAACTCCATAAAAGGTGGATGGATAACTGGAAGACTTTTAACCAATGTTCCGTTAACAACGACTTCGGTACTTACAGAAATTGAAGGAGATGGGTCTACTACGCTCTCGAACTAAAAAATAAGTAAACAGCAATGAACAGAAAATCCTTTTTACAAAGTATCGCTTTAATTTCTGGAAGCGCATTTATATCCATTAAGTCTAACGCGCTTGGTCAATTACAACGCAACGGCGTGCTCACTGGCAGGGTAAGTTCGGAAGGAAAAGGAATTGCAAATGCCGTAATCTCTGATGGCTTCTCGACGGTTAAAACGGATGCTGACGGTAAGTACACCATCAGCACGAATGAAAAAGCTCAATTCGTTTTCTTAAGTACGCCTGCAGGTTACGACTTTAAAGTCGATGGTAATATTGCAAAGCAATACGAGAGTCTTGGGGCAAGAAATGAATATAATTTCACGCTAAAGAAACTAAAAAAGAACGACGATAATCATCGCTTTATCATATGGGCCGATCCACAAGTAAAAAATAAAAAAGACGTGGCAGATATGATGGCAACTGCTGTCCCAGATGTGCAAGCGCTTGTTCAGGAGATGGGTGCCAACACCTTAGTTCATGGAATATGCGTAGGCGATATTGTATGGGATAATTTGCCCTTATACGAAGATTATAACGTCGCTGTAGCTCAAATGGGTATTCCATTTTTTCAGGCTTTGGGTAACCACGATATGGATTATAGACAAGGCGGTGATGAAACTTCGGATAAGACATTTAAGCAGTACTTTGGACCGACCTATTATTCATTTAACCGCGGTAAAGCGCATTATATTGTATTGGATGATGTTCGTTATTTGGGAAAAGAAAGAGAATACGATGGTCACATTTCTGAAGAGCAACTGGCTTGGATGGAAAAAGACTTAGCTTTTGTGCCCAAAGATAATCTAGTGATCATTAATCTGCATATTCCGGTGCACAACGCCGTAAAAAACAAGGAGGATTTTTACAAAATACTAAAGAAGTTTACCAACGTGCATGTCATGTCGGGCCATACGCATTACAACAAAAATGTAATCCAAAATGGCGTATTCGAGCATAATCACGGTACGGTTTGTGGCGCATGGTGGACTGGCCCTATTTGTGCCGATGGAACACCAAGAGGTTACGGAGTTTATGAGGTGAAGGGAACAAAGCTGGGTTGGTATTACAAGAGTACGGGTTTACCTAAAAAGCATCAGATTAGTTTAGATATCGAAACACTCACCAATCAAAAAAGAATTATTGCCAACGTTTGGAACTATGATCCAGAATGGAAGGTAGAATGCTTTTTAGACGGTAAATCGGTTCCGATAGAAAAGCAAATTGGTTTTGATCCCGAATCAGTTCGTTTATATTTAGGCGATAAATTGCCATTGGGCAGAACTTTTGCCGAACCTAGCCGAACAGACCATATCTTCATGGCGCACTGTGATCCAGCCGTTAAAAATGTTAAAGTGGTAGTTACTGATCGATTCGGAGAAAAATATGAGATTTTAAAAAGTAGTTAGTATGCATTCAGTCTAACCACTATTATACTTAGTACGAACTACTCAATCAAAAACATGAAAAAATACATATTTTTAGCGCTAGTTTCAACCTTAAGTTGTAAAACTGTTAATCAGCAAAATAAAATGGAGGCCAAGTTTCCAGACTTTAGTGCCGAGGCACACCGTGGTGGCAGAGGCCTAATGCCAGAAAACACCATAGTGGCGATGCTCGATGCCATGAATTATCCACAGGTTACCACTTTGGAAATGGACACACACATCACCAAAGACAACCAAGTAGTGGTTACACACGACGATTACTTGAGCCCGAGTTTTATGCTCACGCCAGAAGGAAAAGAGATCCCAACCAGCGACGCTAAAAAATATGCTGTTTATCAAATGGATTACCAGCTTTTAAAAACATTTGACCTGGGCACGAAAGTTCATGTTGGATTTAAAGAGCAAAAAAAGATTAAGTCATATATTCCTTTGTTAGCTGATCTGATAGATAGTGTGCAAAAGGAAATCAAGGCCAAAAACAGAAAGCAACTTTTCTATAACATTGAGACGAAATGCGGTCCTGCTGGCGACAATGTAGTAAACCCAACGCCCGATGTATTTGTGAAATTGCTAATGGACGTCATCGAAAAGAAAAAAATCACTCCTTATGTAGTTATCCAATCGTTCGATAAGCGGACCATCCAGCTCATCAACAGCAAATACCCAAAGGTAAAGACTTCTTTTTTAGTGTCGAATAAAAAGTCTTATGCAGAAAACATAGCTGATTTAGGCTACAAACCATTTATCTTAAGTCCAGAATGGAAGATGGTCAATGCAGCATTTGTACAAAGTGCGCATGCTGATGGGGTTAAAGTAATTCCATGGACAGCCAATACTGCTGAAGATATTAAGAACTTAAAGGCGCTTAAGGTTGATGGAATTATAACCGATTATCCCAATCTATTGTAAGCGACCAACCAAAAACTAACCAACAACCAACCAAATATGCTTTTTCCACCACCAGCTGCACATAAGCCTTTACTCCCAGCGGATAAAATAGACGCAGAATATAAATCTCAGCGAATTAAAGTCTTCCTAGGCATATTTTTAGGCTATGCAGGCTATTATTTGGTGCGAAAGAACTTCTCGTTGGTGATGCCAGAATTAATCGAACAGGGCTTTACGAAGGGTCAATTAGGCATTGCGCTCTCCGGCGTTTCTATCGCATACGGTTTGAGTAAGTTCATTATGGGTAATTTCTCAGATCGAAGTAATGCGCGCATATTCTTGGCATTAGGTTTAGTGCTATCGGCAGGTACAATGATATTTATGGGTCTCGTACCTTTCGCTACTTCTACCATTACCATCATGTTCATCTTACTTTTCCTTAACGGATGGTTTCAAGGCATGGGGTGGCCACCATGCGGAAGGGTGGTTGTGCATTGGTACTCCATTCGTGAAAGAGGTACAGCGATGTCTATTTGGAATGTAGCGCATAATGTAGGTGGGGGCTTAGTGGGACCGATCGCGATTTTGGCCATTGAAATTTTTGCCGATTGGCATGCTCAACTCTACTTTCCGGGTATAATTGCTTTGTTCTTTGCAGTAATTGCTTACGTTTTTGTTAGGGATACGCCTCAATCTTGCGGCTTACCGCCTATTGAACAGTATAAAAATGATTATCCAAAAAATTATTCTGCAGATCAAGAAAAGGAGTTTTCGGCAAAGGAAATCTTTTTTAAGTATGTATTCAACAACAGAATGCTGTGGTACATCGCATTTGCCAATGCTTTTGTCTATTTAGTTAGATATGGAGTTTTAGATTGGGCACCTACATTCTTGCAAGAAGCAAAAGGCTTCTCTATTAAAGAATCGAGCTGGTCTTATTTTGCTTACGAATGGGCAGGAATTCCGGGCACCTTGTTATGTGGGTGGATTAGTGATAAAGTTTTCAAAGGCAGAAGAGCCCCCGCAACGATAATTTACATGGCCTTAGTTTTAATTGCCGTATTGGTGTATTGGAAAAATCCAGCCGGAAATGTATGGATAGATATTACGGCGCTAATTACCATCGGTTTCTTAATTTATGGTCCCGTCATGTTAATTGGGGTACAAGCCTTAGATTTGGTTCCTAAAAAGGCCGCAGGCACGGCCGCTGGTTTAACAGGACTTTTTGGCTACTTAGGTGGTGCCCTATTTGCCAATATTGCGATCGGTTTTGTAGTCGATGAATGGGGCTGGGATGGTGGCTTTTTAGTTATTGTTGGCGCGTGTATACTGGCTATTTTCTTCACTTCCTTTACCTGGAAAAGAGAAAAACAAAATTTAATAAATAGTAAATAAATGAATTATGAATTTTTCTAAAAGATTTCTCCTTGCTCTGGTATGCGTTGTGCTCAGCAGTACAATACTAGTCAGTGCCCAAACGGTAAAATGGGATAGTACGTATCGTCCAGGCAAATATGCCGAACAAGTATTGAAGTTTAGAGCGGAACCTACAGCGAAGAATGATTATATTTTTTTAGGAAATAGTATTACTGCGGGTACCGATTGGGCTAAGCTCTTAAACTTGCCGCAAGCAAAGAATAGAGGTATATCGGGAGATATTACTTTCGGCGTTTTAGAACGACTACAAGAAGTGGTAGACCGCAAACCGGCAAAGGTGTTTATCCTCATTGGTATTAATGATATCTCAAGAAATATTCCTGATGAGGTTATTTTAAGCAACTATAAAAAAATGATCAGCCGAATAAGAGAAGGTTCTAAAAAAACACAGATCTACTTTTATACCTTATTGCCCGTAAATGCTTCTTTCGAAAAGTTTAAAAACCATTATGGCAAAGACGAACACATACTATATTTAAACGATGAGATTAGAAAATTTACGGGTAAAAATGTAAAGGTCATCGATTTATATCCTTCATTTTTAGATAAAGACAATCATTTAAGAGCAGAGCTGACTAAAGATGGCTTGCATCTTATTCCAGCAGGTTATCAGGTTTGGAAAACCGTATTGGAAAACGGAGGGTATTTAAAAAAGTAATACACCCACATTAACCCACCATTCATCCCTCCCTTTTTACCACTCGTCTACATTCTCTTTAAAAAACCGGCTTTCACTAGCAAATTTGGATAACAATCTAAATCACTCGCTATGAAAGCATTTTTTACTTTTCTTCTCTTCCTTACCAGCATCACGCTAAACGCGCAAACAAAAGTAAGCGGCAGTGTTAAATCAACCGCTGGCGAGACGATTAAAGGCGCAAACATTGCTATAGTTAACAGTTACGACGGCGCATCAACCGATACCACAGGCAAGTTTAAGTTTACAACCACAGAAACCGGCAAGCAGCTAATTCGCTATACAGCGATTGGCTACAAAACCGATAGCTCATGGATAAATTTAACTGGCAACGAAGTCATCTTAAACCTGAAGTTAAAGGAAGCAGTTAGTGAGCTAAATATGGTGACCATTAGTGCGGGAACTTTGGAGACTGGCGACCAACGAAAAGGTGCTGTTTTAAGCTCTTTAGATATTGCTACTACTGCCGGAGCAGTTGCTGATGTAGTAGCCGCCTTGCAAACCTTGCCGGGTACCGCGCAGGCATTTGGCGAAAATGGATTGTTCGTAAGAGGAGGTTCTGGTGCAGAAACCCAAACGTATTTCGACGGAATGCTAGTTAAAAATCCATTCGGTAGCCAACTACCCGACCTCAATTCTCGAAGTCGTTTTTCTCCATTTTTATTTAAAGGCACTACATTTTCATCGGGCGGTTATTCGGCACAATATGGTCAGGCGCTATCTTCAGCTTTGCTCATGGAAAGCAAAGATCTACCAGAGAAATCTTCAACAGAGATTTCGTTATTAAGCGTTGGACTAAGCGCTGCTCACACCGAAAAAACTAAAAATAGTGCACTAGTGATTGGAGGCAATTACTATAACTTAAAACCCATGTATTCCGTTTTTAAACAGAACGTAAATTGGGATCAGGAACCGGTAGAGCAACAAGGAATGATCCAATACAAATGGAAGCCGAGTCAAACGGCAATGCTCAAGGTATTTGCACAATACAACAATACTAACGTTGCCTTATTTACCGATGATCACGCTGCTGCTACTCGAATAACGAACCATAATGCTACCTATTATGCAAATTCAACTTACCAAGATTATTTAAGTAGCAGCTGGAAAATTCAAGCAGGAATTTCTTACAGCAATTCGAAAGAAAGGGGTGGTATTAATAGCAATAACTACCGTAGGTACGATGATTTGCTTCAAGGTAGAGCTACCGTAAGTCATTTCTTAGGCAAACGCTCACTTATCCGAATGGGAGCCGAGGCGTACAACAACAAACGTTTAGAAGGATGGAATCAGTTGGCGCGTACCTTCGACCATCAAATGCAAGCGGGATTTGCAGAAAGTGAAATTTATTTAGGCGATGCCATCGTGGCTAGGTTAGGTGCCAGAACAGAACACTCCACTTATTTAAAGGAGTGGAATTTAGCTCCTCGCGCATCACTTGCTGTAAAAGCGGGTAAAAGGGGCCAGGTTTCATTTGCGTATGGCACATTCTATCAAAACCCAGACGACAGCTATTTGGCACAAAGCCAGAACTTAAGTGCAGAGCGTGCCGATCATTACATCTTAA
>Ga0247813_10002933_pt1 | contig 11304 bp, 12 predicted proteins | sample UWRJL169409C1_FD_180719 | JGI IMG/M metagenome (GOLD analysis project Ga0247813, IMG submission 180719) | Plant litter microbial communities from Arlington Agricultural Research Station in Wisconsin, United States - UWRJ-L169-409C-1 | ecosystem: Environmental > Terrestrial > Plant litter >... | reverse complement strand
CGCCGTCTGCCGCCGCGCCAGGGGGCTGGACCGGATCGACGACAGTACGGCCCGCCGCTTCATCGAGGCCAACTTCAGGCCCGAGGCGGTCGGCGATCCCGGCCTGCTGACCGCCTATTTCGCACCTGTCTACGAGGCCCGCATCTCGCGCCGCGACGGCTTCACCGCCCCGGTTCGGGCCCGGCCCGACGACCTGGTGATGTACGACCTGTCCGACATCGACCCCTCCGCCGCGCCGGGCCAGAAGCTGGCCGGCCGGATGGTCGACGGCAAGATGGCCGCCTATCCCGACCGCGCCGCGATCGAGGCTTCGCCCACCGGCGTGATCCTCGCCTGGATGCGGCCGGAAGACCTGTTCTTCCTGCAGATCCAGGGTTCGGGCGTGCTGACCTTCCCGGATGGACGCCGCAAGCGCGTCGCCTTTGCCGCCCACAACGGCCAGCCGTTCAAGGGCATCGCCCGGCCGATGCGTGAGCAGGGCCTGCTTAAGGACGCCGACACCTCGGGCGACTCGATCCGCCGCTGGCTGGCCGACCATGCCGGGCCCGAGGCCGATGCCGTAATGCAGCTGAACCCGCGCTACGTCTTCTTCAGCATGGCCGACGACGACGGGACCGATCCTGTCGGCGCGGCCGGGGTGCCGCTGCCCGCTGGCCGCGCCATCGCCGTCGACAACAGCCGGCATGCGATGGGCGAGCTGTTCTGGATCGACGCCGACGCCCCGGGCCTGACGGGCGCCTTCCCGACCTACCGCCGCCTGGCCGTGGCGCTGGACACCGGCGGCGCGATCAAGGGCGAGGTCCGGGCCGACCTCTACATGGGCCGCGGCGACAAGGCCGGGGCCGAGGCCGGCCGGGTGCGTCATACGCTTCGCATGTGGCGTCTGGTCCCGGTCTCCGGGGACTCGTGACGCCGTGGCGCGCAAACTCAAAGCCGAGGAAGCGCACCTCTGGGGCCATGTAACGGCCACGGTGCGGCCCCTGCCGGGCCGTGCGATCCCCAAGGTCGAGGCCGTCGCCAAGCCCGCCAAGGAAAAAGACGACGCCCTGCCGGCCAAGCTCAAGGGACCGGCCCCAAAGGCCGCCGTCGCCAAGCCCAAGCCGCCCAAGCCGCCCGAAGTCATCGAGCCCGGCCGCCAGCGCCGGATCGTGCGCGGTCATGAGCCGCTCGAAGCGCGCATCGACCTGCACGGCATGACCCATGACCGCGCCCGCGCGTCGCTGGAGTCCTTCCTGCTGCGCGTCTGGGACGAGGGCCACCGCGAGGTGCTGGTGATCACCGGCAAGGGCTCGCGCGGCGAAGGCGTCCTGCGCCGCTTCACGCCCGAGTGGCTGGCGGCCCCGCCGCTGCGCGACATCGTCGCCGGCGTGTCGTCCGCCCATCGCCGGCACGGCGGCGACGGAGCCCTCTACGTCGCCCTTAAGAGAAAAACCCGCACATAACCCAGCGTCAGCCTTGCTGACGCCGTCTGCCCAGCGTCTACTTTCCGGCAGAACCGGGGGGTTCTGGTGATGACAATGAGCGAGCGAGTCCTGGTGATCGGGGCCGGCATGGCCGGCCTGTTCACCGCATTGGCTTTGGGTGCGTCCGGCAGGCAGGTCGACGTCCTGGAGCGAGATCCGCCCGCGCCGGAAGGCGGGGCGGACGAGGCGTTCGAAAGCTGGGCTCGGCGCGGCGTCGGACACCTGCGTCACAGTCACGCCTTCCTGGCGCGGCTGCGGCGAGTGATCGCCGACAACCACCCGACCCTGCTGGCCGAGCTGCTCGACGCCGGCGTTCAGGAACTCAACTTCTTCGACGGCCTGACCGGCGAGGCCAAGGCCCGCTACCGGCCCGAGCCGGGAGACCGCGAACTCACTGTCCTGACCAGCCGGCGCACGACGCTGGAGCTGGTCATGCGTCGGCACGTCGAGAACATGCCGTCGGTGCGCATCCTCAGCGGCGTCAATGTCGTCGGGCTGCTGGGCGACAAGGACGAGGACGGCCGCTTCGTCTGCACCGGCCTGCGGGTCGAGGACGCCGACGGCCAGCGCGACGAGCTCGCCGACATCGTGGTCGACGCCGCCGGCCGCCTGTCGCAGGGCTTCGAATGGCTCGAAGAGGCGGGCGTCGCCTTTGGCGAGGAGAGCGAGGACGCGGGCATCCTCTACTACACCCGCCACTGGCGGCTGCGTCCCGGCCAGGAGGCGCCGTCGCGCGGCGGCCCTCCCGGCGCCGGCGATCTCGGCTACATCAAGTACGGCGTGTTTCCGGGCGACAACGGCAGCTTCTCGCTCACCCTGGCCGTGCCGGAGATCGAGCAGACCCTGCGCCAGGCGATCATGCATCCCGAGGTGTTCGACAAGATCTGCGCCGGGATCCCTGGCGCCTTCGCCTGGACCGATCCGGCGCGGTCGGAGCCGATCAGCAAGGTCTTCGGCATGGGCGACCTGCGCAGCCGCTGGCGGGAAACCGCGCCGGACGGCAAGCCGATCGCGCTGAACCTGTTCTTCGCCGGCGACGGCCTGGTGCGGACCAATCCGCTCTACGGCCGCGGCTGTTCGTTCGCGGCGGTCGAGGCGCATCTGCTGCGCGACGTGCTGGAGGCCCACAAGCGGCCCGCCGCGCGGGCCATCGCCTATCGCGACGCGGTGACCAACGAGCTGCGGCCCTACTACAACGACATGCTGACCCAGGATCGCCTGGCGATCCGCCGCGCCGAGAACATGCTGCACCCCGGCTATCAGCCGACGGTCAAGGCGCGCGTCGCCCGCAGCTTCGCGATCGACGCCATCACCCCCGCCTTGCGCGGCGACCCGGCCCTGCTGCGCGAGTTCATGCGCGGCTTCCATATGCTGGAGCCGGCCGACGCCTGGCTCAAGCGGCCGGCCAATCTGGTCAAGGTGCTGGGGACCTGGGCGGCGCCCAAGGCGGCCAAGCTGGCCAACTATGCGCCGAAGCTGGGCCCCAACCGGACCGAGATGTTCGCCGCGCTCGATCTGTCGGCCACCGCCGACGCGGAGCGGCTGGGCTTCAGCGCGGCCTAGGGCTTCCGCGAAGCCTTCTCGGCGATGCCGGACCGGCCTTCGCGGGCCTCAAGCTTCTCGGCCACCGCATCCAGCGACACGTCGCTCGCCGCCAGCAACGCCAGCAGGTGATAGAGGACGTCGGCGCTCTCGGCGGCCAGGGCGTCCTTGTCCTTCAGCGCGGCGGCCAGCACCGCCTCGACCGCTTCCTCGCCCAGCTTCTTGGCGGCAAGGGTCGGATCGGCCAGCAGCTTCGCGGTCCAGGACTCCGACGGATCGGCGCCGCGTCGCGCGTCGATGGTTGCGGCCAGGCGATCCAGCACTTCGGTCAGACGGCTCATGCGACGCGCTCCCTGTCCATCCGCACCGGCACCCCGGCGTCGGCCATGGCCCGCTTGGCCTGGGCCACCGAAACCTCGCCGAAGTGGAAGATCGAGGCGGCCAGCACCGCGTCGGCGTGGCCCTGGGTCACCGCCTCCACCAGATGATCGACGTTGCCGGCGCCACCGCTGGCGATCACCGGCACCGACACGGCCCCGGTCACCGCGCGCAGCAGCGGCAGGTCGTAGCCGATCTTGGCTCCGTCGCGGTCCATCGAGGTCAGCAGGATCTCGCCCGCGCCCCTGGCGACCGCCATGGCGGCGAAGTCGACCGCGTCGATGCCGGTGTCCTTGCGGCCGCCGTAGGTGAAGATGTTCCAGCCGCCGTCCGGCCGGGCCTTGGCGTCCACGGCCACGACCACGCACTGGCTGCCGAACGCGTCGGCCATGCGGCTGATCAGGTCCGGATCCTCGACCGCCGCGGTGTTGACCGAGACCTTGTCGGCCCCGGCGCGCAGCAGGGCCCGGGCATTGTCCACGCTGCGGATGCCGCCGCCGACCGAGACCGGCATGAAGCAGACGTCGGCGGTGCGGGCGACCACGTCGAGGATCGCGCCCCGGCCCTCGGTGCTGGCGGTGATGTCGAGGAACATCAGTTCGTCGGCCCCCGCCGCGTCATAGGCGGCGGCCTGTTCGACCGGATCGCCCGCGTCGCGCAGGGCGACGAAGTTGACGCCCTTCACCACGCGCCCGTCCTTCACGTCCAGGCAGGGGATGACGCGAACCTTCAGCATCAGCCGGCGATCTTCAGGGCGGCGGCCGGGTCGACCGCGCCCTCGTAGAGCGAGCGGCCGAGCACCGCGCCGGCGATCGGCGCGCCCTTGCGCGCCTTGAGCAGTTCGATGTCCTTGATCGAGGCGATGCCGCCCGAGGCGATCACCGGAATGGCCACCGCGTCGGCGACTTCGCCGACCTGGTCGATGTTGACGCCGACCATGGCCCCGTCGCGGCCGATGTCGGTGACGATCAGGGCGGCGACCCCGGCGTCCTCGAAGCGCTTGGCCAGCTCGATCACGCCCAGGTCCGAGGCGCCGATCCAGCCCTCGGTGGCGACCATGCCGTCTCGCGCGTCGATGGCCACCGCGATCTGCTCCGGCCATTCGCGGGCGGCGGCCTTGACCAGCGCCGGATCCTTGACCGCGACGGTGCCCAGGATGACGCGGTCGATGCCGGCTTCGATCCAGCCCTCGATCGCGGCCATGGTGCGCACGCCCCCGCCCAGCTGCACCGGGATCGAGATGGCGTTCATGATCTCCGCCACGGCGGCGGCGTTGACCGGGCGCCCTTCGACGGCCCCGTTCAGGTCGACGACGTGCAGCCAGGAAAAGCCCTGCTTCTGGAACTGCTCGGCCTGATTGGCGGGCGAGGTGTTGAACACCGTCTCCTTGTTCAGGTCGCCGTGCAGCAGGCGCACGCAGCGCCCGTCCTTCAGGTCGATGGCCGGATAGAGGATCACGCGCGCGTCTCCAGGAAATTCTTCAGCAGTCTCAGGCCCTGGCCTTGCGACTTCTCGGGGTGGAACTGCACCCCCATGACATTGTTTCGCGCCACCGCGGCGGCGAAGGGCCCGCCATGATCGGTCGTGGCGATGACGTCCGCATGATCGGTCGGTACGAAGGCGAAGGAGTGGGTGAAATACATGTGCGCGCCCGCGTCCAGTCCGCTGAGCAGCGGACGGTCGGCGACATCGGAGAGGCTGTTCCAGCCCATGTGCGGAATCTTGGCGGCGGGATCGGCGGGGGTCAGCTTGGACACATCGCCCGGAATCCAGCCCAGGCCCGGCGTCTCGCCGAACTCCAGCCCGCGCGTGGCGAGCAGCTGCATGCCGACGCAGATGCCGAGGAACGGCGCGCCGCGGGTCATCACCGCCTCGGTCATGCCGTCGATCAGCCCGTCGCGCGAGGACAGCGCCGCCATGCAGGCCGCGAAGGCGCCCACGCCGGGCAGGACCACCCGGTCGGCCCTGGCCACCACGTCGGGGTCGGCGGTGACGATGATGTCGGCGGGCGAGGTCATCCCCTCCGCGGCCTTGCGGAGGGCTTTCTCGGCCGAGCGAAGGTTGCCCGACCCGTAATCGATCAGGGCGACGCTCTGCATGGATGGGGTTTCCTTTAGAGCACGCCCTTGGTCGACGGAGCGCGGCCATGGGTCTTGGGGTCCAGCTCCACCGCCTCGCGCAGCGCCCGGGCCAGAGCCTTGAAGCCGCTTTCGGCGATGTGGTGGGTGTTGTCGCCGTACAAGGTTTCCAGATGCAGGCAGGCGCCCGCGTTCATCGCGAAGGCGTGGTGGAATTCCTTGAACAGCTCGGTGTCCATCTCGCCGACCTTCGGCCGCGCGAACGAGACCTTCCAGATCAGGTAGGCGCGGTTGGAGAGGTCGAGCGCGCAGCGCGTCAGGGTCTCATCCATGGGGATGTAGGCGGTTCCGAAGCGACGGATGCCCTTGAAGCCGTCCAGCGCCTGCTTCACCGCCTGGCCGAGCACGATGCCGGTGTCCTCGACGGTGTGGTGCATGTCGATGTGCAGGTCGCCCCTGGTCTCGACCTTCAGGTCGAAGCCGCCGTGCCGGGCGAAGCCTTCCAGCATGTGGTCGAAGAAGCCGATGCCGGTCGAAATCGTCGACTCACCGGTTCCGTCGAGATCGATCCAGACGCGGATCTGCGTCTCCTTCGTCTCGCGCGCGACTTCGGCCGTGCGGGCCATCAAAGCAGTCCTTCCGCCTTCGCCAGGGCCTCGAGCGAGACCTGGGGTCTGGGGCCGTAGTGGCCGATCACTTCCGACGCGGCGAGCGAGCCGAGCTTGCCGGCGACCGCCAGCGGCAGGCCGCGCGCGATCCCCAGCAGGAAGCCCGCTGCGTATTGGTCACCGGCGCCCGTCGTGTCCACGACTTTTTCGACCGGATAGGCCGGAACGATGGCCGAGTCCTTGCCGGCGAGCACCAGCGATCCCTTTTCGCCGCGCGTGATGGCGCAAATCTTCGTGCGGGCCGCCAGCTGGGCCGCGGCGGCGTCGAAGTCGTCGGTCTCGAACAGCGCCATGACCTCGGACTCGTTGGCCAGGACGATGTCGCACTGGCCCTCGACGAAGCCGAGCAGGGCGCCGCGGTGGCGGTCGACCACGAAGGCGTCCGACAGGGTCATGGCCATCTGGCGCCCGGCGGCGTGGGCCAGGCCGGCGGCCTTGGCGAAGGCGCGGCGCGCCTCGCTCGGGTCGAACAGGTAGCCTTCGAGATAGACGATGGTGGAGCCTTCGATGATCTCCGGCTTCACATCGTCCGGGGTCAGCTCGATCGAGGCGCCCAGGAAGGTGCACATGGTGCGCTGGCCGTCGCCGGTGACGTTGATCATGCTGCGGGCCGTGGCCGGTCCGCCGATCAGCGGCGTGGTGCCGAAGGCGACGCCGATGGCCTTCATGTCGTGGGCGAAGACATCGCCCAGCTGGTCGTTGGCCACCTTGCCCAGATAGGCCGCGCGGCCGCCGAAGCTGGCGACGCCGGCGACGGTGTTGCCGGCCGAGCCGCCCGAGGTTTCGAGGCCCGCCTTCATGCGGCCGTACAGGGCCACGGCCTGGCTTTCCTCGACCAGCTGCATCGAGCCCTTCACCAGGCCCTCGGTCTCGAGGAACGCGTCTTCGCAGGGGGCGATCACGTCGACGATGGCGTTGCCGATCGCGGAGACATCGTAGAGGGCGGTCATGTCGGGCGGATCATCCGTATGGAAAGGTCGCCCGGTCGTTACAGGACAAGGTCCGTCGGGGCAACGCGACGGCGTCGCAGAAACCCTGTGGACTTACGCGGGGAAAGCCCGCCGAACCTCCGCCGCCAACAAAAATCCAATGGGGAAACGCACCATGGCCGCCTATCTGATCTTCATTCGCGACAAGACCACCGACGCTGCTGAACTCGCCACCTACTCCGGCCTCGCCGGCGCCAGCATGGCCGGCCATGCGGCGACCCCGCACGTCGTCTACGGCCCGCACGAAGTGCTGGAAGGCCCCGAGATCGAGGGCGTCGTGGTTGTCTCCTTCGCCACCCGGGAAGAGGCCAAGGCCTGGTACGACAGCCCCGCCTACACCGCCGCGCGCCAGCACCGCTTCAAGGGCGCCGAGTATCGCGTGGTGCTCGTCCAAGGCCTTTGACGCCCAAGCCTTTTGACGCCGGCGGCGGGGTGACCTATCGGGGCGCGTCATGACGCGCCTCGCCATCCTCATCCCCGCCGCCGATGGCCCCTACGCCAACTTCTGGCCGGCCTACTTCCAGCGCTATGTCGACGCCCTCGCCCCCCTGGGTCTGAGCATCGCGCCGCTCGATTGGACGCGGATGGCCGAGGCGGACGCCGACCTGGTCCTGCCGGTGATCGCCTGGGGCTATCACCTCGACACGCCGCAATGGCTGGCGGGGCTCTCGGCGCTGGAAGCGGCCGGCGTGCCGACGCTCAATCCCGCGCCCCTGCTGCGCTGGAACACCCGCAAGACCTATCTGACCGAGCTTGAGGACGCCGATGTCCCGATCGTGCCGACCCTGTTCGCCGACCGCCTGACCCCGCAGCGGATCGAGGAGGCCCGCGACCTGCTCGGCGGCGGCGAGCTGGTGGTGAAACCCCAGGTTTCCGGCGGCTCGAACCAGACCATCCGCGTCGCGCCCGGCGCCACGCTGGAGGGCGGCCCGGTCGCCGAAGCGATGATCCAGCCCTTTCTGCCGTCGATCGTGAGCGAGGGTGAGCTGTCGATGCTGTTCTTCGACGGCGTCTTCAGCCACGCGGTCGGCAAGGTCGCCCAGGGCGGCGACTTCCGCGTCCAGCCGCAGTTCGGCTCGAAGATCGGCCCGCGCACGCCGTCGGACGAGGCGTTCGAGGTGGCGGGCGCGGTGTTCAGGGCGCTGGACCAGGCCCCGGCCTACTGCCGCATCGACCTGATCCGCCATCTGGATGGCTCGCTGCGCGTGATGGAGCTGGAAGCCATCGAGCCCGACCTGTTCTTCGAACACGCGCCGGACGCCGGCGCGAAGTTCGCGGCGGTGGTGAAGCGGGCGCTGGGCTGAGGGCCGACGCTCAAGCGGCCGCTTGAGGGTCCTCGGTGTCTTCAGGGCGTTCTCGGCGCCCCGTCCGCTCGCGCCGACAGGGGGATAGACGCCGGTCGCGGTCGAGCGGGAGACACGGCGGGACCCGGGCGCGGTCATGCCCTCACCGGCCCGACTCCCATGTCCGCAAAGGCTTTCAGCCGCCGCCGCCCTGTCAGTTCCGCACGTCATGCGACCAGTATGGCGCCGTCCTTGAGAGGGTGGACGAATGGCCGGACGCGATGTCTCGCAAAGGGGGCGAATGTCTCGCTTTGTCTCCAGAGTATGTGTCTCGGGAGTCTCGCTTTTTCGACCCGTTTCCCGCTGTGCGAGGCGCGCCTTGGTTGGGGTCTGATGACACTCGCCCTTCGGCGTTGATGGAAGGGGAGCGCGAGCGGTCGCCCTGGTGAAGAACGGGGCCTCCGGACCCGCCGCTACGCGGCCAGCGTAGCCGGTCCTTGAGCAGGACGCCCGCCCGCGCAATGCTCCGCCAAGGCATCAGGGCGGGAGCTGCCGGAGCCGCGGGCGGACTTTCCGGGTCCTGGCCATGGGTGGAGTGCGGACTTTCGCAGGGGGCGCGGAGCTGGGACTGAGGCTAGGCGACCGAAGCAGGCCGATACCTACTTGAGCTGGCTGTCCTTGCTTCCACGTCGGTTGATCATGGAATGCACGACTTGCTGGTCGCGCGCAGCCTGGCAACCAACGCACCTCGTAACGCCGGGGAGCGCCTCTCGTCTTGCTTGGGGAATGTCATCTCCGCATTCGACGCATTCTTCCGTGCCAGGCCCTTGGGGCAGACGCGCCCGCGCGCCTTGAACGCCGTCGACGATAGTGTCCTGGATCTGATCTAAAACGGCGCCTTCATGCGCCCAACCCGTAGCCATTCCGCAGAGCTCCTTTCGCTCTGCTGATATGGGGAGGATGGCTTTCCAAACCAAGCGGCGCCATGACGCGCACAGCGCAAGGCAGACGCGCTGAATGTCGGCAATGGGTCGATTACGGGCCCTCATCGAACACCAAGGACCCGCTCCTCCATGCCTTGCGGCGAAGTCCCTATCCCCCCACGAACAGTTCCCGCGACGGGCACAGGTCGCTGACCCGGCATTCCATGCATTTCGGCTTCCTCGCCACGCACACATACCGGCCGTGCAGGATCAGCCAGTGGTGGGCTCTCGTCAGGTAGGGCTCGGGGACGATGGCCATCAGATCCTGCTCGACCTTGTCAGGCGTCTTGCCGGCCGACAGCTTGAGCCGGTGCGAGACGCGGAAGACGTGGGTGTCCACCGCGATGGCCGGTTCGATGTCCAGTTCGTTCAGCACCACGCTGGCGGTCTTGCGGCCGACGCCGGGCAGGGCCTCAAGATCCTCGCGGTTCAGCGGCACCTGACCGCCGTGCTTTTCGAGGATGATGTTCGACAGGGCGATGACGTTCTTGGCCTTGTTCCGGAACAGGCCGATCGAGTTGATGTAGGGGATCAGCCCGTCGACCCCCAGCGCGGCCATGTCGGCCGGATTGTCGGCGACCGGAAACAGCTTCGCCGTCGCCTTGTTGACCCCCACGTCGGTCGCCTGGGCCGACAGGGCCACGGCCACCACCAGGGTGAACGGGTTGCTGAAGCTCAGCTCGGTCTTGGGATTGTCCGACAGGGTCGAGAACCGCAGGAACAACTCGTCGACGCGCGCGCGTTCGGCCGGGCTCAGGCGCTTGCGGCGGAGGGGCGTCTTGCGGCCGATCTTGCTGGGGGTGGGCGCTTTCATCGCCGCGACCATGGCCTGAGCCGCGCGGCTCGCCTAGTTTGAACCTATGGTCCTGACCGCAAGAACCGGGTGGAGATGCCTCGCCTGCACGCCTAGCGTCGCGGCATGGCACGCGACATGACCTCAGAACCGCACTCCGCCAGCGTCGTCCGTCTCGAAGAGCGCGCGCGCGACTACGACCGCATGGCGGACGCCCTGGCCTGGCTGGCCGAGCGCTGGCGCGAGCATCCGTCGCTGGACGAGGCGGCCGATGCGGTGGGCCTGTCGCCGTTCCACTTCCAGCGCATCTTCACGCGTTGGGCCGGGGTCAGCCCAAAGACCTTCGTCGCTTCGATCGCCCATGCCGAGGCCCGCGAGATGCTGGAGGACGGCGCCAGCGTGCTGGACGCGGCGCTCGACACGGGCCTGTCCGGCCCCTCGCGGCTGCATGATCTGTTCATCGCCCAGGAAGCTGTCACGCCGGGCGAGGCCCGCCGCCGCGGCGAAGGCCTGACCCTGCGGTGGGGCTTTGCGCCGACGCCGTTCGGCCAAGGCCTGTTCGTGGTCGCGCCGCGGGGCTTGGCGGGGCTGGGCTTCGCGGGACCGGGCGAGGAGGACAGGGCCTTCGCCGACATGCACCGCCGCTTCCCGGCCGCAACCTGGATCCGTGACGACGAGGCGGCTTTGGCCATGTCGGCGCAGGCCTTCTCGGGTAATCGCGAGCCGGTGCCGCTGGTGCTGATCGGTTCGCCGTTCCACGTCCAGGTCTGGAAGGCGCTTCTGCGCATCGCGCCCGGCGAGACCGCCACCTACGGCCAGGTCGCCGGCTGGGCGGGCAAGCCCAAGGCCTTCCAGGCCACCGGCGCGGCCATCGGCGCCAACCCGGTCAGCCTGCTGATCCCGTGCCATCGCGTGATCGCCCGCGACGGCCGTTTGACGGGGTACCACTGGGGTCTCGGCCGCAAGGCCGCGATGCTGGGGATGGAGGCGGTGGCGCGGGCGTCCTAGGCCTTGCGTGGTTCGAGACGCCGGCCTGAGGGCCGGCTCCTCACCATGACGAGCTTTGTTGCAGCCAACCCACCTTCGTCACCCTGAGGAGCGAACTTCAAGCGAGCGTCTCGAAGGGC
>Ga0247813_10002932_pt1 | contig 11308 bp, 13 predicted proteins | sample UWRJL169409C1_FD_180719 | JGI IMG/M metagenome (GOLD analysis project Ga0247813, IMG submission 180719) | Plant litter microbial communities from Arlington Agricultural Research Station in Wisconsin, United States - UWRJ-L169-409C-1 | ecosystem: Environmental > Terrestrial > Plant litter >... | reverse complement strand
TTCATCCGCGGGCGGCCGGACGCGCAGGCGTACGACCTGGCTTTCCTTGGGCTGCAGGGTGATGCGGCGAGGCGTGTACTGGATGAAGTCGGCGGCCGACGGCGAATGGGGCGCGTCGGGCGCCTCTGACACCGCACGGATCTGGCCGTCGGGCGACATCGCCCGATCGACCAGTTCGACCGTGTAGGTGGCGGCCACGTCGCCCTGGTTGAAGACATAGACCGAGGCCGATCGCTCGCCCTCGTCGAAGGTGACCCGCCGCGGCGAGATGTTCAGATCGGCGCCCACCTGAGCCGCGGCCGCTCCGGCGCTGCCCATAAGGAGCGTTGCGGTGGCGGCGGCGATGATCGATCTGAGCATTGTCGAGGACCCGGTGACGTTGTGCGAAGGCGAGGGTAAGGCCGAAAGCGTTAACCCTTCATCGCACTCGCGATTGAAGTAAATCGCGCGGGGTTTAGTTGTAAGCGGCCGATACGGTGAAGGTTCCGCTATACAGACCGGTCGCCGAGGTCGAGGTGATCGGCACGCTGCCGCCGACGTTGAAGACCAGCGAGCCCGCGGCGCCCAGAGCGTTGCTCAGGGTCTGCGAGGCGGCCGAACCTGTCAGATTGTTCGAGGTCGTGACGGTCAGGCTGTCCGAGCCGTTCGCCATGGTGAAGCTGGCGGGGATGGTCACCGAGACCGATTGACCACCTTCACCGGCGACGGTGAACTGGGCAGCGGCGGGGGTGTCGCCCGAGGCCAGGCCGACAACGCCGCCGGTGACCGAGCGGGCGCCGGCGGCGCTGACGACGGCCGTGCCGGAACCGGTGCCGGGGCGGACCACCGTGCCGAACTTCAGGTCGGCGTTCTTGGTGATGGTCAGCGGACGGATGATGGTGATCGAACCCGTGCCGGTGGTCGAGGCCGACGACTGCGCCAGGGCAGGGCTGGAAACGGCCGCGACGGCGGCGACGGCGGCGGCGGCGATGAACAGGGTCTTGGACATGACGTTCTCCTTGCTGCGTGCTGTGCAACTTGACGCCGTGATGACGACCAGGGCCGGGGTCGTCCACCAACGAGACCTATATATGGCCTCAAAAGGAACCAAAGTTATATAAAATCGACCCCATCAGTACTCATCCTGAGAGTTTGGTTACTTTGTATTTACCACAAACAGGTTAGTCGTGACTGAAATCGGTAAATCTCTTGTTAATCGTATTTCCTGCGTCTTGCCTCCGCTTGTGGTTGTGTAACTATGCCGACACTGGAGGCTGTACCTACCCATGCGCTGGATTGTCCTGATCGTCGACGACCACCCTCTGGTCGGGGAAGCCTTCGAGATTTCGGTCGGGGCGGCCTATCCGCATCTGGAGGTCGGGCGGGTCGCTTCGGCCGCTGAAGCCGAGACCTATGTCCGGGCCAATGGGGCTCGCGTCAAACTGATCCTGCTGGACCTGATGCTGCCCGATGCGACCGGGTTCAGCGCCCTGCTGCGGCTGCAGCAACTGGTTCCGGCCTGTCCAATCGCCATCGTTTCCGCCCGCGCAGACGCCCATACCGTAGCGCTGGCGCGCACGTTCGGGGTCTCGGCCTATCTGAGCAAGGCGGCGCCGGTCAGTGTTCTGGTCAATGCGGTGGGCACGATCCTGCGAGGCGAGGCCGTCGCCTGGCCGGATACGCCGCCCCCTTCGGCCGCCGCCGCCGATTTCCAGAAGCGGGTCGCCACCCTGTCGCCCGCCCAGCTGCGTGTGCTGACGGCCCTCGCTGACGGGCGCCTGAACAAGCAGATCGCCGGCGACATGAACCTGACAGAGGGTACGGTGAAGCAGCACCTGTCGGCCATCTTCCGCAAACTGGGCGTGGGGAATCGCAGTCAGGCCATCCTTGCGTCACGCCCGTATCTTCAGCCGATCGATTCAGACTGATCAGGCGCCCGTCGCGGCGTCCGTAAGGGCTTGGGCCAATGTTCTAAAGCTATCGGCCGGGGGCTGCTCGCCCGCCGCATAGTGGTCATCGATGACGATCGCCGCCTGACTGAGGGCGGGAAAACCGAAGGTCCCGGCCGCCCCGGCGATATTGTGCACCAGTCGACGCAGTTCGACCGAGTCGGACGACACGGCCGTCAGGGTTTGCAATTGCGCCAATTCCTCCCCGGCTCTGACGCGAAAGCGCGCGCGCAGGGCCTGAAAGGCGTCGGTCACGACCCGGCGCCCGCCAGGATGTCGCGGACTTGACCCGCCAGGATCATCGGGTCGAACGGCTTGATGATGACGGCCACCGCGCCGAGATTGATGAAGCGTTGTTGTTCCTGGGCCTGGGCGCGCGCGGTCATGAATATCACGGGTGTCTGACTGTGCCCGGGAAGGGCGCGAAGCCGCTGCAGGGTTCCCGGTCCGTCCAACTCGGGCATCATGACGTCCAGCAGGATCACGTCCGGCGTCCAGCCTTCGCCGCCCAGCACATCCAGCGCATCCAGTCCTGAGGAAGCGGACCGGATTTCCATGTCAGGGTCGATGCTAAGCGCCAGCTCTGCAACTTCGCGGATGTCCGGCTCATCGTCGACGTGAAGGATCTTCAACTGGCTCATGGTGCGTCGCCTCCTTCGGATGTCTTGGTGTCGGTCAGGCGGCGTACCGTGCGAGCGAGCCCGGCCAGCGAGGTGCGGGACTTGGTCAGGATGGCGTCGACGCGATTGGCGACCGAGGCGTCCATCTCCTGCGCCGAATAGATGATCACAGGCACCGTCTGTCCTGTCTCGTCGCCGAGGTCGCCCAGCAGCTCCAGCCCGGAGCCATCCGGCAGCCCCAGATCGAGGATGACCAAATCCGGCCGTCGTTTGGTCAGCGCCAGTCGCGCTGCGCCCAGACTTTCCGCCGGGATGATCTCGGCCGTACTGCCCAGGGCGGCGGCGGTGACCTCAAGAATGTCGCGGTCGTCATCGACGTGCAGGATGACCGGCAGCCGCCCGCCATCGCCCCGGTAAACGGCGGCGATCGACTCGCGCAGCCGCGACTGGTCGAACGGCTTCTGCAGCCAGTCCACGACCTCCAGAGACCGCCCGCGCGCCTTGCCGTAGGCGATGTCGGCCGAAACCACGATAACCGGCAGATGCCGGGTCTCGCGGTTCTCGCGAAGCTGCCGGATCAGGCCGATGCCATCGGCGTCCGGCAGATGCAGGTCGACCAAAGCCGCCGCGTATCGGCCGGACATGGCCATCGACAAGGCCTGCCGGGCGGTCGTGGCGATGTCGGCGGCGAACCCGTCGCGCTCGAGCATCTCCTGCAGAATCTCGGCAGCGTCCGCATCGTCCTCGACGATCAGCAGGCAGGGCAGGTCGGCGTCCTGGTCACCCGTGGCGCTGTCGGCCAGAGGCAGGTCGAGATGGAAGCTGGCGCCTTCGCCCGGCGCGGACTCGAACCACAGCCTTCCGCCGTGGCGTTCCGCAATCTCGCGCGCGATCGCCAGCCCCAACCCTGTGCCGCCCTTGGCCCTGGTGTCCGATCCGTCCGCCTGGGCGAATTTCGAGAAGATGCGGGCGCGGAAGGTGTCGGGGATGCCTGGTCCCTGATCGACGACGCTCAGGCGGGCCAGTCGCTTCTCGCGATCCACCGTCACCTTGACTACCCCGCCGGCGGGCGAGAATTTCGAGGCGTTGGACAGCAGGTTAGTAACCACCTGGATCAGCCGGTCGGCGTCACCGCGCACCGGAGCCGCCTCGTTGGTCGCCAGCGACAGGGTCACCCCCAGCTCGTCGGCATATCCCTTGACCCCTTCGATCGATCGTTCGGCCACCTCACGCAGGTCCAGCGACGCCAGTTCGAGCCGCAGCTTGCCGGACTCGATCTTTTCGATATCCAGAATGTCGTTGATCAACCGGACCAGTCGCTGGCTGTTGGAATGGGCGATCTGGATCAGACGCGCGACCTTCTCGGGCAGGGCCCCGGCCGCGCCGCCCGCCAGCAGGCCCAGCGATCCGGCGATCGACGTCAGGGGCGTGCGCAGTTCGTGGCTGACGGTCGAGACGAATTCGTCCTTCAACTGCTCGATCCGGCGCCGTTCGGAGATGTCGCGAACCACGGCCACCACATGGGTGCCGGTCGGCAGCTCCATGGCGCCCAGGGCCACATCGACGGGAAAGGTCTCACCGTTGCGGCGCGTACCGTCCATCTGCCGGATCAGCCCCTTGGTCAGGGCGCCCTGCGAAGACCCCAGACGCTTCAGGAACTCGCCCTCACCGTCGGGCGCCATGTCCACCAGCATCGAGATGTCGCGTCGGTCCAGCTCGGCCGCGCCATAGCCGAACATCTTTTCGGCCGCCGCGTTGACGGTCTCGATACTGCCGCTGGGGTTCAGGGTGATGATGGCGTCGATGGCGCCGTCGAAGATGGCCCGCTGGCGCGAGGCCGTCGCCCGGATGTCGGCCAGAAGCTTCTGACGGGACACGACATAGCGCCAGGTCAACAGACCGGCGATGACGATGACCCCCGTCAGGGCCAGGAACAGAAGGCCGACCAGGATCTCCGTCCGTTGCGTACGGTCTTCGGCGGCGTCGGCGCGGACGGACAGGGCCTGGGCCTCGCGGGCGACCATCCGGGCGACGACCACGCGCACATCGTCCATGATCGCCTTGCCGCGTCCCGTGGCGATGTCCGCCATGGCCGCTTCCGCGCCCTGCGTCTGTCGCGTCTGGATATTGGCGGCCATGACATGGAGCTTGCGCGCGGTCAGTTCCTGCAGGCGGCTCATGTCCGCGGCCTGGGCCGCCTCGACGTCGAACAGGTCCGACAGACGCCGCGTCTGGGCGTCCAGCTCAGTCTGGGCGTGGGAATAGGGCTCCAGGAACCGCTCGTCGCCCGTGATGATGTATCCGCGCTGCCCGGTTTCCGCATCCTGCAGCAGGGAAAAGACCCGCTCGATCTGAAGTCGGGTTTCGTACGACCGATTCACCTCCGTCCGGAGGGTTCGGCTGCTGTTGAATTCATGAACGAGTTCAAGGCCCGTGAGAACCAGAAGTAGTGAAATCAGCGCGGCCCCGACGACGGCGGTAACCCTGAATCGTATCGGTGAAGGTTGACGACCCCGAGTCACAACGCGGTATCCTCGTTATGGGAAGCGTGTGTCGGCTGGAGAACGATCTTGAAAATCTGCGTCATAGACGACGATCCGATGATGTTGAGTCATCTGGAAGATATGCTCACCGGCCTCGGGCACGACGTAGTCACGGCTCCAGACGTCGATACAGGACTACGCAGCGTTGAAACGCAAGGTTCAGATGCCGCTGTTGTAGATATCCTGATGCCCGAGCAGGACGGCCTGACTTTCCTGATGCGAATACGCACGATCAGGCCGCAGATTCGCGTCGTCGCCATGACGGGCGGCGGTCGCCTCGGAGCCGGTCCCTTGCTGAAGATGGCTTCGGGACTGGGCGCCGACGCGACCCTGGTCAAACCATTTTCCTCGACCGAGCTCGAACTGGCGCTGGATCCCGAAACCGGCAGCGAGTCGCGACTGGCCTAGGAAGCAACCGAATCAGGCGCAGGATTCAACGGAGCCGTCGTCGAAATGGACGACGAAACAATGCTCGTGGCCGCCGTCGATGGCTTGGACGATGATCCGCACGCCATCGTCCGCGCCGACTTCGGGCGGGTGCCGTTCGGTGAACGCCATCGCCGCCTCCTCATAGCTGGCCGCCTCGACGACATGGCCGTGGCCTGAGCCGGAGGCGTGGGCGTAATATCGGGTGGTGTCAGTCATTCGAGGGCTCCTGTCGTCTGAACGCGCGAGCCTGCGGATGGACTCACCTAATCTCCGCTCATCGCGGCGAATGCCGGGATGAGCGGTAAAAGGACGCTCAGACCGACTCGACCTCGTCAGTATGGACCTCGAACCGGCTCAGGATGGCCTGACCGAAGGCGGTGGTCAGGGCGGCGTCGGTGGCGTCGCGGCCGGTGGCCATCAGGATGCGGCCGATGCGGGGCTTGTTGTGGCGGGCGTCGAACGCATGCCACTGGCCGCCCAGATACACCTGGAACCAGGCCGAGAAGTCCATCGGCGCATCGATCGGCGGAATGCCGATGTCGCCCAGATATCCGGTGCAGTAACGCGCCGGAATGTTCATGCAACGGCACAGGGCGATGGCCAGGTGGGCGAAATCGCGGCAGACGCCCCGGCGTTCCTCGTGCGCATCCCATGCCGTCTTGGTGGACCGCGCGTGATGATAGCCGAACTCGATCCGGTCATGGACGTAATCGACGATGGCCTGCACCCGCGCCCAGCCGGGTTCGGTATGGCCGAACAGGGACCAGGCGGTCTCGATCAGCCGGTCGGTCTCGCAGTACCGGCTGGCCAGCAGATAGACGACGACCTCGTCAGGCAGGGCGTCGACGGGGTGTTGCTCCGCGTCCGGGCTGACCGGATCCGGCTGACCGCTGTCTTCGACGACGAAGTCGCACCGCAATTCCAGACCGCCCGCCGGCACGGTGAAACGGCTGCAGACGTTCCCGAAACTGTCGATGTAATCGTACATCGGCACGTCCGGCGTCGCGACGATATGGTGAGCCGTGCGCAGGTCATGGTGATGCGACGGATGAACGCTCAACAGGGCCAGCATCGGTGTCGGCGTTTCGGTGTCGAAACGGATGTCGTAGCCGGTCCTGATCAGCATCAGTGGGTTTCCTGCAGGGTGGGGAAGGCGGCGAGGGCTGTCGTCGCGGTGGTGTCGTCCAGAGTGATGTCAACCTCGACCGTCATGCTCTGGAAGCTGTTGGGAAAGCCGATATAGGCGCCGGACAGCGGCACGGCCTGATAGGGATCGCGCGCCACCGCCACCCGGATCAGGCCGCTGTTGCCGACGATGCCGTTGGTGGGATCGAACTCGACCCAGCCGGAGCCGGGGATGAAAATGCGCACCCAGGCATGGGTGTTACCGCCGCCGACGCGGCCCTCGATCCGCGATGGCGAATAGACGTAGCCGGAGATGAAGCGCGCCGCGAAGCCCAGCGACCGCGCCGCCTCGATCATCAGCATGGCGTAGTCGCGACAGGTGCCCTTGCGCGCCTTCAGGGTCTCGATCGGCGTCTGGACCCCCATCTCGTGGCGAGGGATGTAGGTGAAGTCCCGCTTGATGGCCCGGGTCATATCGGTCAGCAGCGTCAGGGTCTGGGTCCGGCCATCGCGATCCAGGAAGGTGCGCGCCCATTCGTCGACGACCCGGTACGGGTCATGGTGCTGGCGCTCGATCGACCTCAGCAGGTCGGGCATGTCCTCGGAGGAATAGGTGAAGGGATATTCGCGGGCGTAGTCCTCGATATCCACCTTGTCGGCGATGACCGGCGTATGCTCCATCCGCACCCGACTGGCGAAGATCAGTTCGGTGGCGCGGCGGTCGAAGCGGGCGATACCCACGGCGTTGCCGAACACGTCCTGCACCCAGCGCAGGTCCGACGGCGTCGGTGTGATGTCCAGCGTGCTCTCGATCAGATGCTGGTCGAAGCTTTCGCGTGGACGGGTCATGATCCGGTGCTCGCCAAAGGCGACCGACTGCCGGTATCGATAGGTGGTGACGTGGGTGATGGTCAGGACAGGCATGATGGCGGATAGCGTTGCAGCAGGCTGGGCGTGATGGAAAGCCTGTTGGGCGAGAGCGATCCGCGAACGGTCAGGCGGTGTAACCCGCACGGGGCCTCGCCGTTCCTCCTGATCGGCGACCATGCGGGCAATGCGATCCCGGCGTCGCTGGGCGATCTCGGTCTGAACCAGACCGAACGCACGCGACACATCGCCTGGGACATCGGCGTCGAGGCCCTGGGCCAGGCGTTGTCCGACCGGCTGGACGCGGTCTTCATCAGCCAGACCTGGTCGCGACTGGTGATCGACTGCAATCGTGATCCGGCGACGGCCGGGGCCATGCCGGAAATCAGCGACGGAACGACCATCCCCGGCAATCTGGCCCTGACGGAGGACCAGAAGCGGGCGCGGATCGAGGCCGTCCACGAACCCTATCAGGACGCTATCGCCGCCGAGATCGCGCGCCGGACGGCGGCGAGCCAGCCGACAGTTCTGATCTCGCTGCACAGTTTCACGCCGATCTGGCAGGGAGCGGCGCGTATCTGGGACGGCGGCGTTCTGCACGACGGCCGGAACGAAGGCTTCGCCCTGGCGCTGCTGGCGGCGCTGCGGGATCTGCCCGGACTGGTGATCGGCGACAACGAACCCTACCGCATGGACACGGTTGACCACACCGTGCCCCGGCACGCCTTCTCGGCCAACCTTCCCTACGCCGAGATCGAAATCCGTCAGGACCAACTGGCCGATGCGGCGGGAGTGGATGTTTGGGCCGAGCGGATGCAAGCCGGCTTGGACGAGACGCTCAGCCGCGCGCGGCTTTCCTGATGCCCCTGATCCTGACACGGGCGCCGGAATCGGGCTTTGAACGGGCATGAGCAACTCACGTCCCCCCGTCAGCGTCGTCGTCAGCGCCCGTAATGAGGCTGAGCGGATCGGTGATTGCCTCGCTGCGGTCGCGAAACTGGGCGCCGAAGAGGTCCTGGTGGTGGACGGCGGCTCGACCGACGACACGGTCGCCATCGCCGAGGCTATGGGGGTCCGGGTCATCCGCTCGGGCGGACGCGGTCTCGCCTACGACCGGCAACTGGGCATCGACACGGCCACGGGCGACCTGATCGCCATGATCGACGCCGATCACCGGCCCGAACCCGGCTTGATCGAGGCGCTGTGGGCCGACATGCAGCGGTTCGACTTCGTCGTCGTCCAGGCGGGGGTGGCCATCGCCCCCATCTCGTTCTGGACCCGGGCCGAGGCGCAGGCGATGGAGACCTTCCATCATCAACCCGGCCCCCGGAACATGATCGGCACGGCCCCGGCCCTGTACCGTCGCTCCCTGTTCCAGCGCATCCGTTTCGACACCGTCGATCCGAACGTCAGCGACGACACCGACCTGTTCTACCGGATGGGCCAGATCCCGGACCTGAAGTTCGGCATCGCCGGCTGTACGGTGATGCAGGCCCATTTCCCGGGCTTCTCGGACTACGTGGAGAAGTTCCGCTGGTACGGCCGCCGCGACGCCGCCTTCTGTACCAAACATCCGGAGCGGACGGCGAACATGTTGTTTCACCTGACGGTGCGCTATCCGATCCTGCGGCCGCTGAAGGCGATCGCGACGGGACGGTTCCTGGCCCCGTTCTGGTTCTGGCTGGCGGCGACGGTGCGGCTGTCGTCCTTCATCGAAGTGCGGATGAAGGAAGCCCGGCCCCGTTGATCGTCAGACGATCTCGATCTCCGGAAAGGGGAAGATCATCTTGCCGCCGGCCGACAGGAAGGCCTCCTCGCGGGCGACGATCCCCTCCTTGAAGTGCCAGGGCAGGACCAGGAAATAGTCCGGATTCATCGCCCGCGCCTCGATTTCGGAGATGATCGGTATCCGGGACCCGGGCGTGAAGGCGCCGAACTTGTCCGGGTTCACCTCGGCGATGAAGGGAATGTCCTTCGCGGTGAAGCCACAGAACTGCAGCAGCACATTGCCTTTGGTCGAGGCGCCGAGGCCGAACACCGTCTTGCCGTCGGCGTTCAGGGCGTCGATCAGCCGGGTCAGGTCGGCGCGGTGGCGGAACACCCGCTCCTCGAAGTCGCGATAGGGGCGGGGGGTGTCCAGTCCCATCCGGTCTTCCTGGCCCAGCAGCCAGTCGATCACGGCGTCGTTCGCGGGCCGCGCGCTGTCGGCGCGGGCGGCGGTGACGGCGAAACTGCCCCCGTTCACCGCGTTCATCTGCACGTCGATCGCCTTCAGCCCCGCCGCCTCGAGGATCCGCCGCACGGCGCCCAGCGAGTAATATTCGAGATGCTCATGGCAGATGGTGTCGTACGAACACGTCCTCAGCATCGCGGGCATATAGCTCTGCTCGAAATGCCAGACTCCGTCCGGCGCGAGGATACGGGCGATCTGCGCGGCGAAGGCGATCGGGGATTCCAGATCGTAGAACATGGCGATCGAGGTCACGATCTTCGCCGGCCGTGTCTCGACCCGGCGATAGGCTTCGGCGCTGAAGAAGTCTGGGACCAGACGGATGTCGTCGGGATAGAATTCCCGGAATTTCTCGCCTGTCGGATCAATGCCGATGCGAGTGATGCCGTCGGTCTCATACGCCTTCAGGCCCGTCGCGTCGTTGGATCCGATGTCCAGCACGACGTCGCCGTCAGCCAGGCCGAAGGTCCGTTCGAGGAACCGCATCTTCTGCGTCAGATGCCGGATCATCGAGCCGTTCAAACCCGACCGGTAGCCGTAGTTGTCGCCGTACATCTCGCTCGGCTCGAACGAATGCGCCAGTTGCAGCAGACCGCTGCGGGGCGCCCAGAGCAGCTCCAGCGGGCCGGTCGAAACAGGCTCGTCGGCGCTGCGGGGAAAGACCCCGGTCAGTTCCTGCATGCCCAGATTCAGCACCGACACCAGATCGGTCCCGCCCCCGATCCGGCATTCCTCGATCACCCGGTATCCCGCGCTGGTTTGCATGGACGACTCCCTTACTGCGCGGGAGTCTACCTGTGGTTGGGCGTCGGGCCTAGCGCTGCATCAGCCTCTCAGGGCGCGTTCCACAGTCCAGATGTCCGTGCTGTCGAAGGCCGGCTTGTCCCGATACAGCGCCTCATAGACGGCGGTGGTGAAGGCGAAATCCTCGGGCGTATCGACCGTCCAGCGCACCTCGTCGTGCCGCTCGGACCGGACCAGTTGCTCGACCCGGAAACGGTCCGGGTTGCGATAGAAGAAGGGGGTCACATGTTCCCGGTCGTAGGGATCGCCGGTCGCGGCGGCGATTTCGGGCAGCAGGCCGGCGCGGAACACCTCGACGTCCAGTCCCTTGGGGAACGATCGATCCACGGTGTTGGAGGTATAGTCGGCCCCGGTGTCCAGATGCAGGGCGATGACCTCGTCGATGACGGTCCAGTCAGCCAGGGGACAGTCGGCGGTCAGACGCACGACGTGGTCGGCCGGACCGAAGGCTTCCAGCGCCCCGGCATAGCGTCCCAGCACGTCCTGCAAGGAGCCGCGGAAGGTCGGACAGCCGATCGTCGCGCAATAGTCCACGATGGCGTCGTCACTGGGATCGGTGCTGGTCGCCGTGACCAGCAGGCCCAGGTTTTGGCTGCGGCGCAGACGCTCGATCTGACGCCCCATCATCGGCTCGCCCAGAACCGGCTTCAACACCTTGCCCGGCAGGCGCGACGAGGTCATGCGGGCTTGCAGTATGGTCAGGATCGTCATGGCCTCGCCTTGTCCCGGGTCTCGCCCAGCAGGGCGGCGAACGTCCTCAGA
>Ga0247813_10002931_pt1 | contig 11310 bp, 9 predicted proteins | sample UWRJL169409C1_FD_180719 | JGI IMG/M metagenome (GOLD analysis project Ga0247813, IMG submission 180719) | Plant litter microbial communities from Arlington Agricultural Research Station in Wisconsin, United States - UWRJ-L169-409C-1 | ecosystem: Environmental > Terrestrial > Plant litter >... | reverse complement strand
GGCGCCGCGCAGATCTCGTCGAGGATGAGCCGCATCACGCGGCCGTCGCGCCCCGCCTCGTCGTACAGCAGCGGGATGTCGATGGCTTCGATGATGAGCTGGCGCATCAGCGGCGACACCTCGATCACGCAGCATTCGTCGGGCAGGTCGGGCGAGGCGTCGGGCTGGATGTAGAGCGAGCGGTTCGACACGGTCTGGCCGCGCGCGTGCATTTCATGCTCGATGCCGCCGGGCACCCACACGGCACGGTTGGGCGGCACCAGCCAGGCGCCTTCCTGGGTGTGCAGCGTGAACATGCCCTTGACCGCATAGGCCAGCTGCGCGCGCGGGTGCGAGTGGCGCGGCACGATCATCGACGGCTCGGGGTCGTGCTCCACGATGATCATCGAGACCGGGCGCGGGATGTCCTGGTAATCGACGGCGAGCTGGCTACGGACGGGGTTCAGGCTGTGCATCACGGTTCTTTCGCACGCAAGAAATGCGCCAAAACACGACGACCGACTCTGGCGCGCGCCCGCGAAAAGGTCAAGTCGCCGCCACGATGGCCCACGCGGAACAGAACTCGGCTCGAACCGCGCAAACAGCGCGGGGGGCCGTCCCTACACTGAATTCGCCTTTCGACGGCCGCCGCACTGCCAGTGCGCAGCCCCTCTCCTTCTCTCCAAGGACACCTCATGAAGAAGCGCGAATTCCACAAGTTGTTGCTGGCGGGCGGCGCCCTGGGCCTGGCCGAATTTCCCCTGGGCCTGACGCAGGCCTTCGCCCAGGGAACGGGCGGCGTCAAGGGCGGCACACTCAACTCCATCATCCAGCCTGAACCGCCGATCCTGAACCTGGCCGTGAGCCAGCTCACGCCGACGCAGACGGTGTCGGGCAAGATCTTCCTGAGCCTGCTGACCTACGACGTCAACCTGAAGCCGATGCCCAGCCTGGCCAGGAGCTGGACCATCTCGCCCGACGGCAAGACCTACACCTTCAACCTCGAGCCCAAGGCCAAATGGCACGACGGCAAGCCGCTGACCTCGGAAGACGTGATCTACACGGCGATGGAGTTCCTGCCGCTCACGCACCCGCGCGCCAAGGCGATCTTCGGCCGCTGCGAATCGATCACCGCGCCCGACGCCCACACCGTGGTCTTCAAGCTGAAAGAGCCCTTCGGCCCCTTCATCGGCGCCTTCGACATCTCGAACCTGCCGGTGATGCCCAAGCACATCTACGCCGGCACCGACGTGGTCAAGAACCCGGCCAACCTGAACCCGATCGGCTCGGGCCCCTTCAAGCTCAAGGAATGGGTGCGCGGCTCGCACATCCACCTGGTGCGCAACGACGACTACTTCAAGCCCGGCCTGCCCTACCTGGACGCCATCATCTACCGCGTGGTGCCCGACGGTGCGTCGCGCGCCCTCGCGCTGGAAAACGGCACGGTGCAGCTCACGCAGTGGACCGACCTGGAGCTGTTCGACGCCCAGCGCCTCTCCAAGAAGCCCAACCTGGCCACCACCACCAAGGGCTACGAATACTTCGCGCCCATCATGTGGCTGGAGATCAACAACCGCACCGCGCCGCTGAACGACAAGCGCTTCCGCAAGGCGGTGATGCACGCGATCGACCGCACCTTCATCAAGGACAAGATCCTCTACGGCTTCGGCAAGGTCGCGACCGGCCCGGTCAACTCGAAGACGAAGTACTACGAGCCGAACGTCACCAAGTACGACTTCTCGATTGCCAAGGCCAAGGCCCTGCTCGACGAGATGGGGCTCAAGCCCGACGCCAAGGGCACGCGCGTCACGGTGCGCCTGCCCGTGTCGCCCTATGGCGAGATGGTGCAACGCACCTGCGAATACATCCGCCAGTCGCTCGCCAAGGTCGGCATCGCGGTGGTGCTGGAGTCGACCGACCCCGGCAGCTACACACAGCGCATCAGCAACTGGGACTACGAGCTGAACCTCTCGTGGCTGTACCAGTTCGGGGACCCGGCACTGGGCGTGACACGCAACTACGTCAGCTCGAACATCCGCAAGATCCTGTTCACCAACACGGTCGGCTACACGAACCCGCAGGTCGACAAGCTGGCCGACGAGGCCGCCGTGGCGGTCGGCGACGAGAAGCGCCAGGCGCTGTACAGCGAGATGCAGAAGATCATCGTCGACGAGGTCCCGATCGCCTGGCTGGTCGAGATGGAATTCCCGACGATCTACGACAAGCGCCTGCAGAACCTGGTGACGAGCGCCATCGGCATCCACGAAAGCTTCGACACGGTTTACTTCAAGGGCTGAGCACCTGGCCCTATGAATCTTCAATGGCTCAAAGGCCTGGGCGCGCTCGGCGTGCGCCTGGGCAAGATGGTGGCGGTCATCCTGCTGATCGCCATCTTCAACTTCATGCTGGTGCGCGCGGCGCCCGGCGACCCCGCCCTCGTCATGGCGGGCCAGTCCGGCGCCACCGACGAGGCCTTCCTGCAACGCGTGCGTGCGGAGTACGGCCTCGACCAGCCGATGCCCACGCAGCTCGCCACGTACCTGGGCAAGGTGGTGCGGCTCGACCTGGGCTATTCGCATCGCCAGCAACGCACGGTGCTCAGCGCCATCCTCGAGCGCCTGCCCGCCACGCTGCTGCTGACCCTCTCGGCTTTCGCCATCTCGCTCGTGGGCGGCGTGGTGCTCGGCAGCCTGGCAGGGGTGCGCGCCGGCAAGCTGTCCGACACGCTCATCAGCCTGCTCGCGCTGGTGATCTACGCCACGCCCGTCTTCTGGCTCGGCCTGATGCTGGTGCTGCTCTTTTCCGTGCAGCTCGGCTGGCTGCCGGCCTTCGGCTACCAGACCATCGGCGTGACCATGGGCACCTGGGCCGGCGTGGTCGACAAGCTCACCCACCTCGCACTGCCCGCCTTCACGCTCGGCATGCTGTACCTGGCCATCTATGCGCGGCTGATGCGCTCGTCGATCATCGAAGTGAGCCACCAGGACTACGTGAAGACCGCGCGCGCAAAGGGCGCCTCGGACGGCCGCATCCTGTGGCGCCACATGCTGCGCAATGCGCTGTTGCCCGTCGTCACGATGGCGGGTGTGCAGGCCGGCACGCTGATCGGCGGCTCGGTCGTGATCGAGACCGTGTTCGCCTGGCCCGGCCTCGGCCGGCTCACCTACGACGCCGTGCTGCAGCGCGACTACCAGGTGATGCTGGGTGTGTTCCTGGTGCTGTCGGTGCTGGTGATCTTCTTCAACTGGCTGACCGATCTGCTCTATCGCGTGATCGACCCGCGCATCAAGGCCGCCTGATGAAAGCCGTCGTCCAATCCTTCCTGCGCCACCCGAGCGGCATGCTCGGCCTGGTGATCCTGCTGGCCGTGATCGTGCTGGCCGTGACCGCGCCGATCTTCTTCCCGGGCGACCCGTGGGACACAGTGGCCGCACCGTTCACGCCGCCGCAGACCGACGGCATGCTGCTGGGCAGCGACAGCCTGGGCCGCGACATCGCCTCGGGCATCGCGCACGGCACGCGCGTATCGCTCATGATCGGCATCACGTCCACGCTGGTCGCGTTGATCATCGGCGTGGTCGTCGGCGCGCTGTCGGGCTACGTGGGCGGCCGCGTCGGCGAGTGGCTGATGCGTTTCACCGAGCTGTTCCAGACGATTCCAGCCTTCATGTTGTGCATCCTGCTGGTGGCCATCCTGCAGCCGTCGATCCGCAACATCGTGATCGCCATCGCGCTGGTGAGCTGGCCGCAGGTCGCGCGCCTCACGCGGGGCGAGTTCCTCGCGCTCAAGGAACGCGAGTTCGTGCAGGCCGCGCGCTGCCAGGGCGAATCGCCGCTGTCGCTGATCGTGCGCTACATCCTGCCGAACGCGCTGTCGCCGATCATCGTGGCGGGCTCGCTGGCCATCGCGAGCGCCATCCTGATCGAGAGCGCACTCAGCTTCATGGGCCTGGGCGACCCGAACCTCATGAGCTGGGGTTTCATGATCGGCGCCGCCCGCACCATGCTGCGCCAGGCCTGGTGGATGAGCTTCTTCCCCGGCGTCGCCATCCTGCTCACCGTGCTGGCCATCAACCTGGTGGGCGAAGGACTCAACGACGTCCTGAACCCGAGGATCTCGCGCCAATGACCGCCTCGAATTCATCCGCTGCGCTGCTGTCCATCCAGGACCTGTCGATCGTCCTGCCGAGCTCGGGCGACCGCGCCTACGCGGTGGAGCGCCTGTCGCTGGACATCGCCGAGAACGAGATCGTCTGCCTGGTCGGCGAATCGGGCTCGGGCAAGTCGATGACGGCGCACGCCATCCTCGGCCTGCTGCCGCCGCGCGTGACCATCGACGCCCAAAGCCGCGTGCTGCTCGAAGGCACCGACCTCACGAAGCTCGACGACACCGCCATGCGCAGGCTGCGCGGCGAACGCATCTCGATGGTGTTCCAGGAGCCGATGAGCGCGCTCAACCCGCTGCAACGCATCGGTGCGCAGGTGGCCGAGGCGCTGCAGCTGCACAACACGGCGGGGCTCAGTGCCGCGGCCATCGAGGAGCGCTGCATCGCGATCATCGATGCGGTGGGTTTGCCGCAGCCCAAGCAGATCGTGCGCAGCTACCCCTTCCAGCTTTCCGGCGGCCAGCGCCAGCGCGTGATGATCGCGATGGCCTTGCTGAACAACCCGCGCCTGCTGCTGGCCGACGAGCCGACCACCGCGCTCGACGTGACCACGCAGCGCCAGATCCTCGACCTCATCCAGAAGGTGCAGGCCGAACGCAAGATGGGCGTGCTCTTCATCACGCACGACTTCGGCGTGGTGGCGGACATCGCCGACCGCGTGGTGGTGATGCGCCACGGCCGCGTGGTCGAGCAGGGCACGCGCGACGAAGTGCTGCGCCACCCGCAGCACGCGTACACGCAGGCGCTGATCGCCGCGGTGCCGGGGCGCCATGCGCGCAGCACGCCGCCGTCCGGCAAGACGGCCGAGCCGCTGCTGAAGATCGAGCAGTTGAAGAAGACCTTCGTCTCGAAGTCGGGCCTGTTCTCCCCACCGCGCACCGTGGTGGCGGCAGACGGTATCGACCTGTCGATCCAGGACGGCGAGACGGTGTCGGTGGTCGGCGAATCGGGCTCGGGGAAGTCGACGCTGGGCCGCATGGTGATGCGCCTGATCGAGCCCGACAGCGGCACCATCAGCTTCGCCGGCCAGCCGGTGCTGGGGCAGGACGCGGCGGCGCTGCGCGCCTACCGCAAGCAGGTACAGATCATCTTCCAGGACCCTTTCGCCTCGCTCAACCCGCGGCAGAAGGTGGGCGACGCGATCGCACGCGGGCCGATGATCTACGGCGCGTCGCGCACCGAGGCGCTCAAGGCCGCTGCCGCGCTGCTCGACCGCGTGGGCCTCGGCGCGTCGGCGGTGAACCGCTTCCCGCACGAGTTCTCGGGCGGGCAGCGCCAGCGCATCTCGATCGCACGCGCACTCGCGCTCAAGCCGCGGCTGCTGATCGCCGACGAGGCCGTGTCGGCGCTCGACGTGTCGATCCAGTCGCAGGTGCTCGCGCTGCTGGCTGAACTGAAGGCCGAGCTGGGCCTGACCATGATGTTCATCACCCACGACCTGCGCGTCGCCGCCGAGATCTCGAACTCGGTGGTGGTGATGCAGAAGGGCCGGATCGTCGAGCGCGGCGCGCCGGGGCAACTCTTCGCCAACCCGCAGCATGCGTACACGCGCACGCTGCTCGGTGCGATGCCGGGGCTGGATTTCTTCGAGCACCGGGTCGCCGCATGACCTCGACAGCCTTGGGTGGCCCACCCACACGCACTCCGCAGCACGTCCATCAGGGCCACCCTTCACCCGCAACACACCTCGACATGAACAACCTCGACCCCGCCTTCGCCGCATCGACCCAGGGTGCCCAACCCGCGCCGCTCGACCCGCAAGTCCAGCTCTTCGTTCAGCGCATGGCGGCGGACGCCTCGAAGTTTCCGCGCCGCGACACGGTATCGATCGCCGAAGGACGCGACATCGCCGAAAAGGTGCGCGCGCCCTGGGCCGTCGGCGGCCCGGTGATGGACCGCACCACCGAGCAGCAGGTGCCCACACGCCACGGCGAGGTGCTGATTCGCACCTATTACCCAAAGGAACGCCGCCTGCCAGGCGCCTTCTTCTACATCCACGGCGGCGGCTTCGTGCTGTTCAGCATCGACACCCACGACCGCCTGATGCGCGAGTACGCCGACCGCGCCGGCATCGTGGTCATCGGCATCAACTACACCCGCGCACCGGAAGCGAAGTTCCCGCAGCCGATCGAGGAATGCATCGACACGGTGAGCTGGCTGATCGACCACGCGACCGCCATCGGCTTCGATGCGAAGCAATTCTTCATCGGCGGTGATTCGGCCGGCGGCAACCTGTCACTGTGCACCGCGATGCATTTCCGCGACGCCGGCAACAGCCCGATCCGCGGCATGGTGCTCAACTACACCGGCTTCAGCACCGACCTGTACACCGACTCGGTGGTGCGCTACGGCGCTGGCGACTACGGCCTGTCGCTGCACATGATGGTGTGGTTCTACCGGAACTACCTGGGCCGCAAGGCCGACTACACCGACCCTCGCATGAACCTGCTCGACGCCGACCTGCGCGGCATTCCGCCCGCCTTTCTGGTCATCACCGAATGCGACCCGCTGTACGACGGCAACGTCGAGATGGCCGCGAAGATGAAGGGCGAGGGCATGGACGTCGAATCGAAGGTCTACAAGGGCACGGTGCACAGCTTTCTCGAAGCCGTCTCGGTGGCCGACGTTGCCGGCGAAGCCTTCGACGACACCGTGCGCTGGCTGCACGCGAAGGCAGCCTGAGCATGTACACGCCGCGCGCCTATGCCGAGGCCGACCTCGCGCTGCTGCACACCCGCATGCGCGAATGGAGTTTCGCGACGCTGGTCACGCACGGTGACAACGGCCTGAACGCCACGCACCTGCCCTTCCTGCTGGACGCGCATGCCGGCTCGCAAGGCACGCTGACCACCCATCTGGCGCGCGCCAATGCGCAGTACGACGACCTGAAGGCCGGCGCCAGTGCACTGGTCATCTTCCAGGGCCCGCACGCCTTCATCTCGCCGAGCTGGTATCGCAACCAGCTCACGTTTCCGACCTGGAACTACACGGCCATTCACGCGCGCGGCCAGACGTCGCTGGTGGAGGATGCGCAGGCGGTCCACGCCGTGCTGCAACGCACCGTGGCGCTTTACGACACACCCCTGGGCGGCAACTGGGCCTTCGGCGGGATGCCGGACACGCTGGTTTCGTCGCGTCTCGGCGCCATCGTCGCCGTCACCCTGCCGATCGAACAGCTGGAAGGCAAGATGAAGCTCAATCAGGACAAGACAGTGGCCGACCGACTGGGCGTGATCGCCGCGCTGGAACGCATCGGCGACGCACAGGGCCTGGCCGTGGCGCAGCTCATGCGCGCGCACCCCGAGTTACAGGCCAACCCCGCCCACCCACCACACACACGGACATGACCACCACGCCCTCCATCGACCTCCAGACGGCGGAAGCAGAGACCCGCCACGCACTGGCCGCGCTCTATCGCCTGGTCGCCCACTTCCGCATGACGGACCTGGTCGACACGCACATCAGCGCCCGCATTCCGGGCACGCCCGACCATTTCCTGATCAACCGCTACGGCGTGCTGTTCCACGAGATGCAGCCTGGCGACCTGGTCAAGATCGACCCGAGCGGCAAGGCCGTGGACGATGTGCGCGACCCGGGCAACGGCAGCCAGCGGGTGAACGTGGCGGGCTTCACGATCCATTCCGCCGTGCACATGGCGCGCCATGACCTGGCCTGTGTGATCCACACCCACACCGCCGACGGCATGGCGGTGTCCTGCCAGCAGGAGGGCCTGCTGCCGATCAGCCAGCACGCGCTCAAGTTCTACGGCCGCATGGGCTATCACGCCTACGAGGGCATTGCACTGGACCTGAAAGAGCGCGACCGGCTGGTGCGAAGCCTCGGCACTCACCGCGTGATGATCCTGCGCAACCATGGCCTGCTGGCCGCCGGCCGCACCATCGCCGAGGCTTTTCTCAACATCTACTTCCTGGAGCGTGCCTGCCAGGCCCAGGTGAAGGCGCTGAGCGGCGGCCGCCCCCTGAGCCTGCCACCGCCCGACGTGTGCGAACGCACGGCGCGGCAGTTCGACAGGGAAGAAAGCCTGGCGCACGCCCAGATGGCGTGGGAATCGGCATTGCGCCTTCTGGACTGACACCTAGGTGTCAGCAAGGCGGCCTCGGGGTCGCTTGCGTGACCGCGGGCGATGCACGGCGGGTGATTCAATTTCGGTTGAGCGGGCGCAGTGCCCGCACCCCATCCAAGGACCCCGATGTTTGCAGAACCCTCCGCCAAGACCCGCGATCTCGTCGACCGCCTCAAGACCTTCTTCGACCAGCACATCTACCCCAACGAAGCGCGCTACCACGCCGAGATGGACGCCTTTCGCCGCCAGGGCAATCCATGGCAGGTCTCGCCCCTGATCGAGGAACTCAAGCCGCTGGCGCGTGCCGCTGGCCTGTGGAACATGTTCCTGCCGCACGAGCACCGTGGCGTGCCCGGCATCTCCAACCTCGACTACGCACCGCTGTGCGAAGTGATGGGCCGCGTGTCGTGGTCGGGCGAGGTGTTCAACTGCTCGGCGCCCGACACGGGCAACATGGAGACCATCGAGCGCTACGGCACCGAAGCGCAGCAGGACGAGTGGCTGCAGCCGCTCCTGGCCGGCGAGATCCGCTCGGGCTTCCTCATGACCGAGCCGGCCGTGGCATCGTCGGACGCGACCAACATCCAGTGCACGATCCGCCGCGAAGGCGATGAATACGTCATCAACGGCCGCAAGTGGTTCTCGTCGGGCGCCGGCAGCCCGCGCTGCAAGATCTTCATCGTGATGGGCAAGACCGACACCGAGGCACCACGCCATGCGCAGCAGTCGATGGTGCTGGTGCCGCGCGACGCGGCCGGCGTCACGGTGTTGCGCCACCTGTCGGTGTTCGGCTACGACGACGCACCGCACGGCCACATGGAAGTGCTGCTCGAAGACGTGCGCGTGCCCGTCGCCAACATCCTGCTGGGCGAAGGCCGCGGCTTCGAGATCGCGCAAGGCCGCCTCGGCCCCGGGCGCATCCACCACTGCATGCGTTCCATCGGCGCGGCCGAGCGCGCACTGGAACTGATGTGCGGCCGCCTGCGCTCGCGCATCGCCTTCGGCAAGCCGCTGGCCGAGCAGTCCGTATGGCACGAGCGCATCGCCGAGTCGCGCTGCATGATCGACCAGGCCCGACTGCTCACGTTGAACGCCGCCCACAAGATGGACACCGTGGGCAACAAGGAAGCCCGCGCCGAGATCGCGATGATCAAGGTGGTGGCACCCAACATGTCGTGCAAGGTGGTCGACTGGGCCATCCAGGCGCATGGCGCGGCCGGCGTGAGCCAGGACTTCTGGCTGGCCGAGGCCTATGCCCACCAGCGCACCGTGCGCATCGTCGACGGCCCGGACGAAGTGCACCGCAACGCCATCGCCAAGATCGAACTGGCCCGACGACCGACCCAGGGCGCAGCCACCGCCGCTGCGCATTGAGTCCCCGGTCGACTGGCGATAATCGGGGCACCGAACCGATCCGCCAGCGACCGACATGACCCCCGACATCTCGAAGCCCCATCGCCACCCGGGCGCCCTGCGTGGGTTCTGCGCCAGCCTGTTCGCCCCGCTGTTCGCAGCCCTGGTCGTCGTGCTGGGCGCGACGCATGCGCCAGCCGCTGCCGCGCAGTCCCTCAGCTGCAACGGCTTCATGGCCAGTGTCGGCGAATCACGGTTCTCGCTGCTGCAGAAATGCGGCGAGCCCGCGGCCAAGGACATCGTCTGCGTGCCACGGTTCCAGGCCGATTGGTACCTGACGCCCTACCGGGGCACCCCGCCGCAGGTGCTGCTGTCGCAGCCTTGCATCCCGACGGAGGAATGGACGTTCCATCGCGGCGCGGGCAATTTTCTCGCGGTGGTGCGCTTCAACCAGGCCGGTGTGATCGAGTCGGTGCGCGACGGCGAGCGCATGCGCTGACGGCACCGCTCACAGCGACATCGGCTTGAGCGCGTCGATAGGTCCGGGCTTGCCGAAGAGCCAACCCTGCGCGTAGTGGACGCCATTGGCCAGCAGGAAGTCGGCCTGCGCCTGCGTTTCGACCCCTTCGGCCACCATGTCCAGCCCGAGCGACTTGCTCAGTGCAATGATCGCCATCACCACCTCGCAGCCCGCACCGCCATCCACGATGGTGGCGACGAACTGCTTGTCGATCTTCAGCATGTCGGGGCGGATGTTGTCGAGCATCGCCAGGCTGGAATAGCCGGTGCCGAAGTCGTCGACCGCCACGCGGATGCCCATGCCGCGAATCTCCGCGATCACCTTGGCCGCTTCGCTGGCCTCGAGCATGCCGGTCTCCGTCGCCTCGACCCAGAAGCTCGACGCCGGCAGCCCCGTGGCCTTGAGCAGGTCCTGCAGCAGCACGACCGCGTGGCCCACGCGCAGGTCCTGCGCAGACAGGTTGATGCTGATGTGGAAGTCGGGGTAGCGACGCAGCAGCGCCGAAGCGTCCCAGGCCACCAGCGAGACGGCACGTCGCGTGACGCGGCCGATCACCCCGGCACGCTCGGCCGCGACGATGAAGCGGTCGGGCGGTATGAATTCGTCGCCTTGCTGCCATCGCATCAGCGCCTCGGCGCCGATGCAGCGCAGCGTGCGCAAGTCGACGATCGGCTGGTAGTACATGAAGATGCGCTCGGTCGGCAGCGCGCGGCACAGGGCGGCGGCCATCGTCGTCATGCGCTGCAGGAGCAGGAACAGGCAGGTGGCCAGCACCGTGCCGACCACCACGCCCAGCGGTACCAGCATGCGCTGCTCGTTGCGCACCGCCGCCTCGACGCGCGCGGCAGGGAATGCCACGAAAGCCACGTAGTCGGACTGCGCCGACGGCGAGATGGCGACCAGCACATTGCCGTCGAAGGCGCTGTCGGCGCCACTGCGCAGCAGTGTGCGCGCCCATTCGGGATCGAAGTGGCCACGTTGGAAGACCATCGGCCCACCGCTGCGCGAGAAGGCGCCCAGCGCGGCGTCCGTCGACGTCGACTTCGAAAGGATGCCCATGGTCACGTCGTTGAGCACGAACACCGCGACGTCGTCGCGCACCATCACGATGAAGTCGGCGCTGGAAAGCCACGGCGGCCGCACGTGCTTGTGCAGGGTGATGCCGGTCCGATCGACGAAGTCGGCCATGCCCAGATCGAGCCCGCGGG
>Ga0247813_10002930_pt1 | contig 11312 bp, 6 predicted proteins | sample UWRJL169409C1_FD_180719 | JGI IMG/M metagenome (GOLD analysis project Ga0247813, IMG submission 180719) | Plant litter microbial communities from Arlington Agricultural Research Station in Wisconsin, United States - UWRJ-L169-409C-1 | ecosystem: Environmental > Terrestrial > Plant litter >... | reverse complement strand
AGTTCCTTTCCCTCGAACAACTCGCCGCCGCGCCTGCCCGCCTCTCACCGCTCCTCGCCAACGTGCTGCCGGCACTTGAGCCGCACCTCATCCACATCCCCTACCTCCAGCTCGGCGAAAACGACTTCATCTACAAGTTTCGCCCCGAGAAGGACCGCAACCTCGCGCTCTATACCCAGGACGCCGATACCAGCGCGCTCTACCAATCCGCCCTCTGCTCCGCGATCAAAGCCATAGCCCGCCGCCGCGAGGGCATCGCCGCCGCGCCCATTCCGCTCGATTTCGGCGCCGTCCGTTACCTGATCCCGAGCCACTTCGGTTTCTGTCTCGGCGTCAAAAACGCTATCGATCGCGCCTACGAAACCCTCGCCGCCAACCCCGGCCGCCGCGTGTTCATGCTCTCCGAACTGATCCACAATCCGTTCGTCAACGAGGATCTCCTCCGCCGCGGCCTCCGCTATCTCCAGTCCGAAAAAGGCGTGCCCTTCGCCGTCAACGGCCAGAAAGCCACCGCCGCTCCGTTCCTCCCGCTGCTCTGGGATACGCTCACGCCCGCCGACGTCGTCATCATCCCCGCCTTCGGTGCGACCGACGAAGACAAACGCCGTCTCGTCCGCAAAGGCATCGCCGTCTGCCAATACGATGCGACCTGCATGCTCGTGGAAAAGGTCTGGAAGGCCGCCCGCTCGTATGGCCGCGCCGGATACTCCATCGTCATCCACGGCAAGCACGAGCACGAGGAAACCAAAGCCACGTTCTCCAACACCCGCCGCCACGCCCCCGCCGTCATCGTGCGCAACCTCGACGAAACCCGCCGCCTCGCCGAGGTCGTCACCCTCGCCCGCGCCAATCCCCTCGCCGCCCAGTCGCTTTTCAACACGTCCTTCGAGGGACGCCATACGCCCGGCTTTGACGTCACCCGCGACCTCGCCCGCGTCGCCGTCGTCAACCAGACGACGCTTCTCATGAATGAGACGCGTGAGATCATCGCCCACCTGCGCGAGACTTACACGACGCTCTTCGGCCCGGACACATCGCCCGACATCGCCCGCGTCGGCGGCAGCGGACGCAACGACACGCTCTGCTACGCCACGCAGGTCAACCAGGACGCCCTCGCGCGCGCCCTCGAGGAACCGCTCGACGCCGCCTTCATCATCGGCGGCAAAAATTCCTCCAACACCTACCAGCTCTACCGCCTCTGCGCGCAGAAGCTCGGCGACCAGGCGTTCTTCATTCAGAGCGAGACCAACATCCTCTCATTGGAAAAAGTTGAACACTACGTCTTCCCCGCCGCCGGCCCCGCCCATGGCGGACACGTCATGGTCAACCCGCTCCTCGCCCGCCCCGTCGAGGGACGTCCGCTGCGCATTCTCATCACCGGCGGCGCCTCGTGTCCCGACGGCGTCATCCAGCAGGTTATCACGCGCATCAACAGTCTCTTCCCGACGCACATGCTCCGCTCGATCGAAGCCGTGCAAGCCGCCATCGAAGCCTCCGTCCCCGCCGCGTAAATCGCCCCTCCCGCGTCCACCGGAGATTGCACCGGAATAATCCGGACGACGCCCCGCTCAACGTGTGCTAAGTTGGCCCCATGCGCCTCAATCCCGATCAACTCTACGCCCGCTTCCTCATCGGCGACGCGAGTGACAACGGGAAGTTTTTCGTCGGCGTGACCAGCACCGGCATCTACTGCCTGCCCTCCTGCAAGGCGCGCAAACCGAAGCGTGACAACACCCGCTTCTTCCCGACCGCCGAAGCCGCCCGCGCCACCGGCCTGCGCGCCTGCAAAAAATGCCACCCCGACGACTTCGCCCGCGGCGCCGATCCCGTCCTCGAAAGCATCGAACAGCTCGTCGCCGAGATCCGCCAAAAACCCGCCTCCTTCGCCGACGCCCGCGCCATCGTGCAACGCTCCGGCTTCGGCACCACGCGCCTCTTCGAACTCTTCCGCCTTCACTACCACGCCACGCCCGCCGACATCCTGGTGCGCGCCCGCCTCGCCAATGCCAAACACGCGCTCCTCGCAACCGATGCCCCGCTGACCACCGTCGCCCTCGACGCCGGTTTTGAATCGCTCTCCGTTTTCCACGAACAATTCCGCACCCTCAACGGCCTCACTCCATTCGCCTACCGCGACTTGCGCTCCGCCGCTTCGCTCAAGCTCACGCTGCCCGACGGCTATCCGCTTCCCTACTTGCTCCGCACACTCGGTCGCGATGCGCAAAGCCTCACCGAGCGTCTCGAAGGTAACACTTACACGACCGTCGTCCGCCTCGGCTCCGCCCAAACCCCTGCGCTCCTCCGCCTCCGGTTTTCCGCCGATCACGTGACCGTCGGGATCAGCGAAACCAACGGTGCCGGCCTCGCTCCGCCCGCCCACGCGCTCGTCGTCGCGCTCATCGGCCTCGACCAGGACGCCTCCGCCTTTTCCCGCCTCGCTCGCAAACTCGGCCTCACCCGACTCGTCGCCGGCCGCACCGAACTGCGCATCACCCAAACGCCCTCCGTCTTCGACGGCGTCCTCTGGTCCATCATCGGCCAGCAGATCAACCTGCCCTTCGCCTATCAGCTCAAGCGCCGCCTCATCGAGCGAACCAGCCGTCCTTTCGCAGAAAACCTCTACGCCCCACCCGCGCCCGCCGATGTCGCCGCGCTCACTCCGGCCGATCTCCAGCCGCTCCAGTTCTCCCGCTCCAAGGCCGCCTACGTCATCGACACCGCCCGCCTCATCTCCAGCGGACACCTCAACCTCGACGCCTTGCGCATGATGAGCGCCACCCGCGCCGAACGCACCCTGCTCGCCATCCGCGGACTCGGCCCGTGGTCCGTGAATTACCTCATGATGCGTTCGCTCGGTTTCGCCGACTGCGTCCCGCTCGGAGACACCGGTGTGACCAGCGGGCTTCACTCGCTCCTGACGCTCGAAAACCGCCCCGACATCGAAGCCACCAAACGCCTCATGGCCGTCTTCTCGCCTTATCGCAGCCTGGCGACCGCGCACCTCTGGCAGTTCAACCAACCTGTTCTCTAATCCCATGTCCGCCTCTGCTCCCGCCACCTACCACGCCGCGACTTTTTCCACCCCCTGCGGCCCGTTTTCCGTCGCGATCAACGACGACGGCGCGATCACCGCCACCGCGTTCGGCGACTTCGCCCGCCTGCTTCAGCGCCTCCCGGCCAACAGCCGGCTCGTCGAAGGCAAACCGGCGCGCTTCGCCGCGATTAAAAAAGAACTGGCCGACTACTTCACCGGCAAACGCCGCGACTTCACCCTCCCGCTCGCGCCGCATGGCACGAAGTTTCAACACGGCGTCTGGCAGGCGCTCGTCGACATTCCCTTCGGCGAAACCCGCAGTTACGGCGGACTCGCCGCCGACTTGGGCAACCCCCACGCCTCGCGCGCCGTCGGAGGAGCCAACGGCGCCAATCCCATCTGCCTGTTCGTCCCCTGCCATCGCGTGATCGGCGCCGACGGCTCGCTGACCGGCTTCGCCTTCGGGGAAACCATCAAACGCCAGCTCCTCGCCCACGAAGGCGCCCTGCCGCCTACCTTGGGTCTTTGAACGGCCAGTGATTAACCACAGATTTCACAGATAAGCACAGATACCAATCACTCCGACATCTGTGTCCTTCTGTAAAATCTGTGGTTAAAACGTCGCCGCTCAGTCACCGCCCTCAGCTCAGTTCGTAATACAACACGCCGTCCCCCGCGTCTTCGGCGAAGAACAACGCACGCCCGCCTTCGACATGCACCGCCACTGGCACCCGCGTGCCGTCACGGTTTACCCGCTCGGCCTTGGTTACGGCCACGCCGCCACGTTCGCTCTCCAGCGGAATCGCCACCGCCAGCGCGGAGTTCGCCGTCACGCGGATCGTCTTCGCGCCATAGGCGACGAATACGCGTTTCAACAAAGACAACGCCCGCAACCGTCCGCTCGCATCGCGGCGCTCGAAACGCTCCGCCGCCGCATCGACGAGGATCTGCTCGTCCGCATGCACCGGCGCGTGCGCATACGTCGCCCACACCGACGCCATGCGGTTGATCTCCGCCGGACCAAAGTCCACGTCGCCGACTTCCGTTCCATCCAGGTAATAACTCACCGGCGCACCATAGACCGACGCCACAAACGGATACTCGCGCAGCTTGCAGGGCGCCGCCGGCCAGCCGTCCACATCGATCGCCACGCCCGGCATCACCCGCGTCACCAGCTCCGCGCGCTCATACCACTTGGTCGCGTCGGTCATGTTGAACAAATCATTCAAACGCACCGCGCTCGTGTAAGGCTGCAGATAACTTTCCACGCCGTTCACCGTGAGGAACACGTCGGGCTTGATCGCCGTCGCCGCCGCATGGATGAACTCGACGACGCGCTTGCAGAACAAGTTGCCCGCCGCCCACGAGGGATCGTGCGGCACCACGTCGCGCGTCGGCGGACACGCATACGTCATGTCGATCTTGAAGCCGTCCGCATCGAGCTCCGTGAGGAAGTGTCGGAAAAGCCGCTTCTTGTATTCGCGCAACTCGGGATGCGTCCAATCGTAGTGGTGCTTCCCCTTCCAGTCGCCCGTCTCATCCAGCAGCGTGCCGTCGGGCCGCTTCAGAATCCACTCAGGATGCTCGGCCACCGTAGTCGCCTTCTTATCCACCCAGAACGGCGCATACCACAGGATGACGCGGAACTTCCGCTTCTTCAGTTCGGCGATCAGGTCGCGAAATGCGTCCACCGTCGCGAACAACTCCGGCTTCACGCGGAAATCGCCCCAACTATGGAAATAGCCGTCGTCGATGATGAGGTTCACCTCGCCGTCGTTAAACGTGCGAATCTTGTCCGCCCAGCCGAGGATGCGCTCGCGCGTGAGCGTCGAGTGCTGCGGCTGACCGTGCAGCGCGAGCCGGCACTGGTCGCCCCACGTGCAATAGAGCGGGTTGTGCCACCACGCCGGTTGCGGCTTGTGCGCGACGACCAACCCCAGCGCACGCGCATGGCCCAGATGACGGTCCAGCATTTCAGCGCGTGAACCCACGTCGAGATCGATGTAAACGCGCGGCAGACGCCCGCCGTCGCACAGCGCGACATGGTGCAGGAAATTCAACTGCACCGTGCGTTTGCTCATCACCACCTGCAACGCATCCGACGGCAGACACTCCGGAATCGATAACGAAAACCCCGCGCCCTCCGCCGTGCCGTAACCGATCACATGCGGCGGCGGCGCAAGCATCCACAGCTCTTCCTTGATACCCAACCGCTGACGCATCGCCGCCTGGTTGGTCAGCGTAAACGTGCGATCCTGCGCCATCGGGAACACCCCGAGATACACGTCGGGAATGAACGCATGCGTATGGCTCGCCGCGAGGGTCGAGCCGGTGAAATAACTCACATCCTGCGCCACGCCAAACGGTCCGCACAACTCGACGCACAGGTTGGTTTCACCGCGCGTGATTTTCACCGTGACGCTCGCGTCCGCCGTATGGCCTAGCCAGCCATCCGCCGTGGTCGTGAGCGATGTCACCGCCCACGTTTTTTCGCCCGCGCGAAAGTTAAGCGCCAGTTCGCCCAAGCGGCGACCGTCGCGGTCATTGATCGTGATGCCCGCAGTGGAAACCGAAACGTTCGCAGAGGAATTCGACATATAAAACCGGCGATCAAGCCCCATCCCGCCACGGGAGAGGAGCACAACGCAATGCATACGGCCCCGCGCCGCCGAGCCCGTAGTTACGGCTTAGCCAGCGCGACTTTGCTCCAACCCGACGACTCCGTGAATTCGCGGACCGTGAAACACCAGATCACGACTTTTTTGCCGGCGAGATAAGCCGCATCACCCCGCACGCGTCGCATCAGATTCACCCGCGCCGGGGTCGCGCCCGAGCCCCGCACGCCGATCAGGTCCACCGGCAGCCCCAAGTCGGCGAGCAACTGGTCCGGCAGACCCGCGCCCGATGCCAGCATGTCCGCGCCGGCATGGAAAACCAGCGTATGGCTGTCCCCCAGCAATACCACCGGACTCGCCCGATCCGGCGCGACCGACGTCGCCCCGGCCGAGGCTTCGGTGCCCACAAAACGCAGCGTCACACTCTCCTTACCCGGCTGGCCCGACATCCCCTGCAAATCGCCCGTGATCTCCACCGCGCGCTCAACCGTCGAGGTCTTGGTTTTCGGCGCCGCCTTGAGCCAGGGTTTATCCGCCAGCAACGCGGCAATTTTTTGAGAAGCGATGCGCAGCCCCGCCCCCGACCAATGCGTGTCGGTCTTGCAGAACACCGGGCCACCCGCCGTCGCGCGTTGCGCGAGCAGATCAGGTAACAGGTCGATCACCGTGACACCCTGTTTGCGCAGCTCCGCGTAGAATTCCTGGTGAAACGTATCCGCGCGCTCCGGCTTCACGGTGAACGCTCCGCCCGTGAGCGCCTCGGGATACACGAACACCTTCGATGGCACCGGCACCAGAATCAGCTCCACGCCCGCCGCATCCAGTTGCGCCTTAAAATCCAGAATCGCGGGCAACGGATCGGCGTTCTCCGGCTTGGTCGCCTTGCTCACGGAGGCGGCCTCCGCGCCCCAAAACTTGCCCACGCTCACATGGCGCAACTCAGCCGGTAAAAACAACCAGCCGTCGGAACCGGCGACCACGGGTGTCGTGGCGGCGGCAACCTTGGCGGCGCAGACTTCACGCAACGTCGCGCCGAGATCATCGGCGGCCAGCGCGGATGAAGAGAGCAGCAAGGAAGCCGCGAGAAGAGGGGATAGAGATTTAATTTTCATTTGGCAGGTTCGCCCCAGCAGGGCGTTTCGAGTTGCAGGGCATCGTCGTCGAGTTCTCCCCGGTTAAAGCGTTCGTAGGTTCCAGCGACATCAGCCCACGATTTCAACGTAAGCGTGACGCGGTCTCCCGCTTTCCAGCCCGAGGCGGGTGTGAGCACGTTGTCTGACATGCTCCACAGGTAAACCATCGCCCGGCTGCCCGCCGGCACGCCCGTTCCTGACACATCGGTAAGTTCCACTGCAAAAATGTGATCCTTGTAAGGCACGCTCCCCGGACGCGGATGCTTCGCGACCGCCGCCACGGTCGCCGTCACTCGCACGGGATTCCCTCCGTCGGCCGGAGCGTAGAACGCACCGGCAGCAACCGGCTTTCCAGTCGCCACACTCGCGCCGGTCTTCGCCGCGACGACCGGCAACTCGATGAGTTTCCAATCGCCGACCGAGAGTTCGCGCATCGCAAATTCCCACACGACGACCTTTTTGCCCGCGAGCCGGTCGCGCCCCTGCCCCAGTTCGCGCGCCAGCAGTTCCCTCGTGGCATGCGCCGCCGCATCGTTGCGCAGGATCGCATCCACCGGACCGCCCAACTGCACCGCGAGTTGTTCAACAAACCCCGCCGACTTCCCCCAGCCCATCGCTTCAAGCGAATAGATGTTCGTAAAGCTGTCACCGAGCACGAGCACGCTGGCGTGGTTCGACGGCGACCACGGTCCGCCCGCATCATTGATCACCGGATGAATCGTCACCGTCTCGGCCGGATAAAGCCGGGAAGTCGCCGGGAGTTTCAGCATCGCCGCAATGTCGCCCGTGCCCGTCACCTCGGCCGCCCCGCGCTTCCAATCATGATTCGGCTCGGCCGCGATTCCCAGCGAACCGAGCTTCTCCACAAGTTTACGCACGCCCAACTCCATCGCCGCCGGCGTCCAATGCGTATCGGTCTTCAAATACTGCGCCGCGCCGGTGCGTTTCTTTTCATCGGCCAGCGCCTGCGACACGTCGAGATACTCCACGCCCGCCGCGTCCAACGCCTTCAGAAAGGCCGGATACGACGGATTCTGCAGCACGACGCCCGACTGGGGCGTGTAACGCGCCGACAGGTGTTCGGGCTCGATCATCGGCTTCACCGGCATCGGCATCAGCACGAGCCGCACACCGCGCGCCGCGAGTTGATCGCGGAAATGCAGAATCCCTTTCAACGGATCCGGCTGCACTTCTTCACCCGCATGGCCGCTGCGCGAACGGGCACGCAAAAACGATTTGTTCAAAAAGCCTTCACCGGTGAGATAGCCGACCTCGGGTTGATAAAACAGCCAGCCGTCGCGGCCGACATAGACCTGCTCGTTGCCCAGCCCGAGCAAGCCGGCGGTCAGCGCCTGTGTCGGCGGAATCGCGGCGACCGCCAGGAACGATTCGTCTTCCTGGTTTTTCTCATAGGTCTGCACGTCGCGCATAAAGCGCGTGTTGGCGGACTGCACGCGCGCCCACGCGCCGGCGTCGCCCGGAGCCGTCAGCTTGTCCCAGGCATCGGCGGGGATGCGCACGGCTTCGGTCGCCTTGGGCACCAGCAGCGCCGCGCGTTTGGCGCGCACATCGAGCCCGTGCTGCACGAGCGGAACCGAGACGATCGTCAGTAGGAAAATCGCGATCAATGCGTTGCGCAGACGGGGCGTCACCGTGGTGGTGCCCACCTCGAGTTCGGCCTGTTCTTCGCGCGTCAGTTTGTTGTAGGCGGAGTCACTCATGGCCTCAGAAAATAAAATAGATGAACGGATTGTAGGCCTGGGTCGTCATGACCAGCAGCGAGAGCCAGAAGAGGACAAAAATGATGAGCGCCTTCGGCACGGTCAGGTTGCGCGTCCAGTCCCACGTCTGCACGCCCCGCCACGTGATGAGTGCGGTGAGAATCATGCTCCCGAGGTAATAAGGCTGGTAAATCACGCCCGCGAGCAGACCGCCGCCCGCCTGCCCGGCGCCGAGGCCGAGCATGCTCTTGCAGTAGGCAAGGGCCACCGGCAGGTCGTGCGCCCGGAAAAACACCCACGCAAACACCACGATGATAAACGTGATCGCGACCTGCGCCACCCGCGGCAGCCGGGCGTAGAAACCATGTTTCCCTTGGGCGCGCTCAAACGAGAGCATGCCGCCGTGGATCGCGCCCCAGATGACAAAATTCCACGACGCGCCGTGCCAGAGTCCGCCCAGCAGCATCACCAGCATGAGGTTCACATAGGTGCGCGCCTCGCCTTTCCGGTTTCCGCCGAGCGGGATGTAGAGGTAGTCGCGCAGCCACGACGAGAGCGAGATATGCCAGCGCCGCCAGAATTCCGTGATCGAGGCGGACTGGTAAGGTGAGTCGAAGTTCTTGGCGAAGATGAACCCGAGCATCAGGCCGAGACCAATCGCCATGTCGGAGTAGGCGCTGAAATCGAAATAGATCTGAAACGCGTAGGCGACCGCGCCATACCACGAATCGACAAAGCCGACCGAGCCCGCCGTGAACGTGAGGTCGGCGATCTTGCCGGCGGGATTCGCCAGCAGGATCTTTTTGCTCATGCCGAGTGCGAAGAACGCCACGCCACGCGCGAACTTTTCCGAGGTAAGCGTGCGGCTCTCCAACTGGTCGGCCAGGTAAGAGAACTTCAAAATCGGACCGGCCACGAGGTGCGGGAACATCGAGACGAAGCAGGAGAAATCGACGAAGTTGCGCATCGCCTTCGCCTCGCCGCGATACACGTCGAGCGTGTAGCTCATCGCTTGGAACGTGTAGAAGCTGATACCCAGCGGCAGCACGACCCGGAAGAACGTGCCCCATTGCCAACTCTCCAACCCGAGCGAGACAGCCAGCGCGTTGTAACTATCGACGCCGAAGTTGAAGTATTTGAAAAACCCGAGAACCACGAGGTTGGCGGTCATCGAGATGACGATGGCGCGGCGCTGGATTTTTGAGCGCGCCCCACCCTGCACGAGCGGCGTGACCGGATTATGCCAGACCTTCCACACATCCCAGCGGTCGTGCGCGATCACCAGGCTCACCAGCCAGTCCACGAACGTCGTCGCGAACATGAGCGGGATGAACTGCGGCTCGGCCCAGCCGTAGAACGCGTAGCCGAAGAGGATCAGCACGACGTTGCGCGACCGCTGCGGCGCCCGGTAGAGCGCGTAATAAGCGAGCAGCGCGAGCGGCAGGAAATAGAAGATGAAGATGTGTGAACTAAAAACCACGGCGGGAGGTCGGTTGGCAGGTTACGGGAATACGACTTCAAGGCCGTCTGACAGATAATTGACCGTGTAGCTCGTCGTCGGCGCGCCGCGCAGACGCAAGCTGTCGAACGTGCCGGTCACTGCGGATGACGTGACGATGCGATACTTGCCGCGCGGCGTCGTGTTACCCAGCGGCACGATGTCGAGGACGGTGCCCGCGCCTTTCGCGATCTCGAACTTACCGGCGTCTTTTTCGCCGCCGAGTTCAAGGCGGTCGAACTGATCCTTGGCCGCCGGTGAACCGGCGATCTCGATTAACAAGCGTCCAGGCTGCGCCGGAGTTTTGTCGGTCGCCGCGATGCCGATCTGCACGTTCACGTTGCGCAGCACCAGCAAACCCGGCGCGTTCATGCCCGGGGCCAGCGTGCCCGCGTTGACCAAACGCATCGTGCCCGCGTCTTCACTGCCCGTGCTGTTAACATAAGTCAGCGTGCCCGCGCCGAAGACCGTGCCGGTGACCGTGTTGAGGATCTGGGAGTCGTTGACGCCCGCTTTGTAAGACGCTCCCGGTCCGGTGCTCGCCATGAGGCGCTCGATCGACACCACCGCACCGCCGAGGGCAAGGCGTCCGCGATTCTCGATGCCGGTGAAACCCGCATGGTTGCCACGCACCGTGACACGACCGGCCAGCAGGAGATCGCCGGCGTTGATGAGTTTCGCATCGCGCGTCTCAAAGCGGTGACGCGAACCGGCGTCATCCGTGAGAAGCGCGACCGACGCGCCCGCGTTGATCTTAACCGTCGAGCCGGGGTGATTCGTGAAGGTCACCGTTCCGCCGTTCATCGCGAAGGTCGCGCCGTCCTTGCCGTCGCCCACGATGAAGTTCGCCTTCGCGGCTCCGTCGGCCGTGCCGTTTTCAGCCGTGCGTTTCCCGGTGCGCTCGGGATGCGCGAGGCCGAAGGTCGCCGGATGCCCCGCCTCTCCGCTCACCAACACGCGCCCCCCGTTCGTGAAAACGCCGTCTCCACCCGCCGATGCCATCTGGCCGAGCACCACGTCGGCACCGAGTTGAAGATCCCCGTTGTTTTTGAAATTGCCGGCGCCGATGCGCGAGCCGTCTAGCACCTTCATCGCACCGTCATTCACCCAGTTGAGTCCCCACATCGGGCGGTTGGTTGATGAGCCGGCCTGAATGACCGCGCCGTTGCGGAGCGTCCAGGTGCCACTGTTGGTAAAACCGCGCTTGCCGGTGTTGTTCGCCAGCGCCGCCCAGTCGTAGAAAATCGCCGCGCCGTCCTGATCGAGCGCCCCCGTGTTCACGATCATCGCATGACCGCCCGCCTCGGTGTA
>Ga0247813_10002928_pt1 | contig 11320 bp, 7 predicted proteins | sample UWRJL169409C1_FD_180719 | JGI IMG/M metagenome (GOLD analysis project Ga0247813, IMG submission 180719) | Plant litter microbial communities from Arlington Agricultural Research Station in Wisconsin, United States - UWRJ-L169-409C-1 | ecosystem: Environmental > Terrestrial > Plant litter >... | reverse complement strand
GCGCGCCCAGCGGCGCGACATCCCGCCCCGGCAGGAACTTCAGCACATTGGGATTGGGCGTGGGTTCGGTCTGGATGAACATGGGATGCAGATGCGCCTCGTCAGCGGCGGGTTCAAGAGGCGAGCAAATCCATAGCGCTCAAGCAGCGAACGACCACGTCGCGAGCGTAGCGCCCTCTGGCGTCACGCCAGATCCTCGATCTCTCGATCGGTCAGCTCTCCGGGCACGATGGTCACCGGCAGTTTGCGGCCGGTGAAGGCCGCCCCCTGTTTCAGCAGCGCGGCGACCAGGGGCCCGGCGCGGCCGCCCTCGCCCGAGGCCAGCACCAGAATCTTGATGTCGGGGTCCTCGCCGACGACCTTGCGGATCGCCGACTGGGGGTCGCCCTCCTCGATCAGGAAGACGGGAGGGGCGCCGGATCGAGCGCCCGCCTCCTCGCCCAGCCGGTTCAGCAAGGCCTCGGCCTCGGCGCGCTGCTGACGCTGGATCTCCTCGCGAACACCCGACCAGTGCTCATCGGAGCTGACCGGGATGACCCGCAGCAGGACGACCCGACCGGCTGTCGACTTCGCCCGCCGCGCCGCATAGCGCAGGGCCGCGTCGAACTCCGGGCTGTCGTCAACGACGACGAGGAACTTTCTGGGCATCACTTCCTCTGGCGCTAACGGCCGTTGGCTTACTTGAGCGCGGATTCCGCAGGACGCAAATTCCGGCGACACGGTCGTCCGCCCGCGCCGACGGGGCGAGCGACCGTGTCAGCCTCCAAGCAAGGGCGTCCTAGACCGACGTCACGATGTTGCGGATGGCGCCGTTGGCGATGGTCAGCTTGGCGAAGGTCCAGCCGGAGCCCGAGGCCTCGATCTCGTCGACGGAAGCCCGCACGCCCTCGACCACGGCCTGACGTGGACCGATCCAGGCGTCCACGGCGGCTTCGGCCGAGGCCTCGTCCGCTCCGACGGAGACGTCCGAAGCCTGGGCCACCGCCCGGGTCAGGGCGACCTGTTCGGCCATCAGATCCTCGGTCAGGCGACGCACCGCCAGCCGGTCGAAGTGATCGACCGAGGGCACGGCGCCGGCCGCCGCTCGCAGACGGTCGAAGTCGAAGGCCGCGCCGACCTGGTGATAAAGCCGCGCCATCGCCGGTTCGCTCCAGCCGGCCTCGCGCGCCAGATCGCCGATGTCGGCGGTGGCGACCAGCGGCCGCAGCATGGCCACGGCCCGCGCCAGCACGTCCGACGCGCCCAGCGCCGTGAACCGGCCGACCCGCTCCTCCAGCCGCGCCTGTTCGAAGCGCGACAACACGGCCCCGCCCTCCTTGCGCAAGGCGTCGGCGCCCGGGCGATAGGCGGCGATCAGGCCGTCGACAGTGGCGTCCTGACGCATCGCACGCCGGGCCAGCCAGAAGGTCTGGCGCCTCAGGACCGTGGCGATTTCGCGGTACAGCGCCGTTTGGGCCTCGGCCGAGATCTTGCCGTCCAGGGCCGAGACGGCGTCCCATGCCTCGTCGAGGCGGAACACGCGCCGGGCCGCCTCGAAGGCGATGACCATGGCGGTTGTGTCGCATTCGGCCGCCACGCGCAGCCGTTCGGGGAAGGTCGGCCCCGTCATGTTGACGATCTCGTTGCACAACACGGTGGCGACGATCTCGCGCCGCAGCCGGTGGCTCTTCATCTCGTCTTCGAACTTCGCCAGCGGGGCCGGGAAGTAGCGGACCAGGGTTTCCTCGAAGAAGGGGTCCTCGGGCGCGCTCGAGGCGACGATGTCCTCGGCCAGCTCCAGCTTGGAATAGGCCATCAGCACGGCCAGTTCGGGCCGGGTCAGGGCCTGACCGGCCTGTTTCATCTCGGCGATGCGGGCGTCGTTGGGCAGGCCTTCGACCTTGCGGTCCAGCTTCCCCTTGGCGACCAGCCACTGCATGAACCGCTGCTGGGCGTCGAGGCCGCCGACCGCTTCCGCCTGTTGCAGCGTCAGGGCCAGGGTCTGGTCGTAGTTGTGGACCAGCACCTTCAGCCCGACCTCGTCGGTCATCGAGGCCAGCAGGGCCGTACGATCGGCCTGGGCCAGGGCGTCCGAAGCGATGGCCGAACCGATCAGGATCTTGATGTTGACCTCGTGGTCCGAGGTGTCGACCCCGGCCGAGTTGTCGATGGCGTCGGTGTTGATCCGGCCGCCCAGCTGGCCATAGGCGATACGGCCGGCCTGGGTGAAGCCCAGGTTGGCCCCCTCGCCCACCACCTTGACCCGCAGTTCGTCGGCGTTGATCCGCAAGGCGTCGGTGCCCTTGTCGCCGACCTGGGCGTCGGTCTCGGCGGCCGATTTCACATAGGTGCCGATGCCGCCCAGATACAGCAGCTCGGCGGGCGCCTTCAGGATGGCGCGGATCAGGCTGACGGGGTCCAGCGAGTCCTCGACGATGTCCAGCGCCGCCTTGATCTGCGGCGTCAGGGGGATCGACTTGGCCGAGCGCGAGAAGACTCCGCCGCCGGCCGAGATCAGCCCCTTGTCATAGTCCTGCCAGGACGAGCGCGGCAGGTCGAACAGACGTTGACGCTCGACCCAGGACGAGGCCGGTTCGGGGCTGGGGTCGATGAAGATGTCGCGATGGTCGAAGGCGGCGACCAGTTTCGTCGCCTTCGACAGCAGGATGCCGTTGCCGAAGACGTCGCCGGACATGTCGCCGACGCCCACCACGGTGAAGGGCTCGCTCTGGATATCCTTCCCGAGCTCGCGGAAGTGGCGCTTGACCGCCTCCCAGGCGCCGCGCGCCGTGATCCCCATGGCCTTGTGGTCGTAGCCGACCGAACCGCCCGAGGCGAAGGCGTCGTCCAGCCAGAAGCCGTAGTCGTGCGACACACCGTTGGCGATGTCCGAGAAGGTCGCAGTGCCCTTGTCGGCGGCCACGACCAGATAGGGGTCGTCGCCTTCCCAGGCGATGACCTCGGCCGGATGGGCGACTGAGCCGTCCAGGGCGATGCTGTCGGTGATGTCCAGCAGGCCGGACAGGAAAGTCTTGTAGGCGCGGATGGCCTCGGCCTGTTGCGCGTCGCGGTCGCCGCCGGCGCGTACGATGCCTGACAGGTATTTCGGGAAGAAGCCGCCCTTGGATCCGACGGGCACGATGACAGCGTTCTTGACCTGCTGCGCCTTGACCAGACCCAGGACTTCGGTGCGGAAGTCGTCGCGACGATCCGACCAGCGCAGGCCGCCCCGGGCCACGGGACCGAAGCGCAGGTGGACGCCCTCGACATGCGGCGCCCAGACGAAAATCTCGCGATAGGGCTTGGGCAGAGGCAGGTCGTCCAGTTCGCGGGACGCGATCTTGATCGAGATGTGGGCCTTGGGCTGACCGTCGGCGGCGACCTGGTAGTAGTTGGTGCGCTTGATCGCGCCGACCAGCAGCATCAGCCGACGCAGGGCCCGGTCGTGATCCAGGCTCTTCACGTCCTGCAGCAGGCCTGTGATGGTCTCCGTCAAGCTCGCGGCGGCGGCTTCGCGGCCTTCGCTGGCGCCACCATGGGACGGGTCGAACCGGGCCGAAAACAGGCCCAGAATGCCGCGCGCCACGGCCGGATAGTCGCGCAGGGCCTCTTCCTGCACCGCCTGCGACGGATCCAGACCCGTCTGCTGGCGATAGCGGGCCAGGGTGCGGACCAGCGCGGCCTCGCGCCAGCCGATGCCCAGTTCCATCACCAGCCGGTTGAAGCCGTCGCTCTCGGTGCGGCCATTCCATACGGCGCCGAAGGCCGCCTCGAACGGCGTCTTGATGTCGCCAAAGCTCAGGGCCGCGCCGCGCGGATCCTCCAGGAGGAATTCGTGGACGTGGATTTCGGCGTCGCCGATCGGACGGATGGCGTGGCCGAACTCCTCCAGCGTCTTCAGCCCCATGTCGGCCAGGATCGGCAAGACATCGGACAGGGGCACGGCGGCGCCCCGGTGATAAAGTTTGAAGCGGAACTGCAGCGGGCTGTCGCCTGCGGCGCGGAAGGCGCGCACGGCCACGGGCTCGCCGCCCGCCCCGGTGTGGTCGACCTCGCCCGAGGCGTTCAGCCCGTCGATCTGCTGCAAGTCGGCGACCGCCTCGACTGCGTCATAGCGGTCGCGATAACCGGCCCCGAAGGCCTCGGCCCATTTGGCGGACAGAGCGCCGATCTGGGCCTCGTCGAAATCGGCCTGCCGGGCGGCGGTCTCGAACCGGTCGATCCAGCTGCGGCCGGCTTCGGTGACGGCGGCTTCGAGCGTCGCCGCATCGGGCGTCGGGTGGTCGCCCGGGGTCACGCCAATGATGTAGTGGATCCGCACGAGCGGCGTGTCCGACAGTTGCGGATACCAGGCCGAGACCCGACCGCCCCAGGCCGTGGCCAGGATGCGGCCGATCCGCTCGCGCACACTGGCGTCGAAACGCTCGCGCGGGATGAAGGCCAGGACCGAGACGAACCGGTCGAACGGATCCTTGCGGGTGAAGATCTTGATCCGCGGCCGGTCGTAGAGGTGCAGGATGCCCAGCGAGATATCGAGCAGTTCGTTCTCTGAAATCTGGAAGAGTTCATCCCGGGGATAGTTCTCCAGAATGTTCTTCAGCCGCTTCTCGTTGTGGCTGCCCGGGGCCTTGGCGGCGCGCGTCAGGGCGTTGGCGACCTTGCGGCGGACCAGAGGCACCTTCGACGCGGCCAGATCATAGGCCTCGGCGGTGAACAGGCCGACGAACCGGGTCTCGCCCGAGGGACGGCCGTCCGCGCCGTACCGCTTGACCCCGATGTAGTCCATGTAGGCGCGGCGGTGGACGCGGCTGCGCAAATTGGCCTTGGCCACCGTCACGGGCTCGGACAGATCCATCTGCCGCTTCATCTGTTTGGTCAGGACCGCCGGCTCGGACGTGCGGCGCAGGACGGCCCGTTCGGCGTCACGCAGGACGCCCACGCCTTCGCTGGCCTGACCCAATGGCTCCTCGGCCGCATAGCCCCCGTCCTCGGTACGCGGATAGTCGTAGTCGCGGGCGCCGAGGAAGACGAAATGGTCGTCGTTCAGCCAGCGCAGGAAGGCGACGTTTTCGGCCATGACGTCGACGTCGATCGTCCCCGGGCATTTTTCGAGACTGGCGACCGACCGCTCCATCAGGGCGGACATGGCGGCGTGATCGCCAACGGCGGCGTGGACGTCGGCCAAGGTCTGTCCCAGCGCGATCTCCAACGCACCGCGCCGTTCAGCCGGCAGGGGGTCGATGATGACCAGGATCATCGACTCGCGGCCGCCCGCCCCGTCGCGCTCGGGCGCCTTGCGGCGGCCCTCGCTCAGGCGGTCCAGCGTCACGACCGGGTGGAACAGGGCGCGCACCGACACCCCGGCGTCGGCCAGTTCGCCCATGACGCTGTCGACGAGGAAGGGTCGATCGTCCTGCAGGATGGAGACGACGTCGTAACCGGCGGCCCGGCCGTCCGCGCCCGGCAGCGGACGAACGGTTATGCGGGGCGCTTCACCGGCCTTGCGCACCTCGGCGCCGCGCCACCCGCCGGCCAGAAGGGCGGCCAGGTCGGCGCCGTCCAGTTCGGGGGTCTCGTCGGCCGCATAGTCTTCCCAGGCCTGGGCCAGATAGGACTGTTCCAGGCGATCCAGCTCGGCCGCATTGGGCCGCCCGATCGCCGTCGCGAACGCCCGTCCCAGCGCCTCCAGGGTCAGATCCTGAGAAACGGTGCGGGGTTCGCCGGACATGGGCAGGGTCTCGTAAGGCGCGGCGTGGACCGCAAGGGCAGCGCGACAGACTAGGCCGTTGTCGCGCGGTATCAATGCGTGGGTGATTAGGCCCCGTCGCCATGCTCCGGAAGGCCCAAACGACAACGCCGGGCCCGCTTTCGCGGACCCGGCGTCGGTTATCATTGATAAGACGGCTGAAGGATGACCGGATCAGAACCGGTAGTTCATGCCGATCGTCAGGGCGTGGGTCCCGAACTTCGAGTTGGACCGGATGATGTCCGTGCCCGTGGTGTTCGGCGCCTGGATGAAGGGGTTCGCGGCCGGGGCCGTGCCCGCGCCGACGCGGACAACGTGGTCGCCGGCGTCCAGCGAGGTGTACAGATACTCGCCCGTCACCGTCAGGTTCGGCGCCAGCGCGTATTCCACGCCGCCGCCCCACTGATAGCCGTCGGCCTCGTCATCATCGACCGACTCTGTGAAGGTGTTGGCGCCGTTCGAGGTGGTGAAGCTGTTGTCGACCTTGGCGATCACGCCGCCGCCCGTGGCGTAGATGAGGGCCGGACCCCAGGCATAGCCGAGGCGGGCGCGCAGGGCCGCCATGGATTCCAGATCGCGGGTGAAGGTGTAGTAAGCCGGGGTGGTGCTGAAACCGGTGACGCTGTCTTCCTGATCGACCACGGCATAGTCGACGACGGCGCCCAGCACGAAGCTGCCGAACTGCATGTCGTAGCCGGCCTTGACGCCGGCCAGAGCTCCGTTGGAATCCTTGTCGCAGCCTTGGGCTACGGTCGGGCCGCCGGCCGCGCCGCCGCAGAAGCCGGGGCTGAACGCATTGGCGCCGCCGGCCGCCACCAAGGTGACCGGGTCGCCGTAGTTTCCGTCAAGATTACGGTCGAAACGCAGAGTCTCATCGCTCTGATCGTTCACCGACGTCCCGCCGCCATAGATGCCGATGTAGGGACCAGACCAGTCCTGTTGGGCGGAGGCGGGCGTAGCGCCCGCGGCGATGAGCAGCGCGCCGGCGGCGGTAGCGATGGAGAGGGTGCGTTTCATGGAGAGCCTTCTGTGGGGAGGTGGACGGATCGTTGGCCGTTCACGGGGCCTAACGGCGCAGCTACGGCCGTGGGTCCAAGACAGATGCGTGCTGCGCCAAAGCGCCGCAGGTCAGCGGGCGCGCTCCAGACAAAAACAAGGCCGCCGGACGGGGGGGTCCGACGGCCTGCTTTTGAACCGGCGCTGGAGGGGAGGGGGCGCCGGCCCGGGGATCGTCGCGACCGGGAGGGGGAGGGGAAGGCCGCGACGCCTGACTGCTAGATGGGGGCCGAAAGCGGCGCTTCAAGGGCGTCAGGTCGCAGGATCTGCGGCCTTCCCGCGCGGCGGGTCGTCGCGGGGCCTGGAAGCGGCGGGCGCCTTACGGGCCGTGGCCTTCGTCGACGCCTTGTCGTCCTCCTTGGCATAGGGGGCGCCGTCGCCGGACAACAGGACGGCCATCCACATCGAGCCCTTGAACTCGGCGAGGATCGCCATGGCCATCACCGCCAGCGGCGTCGACAGGAACATACCGACCACGCCCCACATCTTTCCGAACAGGGCCAGCGACAGCAGGACCGCGACCGGGTCGATGTTCTGGTTGTCGCCCTGCATACGCGGCTGGATCATGTTGCCGACGACGAACAGCACGGCCTGCAACCCGATCAGCAGGACGATCGCCTGCCAGTAGGTCGGGAATTGGACCAGGGCGAACAGGGGCGGCGCCAGACCGGCCACGGCCCCGCCCAGGACCGGGATGAAGCCGACGATGAAGATGACGAAAGTCCAGAACTCGGCGTTCTGCAGGCCCACGGCCTTCATCAGGATCCAGGCGACGAGGCAGATCATCGCCCCGGTCACGCTCTGGACCCAGATATAGCCTTCGACCCCGCCACGGACGCGCTGGAACACCTCCATCGCCTCGTTGCGTTGTCCCCGTTCAGGGAACATGGCGATCAGCTTGCGACGGAACCCGCCCTGGGACGCCAGCAGGAAGCCCAGATAGACCAGGACGAAAAAGGCGCCCGAGGCCACGCCCTGGGCCTGAACCGCCGCGCTGGTCAGATAGGAGCGGATGTCGAGACCCGCGATCAGGTCCTGCATCGTCGGCGGGTTGGAGATGCCGAACAGGCCCGAGCCGTCCCTCAGAATCTGGTCGATGCGCGGCCCGATGTTAGACGAGACGCCCGAGGCCTGACCGAAGAAGCCGGCGGCCCCGTTGACGATGATCCAGATCGATCCGGCGAAGACCAGCACCACGACCACCAGGGCCGCGATCCCGGCCCAGCGGTGCGGCAGGGGCGTCTTCTCGTCGATGTAACGCTTCACCCCGTCGATCACGATCATCAGGAAGATCGCCATGGCCAGCGGCGTCAGAATGTCGGCCAGCCAGACCAGGGCGGCGGCGGTCGCGACCACCGCGATCAGCACAAGCGCATTGCGCGCGACGGTCGGGGTGGCGACGGAGATCGGGGGTTTCATGGAATGACTTGTCAGGGGCGTCGTGGGCGCCGTCAACGACGATCGTCGCGGCTTCGACCCGCCAACGCTTTTCGGGCCGCAATGGCTGCGCTAAGCCGGACGCCTGATGGAGACGCTTCAATGCCTGACGCCCTGAACGGCCTGTTCCTCGGCCAATCCTCCGATGGCGGGGCCGAAACGCCCGAGGTGCTGCTGTGGCAGCGCGCCAATCGGCACGGGGTGATCGCCGGCGCGACCGGCACGGGCAAGACCGTGACCCTGCAGATCATGGCCCAGGGCTTTTCCGACGCCGGGGTCCCGGTCTTCTGCGCCGATGTGAAGGGCGACCTGTCGGGCGTCAGCCAGCCGGGCGCGCCGAACGAAAAGCTTCTGGCCCGCGCCGCCGGCATGGGACTGACCCTCGAGCCGAAGGCCGCCCCGACCGTCTTCTGGGACCTGTACGGCCAGAAGGGTCACCCTGTCCGCGCCACGGTCAGTGAGATCGGCCCCCTGCTGATGGCCCGTATGCTGGATCTCAATGAGGTGCAGGAAGGCGTCCTCACCGTGGCCTTCCATGTCGCCGACAAGGAAGGGTTGCTGCTGCTCGATCTCGACGACCTGCGCTCCATGCTGGTCTATGTCGCCGAGAACGCCGCCCGCATCGGCCGCGAGGTCGGCAATGTCGCACCGGCTTCTATCGCCTCGATCCAGCGCGCCCTGCTGCAGCTGGAACAGGACGGCGGCGACGCCTTCTTCGGCGAGCCCGCCCTGCGCCTGACCGACATGATGCGCACGGGTCTGGACGGCCGGGGCCAGGTCAATGTGCTTGATTCGACCCGGCTGATGAACAATCCGCGCCTCTACGGCGCCTTCCTGCTGTGGCTGATGTCCGAGTTGTTCGAACAGCTGCCCGAGATCGGCGACCCCGATAAGCCGCGCCTCGTCTTCTTCTTCGACGAGGCCCATCTGCTGTTCCGCGACGCGCCCAAACCGCTGCTGGAGAAGGTCGAACAGGTCGTGCGCCTGATCCGCTCCAAGGGCGTGGGCGTCTATTTCATCACTCAAAACCCGGCCGATATTCCCGACAGTGTCCTGGCCCAGCTGGGCAACCGCATCCAGCATGCGCTGCGCGCCTACACCCCGTCGGATCAGCGCGGCTTGAAGGCGGCGTCGGAAAGCTTCCGCGTCAATCCAGCCTTCGACACGGCCGAGGCCATTCAGGCCCTGGGCACCGGCGAGGCTCTTGTCTCTGTGCTGGATGAAAAGGGCGCGCCCTGCGTGGTCCAGCGTACCCTGATCCGCCCGCCGAACAGTCGTCTGGGTCCCGCCACTGATGCCGAACGCACGGCCGTCATGGACGCCAGTCCGGTGGCCGGCGTCTATGACGTGACCGTTGATCGCGAGTCCGCCGAGGAAGTCCTGGCCGCCCGCCATGCGGCCAGTCAGGCTGAGGCGGAAGCCGCGAAACCCAAGGCCGCTCCGAAGCCCGCCGCCCGTGAAGCGGCTCCGGCGCCCGCTCCGCGCGCGGCCCCGAAGCCTCGCGCCTCGACCCGTCAGACGCCGATGGAGGCCCTTACCAAGTCGGTCCTGCGCACCGCGGGCTCGACCATCACCCGCGAACTTCTGCGCGGCGTTCTGGGCAGTCTGAAGCGGCGCTAGACGCGCGTTATTCCGGTGCGGCCGCCAATGCCGCCGCGCGGTCGCGCTGGATAGCGTAGCATTCGCAGGCCTCGCGCTCGAGGCGGGGCCGGTTTGTGATGGTCAACCGTCCGCGGCGATAGTTGATCGCGCCCGCGGCCCGCAACGCCGCCGCCGAAGCGTTGATCGAAGTTCTCTGGGTTCCCAGCATGGTGGCGACGTCCTGCTGGGTCACGCTGAGCTCGTCGTCGCCGGTGTGGTCCGCCAGCAGCAGAAGCCAGCGCGCCAGCCGGGGGGTAACCTCGTGCAAGGCGTTGCAGGCGGCGGTCAGGGCCGCCTCGGCCTGATTCTCATGAGTGACCACCAGCAGCAGGTTGAGCAGCCGGGGGCTTTGCTTGACCTGCCGGCGCAACAGATCGGCCGAGATGGTGCGCACCCGCCCGGCCTTGCGCACCACCACATCCCACGCGATTGGCCCTTCTGCGAGGAAGGCTGCGAGACCGGACATCCCGTCGCGGCTGACCGACGAGGTCTCCAGGGACCGGCCGTCGGAGAAGGTGATCACGTTCGACAAATCGGCGGTGACGGGAAAATGCACATAGGCGACAAGTTCGCCCTGAGGCGTCAGCACCTCCCCTTTGGCCACTTCCAGGATCGACAGATGGGGCTTCAGGACGTCGAGGTCCTCGAGGTCAAGGCGATCGAGCACCGTGTTGCCCAGTGATTTTTCATGGGCTTGGCCCGCGTCTGTAACGCTGCTCATGATCCCGGCTCCTGCATCCCTAGCGGCCGGCGACCAGTTCGACGCGAATGGTTTCGCCCGTCACGGCCTTTGCCGTCCAGCGTGTGCCCACGCCGCCCGCGACGACAGGGGTGCAGTACTGGATCGGCGCAGGGAAGGGACGGCGCTGACTCAGGCAAATCTCGGCGCCTCGCAACCGCCAGACGCCGCCATTGCGACCGCCGCGCCTGCCCTGGCCGGCATAGGTGCCGTCTTCCGACAGCCATAGTCGTGCGGTGCGGCCGTCAGGATAGGTTGAAACGAGCGTGTTCCGGAACGCCGGCTGCAACGTCGCCGCCGTCGGGGCGGGCGCACTCTGGGCCAACAGCATCAGCACGGTCAGGATCATTGGGTACGCCGCTACAATCCGTCCTCGGACGACCGCAGCCTAACACCTCGTCGCGGAATGCGACAATGTGTCGACCCTCCAGAGCTCGGAACTAGAGCCCCAGGGCCGCCTTCACCGCGCGCCAGTCCACGATCTTGTAGTTCTGCTGGCCCTTGTGCGGGGTGTCGGCGTCGTCGTGGAAGGACAGGGCGCCTTCCGGCCACGGACCGATAGGGCCGCTCCAGGCGTCCAGACCGTCGGTGTGGGTCACGCCGTCGATAGCTGCACCGGCGGCGGTCTGGCCGTCGACGATGGCGAAACGGCCGACATAATCATAGGTCGCCGCGGCCCCGGCTCCGACCACGCGCCAGACCGGATAGGTGCTGTCGCCCTG
>Ga0247813_10002925_pt1 | contig 11325 bp, 10 predicted proteins | sample UWRJL169409C1_FD_180719 | JGI IMG/M metagenome (GOLD analysis project Ga0247813, IMG submission 180719) | Plant litter microbial communities from Arlington Agricultural Research Station in Wisconsin, United States - UWRJ-L169-409C-1 | ecosystem: Environmental > Terrestrial > Plant litter >... | reverse complement strand
AGATTGGATGCCGAACCTCTCGGTAAAAATTTTCGCCACTACACTACTTTCGCTGTACAATGTGGTTTTTAAAACTATGCCCCGGGTTTTATGCAGCATTATAAAAATTTTGGAACAAAGATAAATAAACCAATTACCAAGGCCATTAATGCTGCCATTAACACCGAACCCGCTGCGATGTCTTTCACCCTCCCCGCCTTGGCTTGTATCTGAGGTGAAACCAAATCAACCAACACTTCTAATGCTGTATTGATTAACTCTACCACCATTACCAAAGCAATAGCGGCGGTGATCCATATCCATTCTTCAACGCTCAAATCTACATATAGACCCAAGGCAATGACTAAAACTCCTGCCAAACAATGAAATTTAAAATTGAGCTGAGTTTTAAAAACATAAACCCATCCATTAAAAGCGTAAGTAAAACCCTTAAGAAATCTTTTCATTTGGCGCTAAATTACATGAATTTTAGAAGAAACAATTAACATCATTTTACTGTTAAGTTAGGATTAAAAGAGGGCATATATTTTGTATTCAGCAGTTTTTATACTTTCTTTACCTTTTTAAAAAGCAGTTGATATGTGGGCTAAACTCTCTAGAGCTATACTTCAAAACCGAATTCCTCTCCTTATTTTCTTCCTGATTGCGACTATTTTTATGGGCTGGAATGCTCGAAATTTAAAGCTCTCGTATGCTGGAAGCAAGATTTTACCCTTAACAGACTCCGTTTTCATTAAATACAACAACTTCAAAAAACAATTTGGAGAAGATGGCAGCGTAATGGTTATAGGAATTCAAGATAAGGCTATATATGCTAAAGAAAACTATATCAAATGGGCACAGCTCAGTACCGAAATACAGAAATTAAACGGCATAAAAGGCGTTTTATCTATCGGGAAATTATTTGAACTTCAAAAAGATACCGTTCATCAAAGATTTATAGTTAGTTCGATACCCTCAACACCCGTTCAAAGCGATGCAGAAATGGATTCACTGAAAAGTAAAATCCAAGGAATGCCCTTTTACAAAGGACTACTGTTTAATACGGAAAGCAATGCAACACTGATGGCCATCACCTTCGACCCGAAGGTACTTAACTCGGTAGCTAGAAATCCAGTTTTGAAGGAGATCGAAGCGAAAGCGCGTGTATTCGAGAAAAGCACGAATATCCAAGTTCATTTATCCGGATTACCATTTATCAGAACTGCCACTAGCGCTTTGGTTTCGAGAGAATTTGTACTCTTTTTGGGATTATCCATTCTGGTTTCTGCACTCATATTACTGTTATTTTTTAGAAACTTTTACGCGGTGTTTTTTCCTATTCTGGTGGTAATAATGGGTGTAGTGTGGAGCATCGGCACCTTAGTGCTTTTTGGCTATGAAATCACGATCTTAACCGGCCTAATTCCACCCTTAATCGTAATTATAGGCATTCCAAACAGCATTTTATTACTTAATAAATACCATAATGAACTAAAAAAACACGGTGATCAGCAACGAGCCCTGAGCATTACGATAGAGCGTATCGCAATTACCACACTCATTGCAAATGTTACCGCAGCTATAGGATTTGGAGTACTGTACTTCACGGGAAGTGAGCTGTTGATGCAATTTGGTAGCGTGGCGGCATTAAATGTGATGTTTACCTGGCTAATTTGTCTCTGTCTAATCCCGATCATCTTTAGCTATTTACCCACTCCAAAAGGAAAAGCAAATGCGCCACATGTTCCTAATTTCTTAGACCGTTTATTGGTAAAAACAGACCTGTTGGTTCAACAAAAAAGTACACTCATCTACCTGTTAACTTTTATATTAACTGCAGTCTCGTTCATTGGAATCTACAACATTAACATCAATGGCTATGTGGTAGATGACCTGCCGAAAAACTCTCAAATATTAACCGACCTCAAATTCTTTGAGAAAAATTTCGAAGGCATTCTACCCCTCGAAATAAGTGTAGATACCCGAAAGAAAAATGGAATTTTAAGTATCTCAACACTAAATAAGATCGATAAAATGGAGCAGATGATTGCATCCTACCCCGAATTCTCCAGGTCTATTTCGTTAAATACCGGATTAAAATATGCTTCTCAAGCATTTTACAATGGCGACTCCGCCTTTTATAGATTACCAACAGATATCGAAAAGAATTTTATTCTTGCCTATGCAGCCAATTCCGGAAAAGGTAATGGCAATATGCTTACCAATTTTGTAGACAAAGATAAGCAAACCGCCAGAGTAACTTTCCAAATGGCTGATGTCGGATCGAAACGATTAGATCAACTACTCGTAGAATTAAAACCTAGGATCGATTCTATACTATCACCAAAACGATTTGATGTAGAATTAACAGGATCGAGTATTATTTTCTCTAAAGGAACGGATTACCTACTCGAACACCTGTTTGAGAGCATTGGGCTAGCTATAATTTTAATTTCATTATTGCGACTGGCACAATTTAAAAGTCTGGGAATTATGTTCGTTTCTTTACTGCCAAACATCGTTCCTTTAATTATTACTGCGGGTTTAATGGGCTTTTTTCATATCCCACTTAAGCCTTCAACGATTTTAATTTTTACCATTGCTTTCGGTCTGGCCTCCGACCAAACCATCTATTTTTTAACTCGCTATCAACAAGAGTTAACCCTAACTAATTATTCGGTTAGCAAAGTGGTTTCGGATACCATTACAGAAACCGGAGTGAGCATGACCCATATTGCACTAATTTTGTTCTTTGGTTTCGGGATTTTTACGGCCTCAACTTTTGGAGGAACCGTAGTGCTGGGGTTATTACTTTCCATCACGCTAATTGTAGCCCTGATATTCAATTTAACCCTATTGCCTGCACTAATGCTATGGCTAGATAAAAAGAAAACACGTAAATTGATTGCCGCAGATGAAGTGGCCAAAAATGAATCGTTAATAGACCATTAATTTACATGATCGACTTTCATTTAAATTATTAATATGATTTTTAGAGAAGCTACGACAGCAGACATCCCGCAAATACAGCTAGTGCGAAATTCGGTAAAGGAAAATACATTATCTAATCCTGCTTTGGTAACCGATCAAGATTGTATTGAATTTTTAACAGTAAGGGGTAAAGGATGGGTCTGCGAGATAGCAGATCAAATTGTAGGTTTTGCGATTGCAGATTTGCAAGACAATAACATTTGGGCTCTTTTTTTACATCCAGATTTTGAAAAAAGAGGTATTGGCCAAAAGCTACATGACCTGATGCTAGATTGGTACTTTAATCAAGGTAAGGATGATGTGTGGTTGAGCACAACACCTGCTACACGAGCAGAAAATTTTTACAAAAGCGCAGGGTGGATTGCAAATGGAATGTACGGACCAAAAGAAATTAAGTTCGAAATGACCAAAGAATTTTGGAAATCAAGAAAAAGCTAATGAACCACTTGTTCGTCTTCAACTACTTCTTTGCCTACTGGCTTTAACTCAACATCTTCCCCTTCACTGTCTACTTTTTTAGCAAACAAAATTGGATAAATAAAGAGTAAAGCTCCAATGATCAATAACACACCGGAAAGGCCGAGCATAAAACTACTGCCATCCACCTTATTTTTACTCATTATCTGAGCAGCTATGAGTGTCAAAACACCAAGAATGACAGCATAAACAGCCTTTTTTAGCTTGAGAACTTTTAACATGGCTTTATTTTTAATATTTACGTTGTTCGAATGTACGAATCATAACAAAAAATACACCAATAAGTTCTAAACTTAGGCTATCCATCGTATTTTGAGGTACTTAACTGCAAAACAAATTCAAACAAAACTACCATAATTCATTCTAAAACCGTAACTTTGCATCCTTTAATTTTGAAGATACTTGATTGATGTATAGGGAATTTAAAACGTTAGAATTAGCAAAAATAGGAGAAGAAATACTTAAGTTTTGGAAAGACGAAATGATCTTTGAAAAAAGCATCACTACGCGGTCCAAGGCTAAGCCTTTTACTTTTTACGAAGGCCCTCCTTCGGCAAATGGCATGCCTGGTATTCACCATGTGATGGCCCGTGCTATCAAAGACATTTTTTGCCGCTATAAAACCCTTAAAGGCTATCAAGTGAAGCGTAAAGGTGGATGGGATACCCATGGCCTACCCATTGAACTTGCTGTAGAGAAAAAGTTAGGCATCACCAAAGACGATATCGGAAAGAAAATTTCTGTAGAAGAATACAATACAGCCTGCAAAGAAGAAGTAATGCGCTACACCGATGTGTGGAACGATCTTACTGAAAAAATGGGGTATTGGGTAGACCTTCAAAACCCCTATGTAACCTATCATAACGAATACATCGAAACCTTATGGTGGATTTTAAAGTCGTTCTACGATAAAGGCTTATTATACAAAGGATATACCGTACAGCCTTACTCACCTGCTGCGGGAACCGGTTTAAGTTCGCACGAATTAAATCAGCCAGGCACGTATAAAGATGTTAGCGATACGACCATAGTTGCGCAGTTCAAAGCAAAAAATGAAACTTTACCTGCTTTTTTACAAGAGTTTGGCGAGCTATACTTTTTAGCTTGGACTACCACTCCTTGGACACTTCCAAGTAATACCGCTTTAACTGTAGGCCCAAAAATTGAATATGTTTTAGTTAAATCCTTTAATCAATATACTTTTAAACCTATCCAGGTTATTTTAGCAAAGGCATTGGTTGCTAAGCAATTTGCAGGGAAATACTTTTTAGCTGAAAATGACGAAGATTTCAACAATTATAAGGCTGACGATAAAAAAATACCTTATGCGATATTGACGTCCTGCTTAGGTGCAGATTTAGTAGACATCAAATACGAACAATTACTCCCTTACGCATTGCCTTATCAAAATGCAGAAAACGCATTTAGGGTGATTTCGGGCGACTTCGTAACTACTGAAGATGGTACCGGTATTGTGCATACGGCGCCTACTTTTGGAGCAGACGATGCGCGTGTTGCTAAATTAGCTATTCCTGAAATCCCACCGATGTTAGTGTTAGATGATAAAGGGAATGCAGTTCCTTTGGTAGACCTGCAAGGTAAATTTATCGCAGCATTAGGCAGCACCTATGGCGGCAAATACGTTAAGAATGAATATTATGCGGATGGCGAAGCACCTGAAAGGTCGGTTGATGTAGAACTTGCTATACAATTAAAAGAAGAAAATAAAGCCTTTAAGGTAGAGAAATACGTTCACACCTATCCACATTGCTGGCGTACCGATAAACCGGTATTGTATTACCCGCTAGATAGTTGGTTCATCAAAACTACTGCCGTTAAAGAAAAAATGGTGGAGCTCAATAAAACGATCAACTGGAAACCTGAAGCTACCGGAACGGGCCGCTTTGGTAACTGGCTAGAGAATTTGGTAGACTGGAACTTATCTCGGTCTCGTTATTGGGGCACACCACTACCGATATGGCGCACAGCTGATGGCTTGGAAGAAAAGTGCATCGGCTCTATCGCCCAGTTAAATTCGGAGATAGCACAAGCAATCACTGCAGGATTTATGCCCGCAGGTTTTTCGCTGAAAGACATGCACCGTCCTTATGTGGACGATGTTATTTTAGTATCCGCCAAAGGCGAAAAAATGACGCGAGAACTCGACCTTATCGATGTATGGTTCGATAGTGGCGCCATGCCATATGCACAGTGGCACTTCCCGTTTGAGAACAAAGAAGAGTTTGAAAATGCCTACCCTGCGGATTTCATTGCAGAAGGGGTAGATCAAACTCGAGGTTGGTTCTTTACGCTTCACGCCATCGCGGTAATGCTGAGCGAAAGTAGCGATGAAATTAAAGCGATTAACAAACACGTAAATAATCTAGGCGTTGCCTATAAAAATGTAGTTTCTAACGGTTTGGTGCTGGACAAAAATGGCAACAAAATGTCTAAGCGATTAGGCAATGCGGTAGATCCATTTAGCACAATAGCTACCTATAGTGCCGATGCAACGCGTTGGTACATGATCAGTAATGCATCGCCATGGGACAACCTGAAATTTAATTTAGATGGATTAGACGAAGTACGTCGTAAGTTTTTTGGCACACTTTACAATACCTATTCATTTTTTGCACTGTATGCTAATATCGATAAGTTTGATGTCGACCTGAACAATCAAACCCCTGTTGCACAACGCAGTGAATTAGATCGTTGGATTTTATCTTTATTACAAAATCTAATTGCCGAAGTAGACGAAAGCTATAATGCATACGAACCGACTAGAGCGGCTAGAGCGATACAAACTTTCGTAGACGAGCATTTAAGCAATTGGTACATCCGTTTATCACGCCGTCGTTTCTGGAAAGGAGAAATGACTTTGGATAAAAAGGCAGCTTATGAAACCTTATATACCTGCTTAACCAGCATCTCGCAATTGATGAGCCCAGTTGCTCCATTCTTTGCAGATTGGCTATATAAAAATCTAAGCGAAGCTTCTCCATCTGTGCATTTAACGATTTGGAACGAGCTAGATGCCAGCTTAGTCGATCGCGCATTAAACGAGCGAATGGAATTGGCACAAAACATTTCTTCAATGGTGCTTTCGCTTCGTAAAAAAATGGGCATTAATGTTCGTCAGCCACTAGCAAAAGTATTAATCCCAGTTTTGGATGATGCTTTCCAAGCAAAAGTAGAATTGGTAAAAGATTTAATCTTATCGGAAACCAACATTAAAGAAATAGACTTTATTACCGATGCTGCTGGTTTTATCAAGAAAAAGGTTAAACCTAACTTTAAAGCATTGGGAGCTAAAGTAGGGAAAGACATGAAAATGGTGGCAGAAGCCATCTCGAAAATGTCTCAAGAAGATTTAGCATTGTTTGAACGAAATGGTTCCATCGCTATACTTGATACGAACTATTCGATAGTATTAAGTGACGTAGAGATCATTGCTGAAGATATTCCAGGGTGGCAAGTGGCGAATTTGGGTAATTTAACTGTGGCACTAGATGTAAACGTAACTACTGAATTAAAACAAGAAGGCTTGTCGCGTGAGTTAATTAATAGAATCCAAAACTTAAGAAAGGAACTTAATTTTGAAGTTACCGATCGCATAACCGTAAATTTACAGCAAGATAATCTAATTAGCCCTGCTGCACTTCAAAACAAAGCTTACATTTGTAGCGAAATTTTGGCTGATGACATTCTCTTTGCTGAAAATATAATTAATGGAAACCAAATTGTAATTGATGATGTTGAACTACAAATTTTAATTACTAAACACAATAAATAGATGGAAAAAACTGAGAAAACCCGTTATTCAGATAGCGAATTAAAAGAGTTTAAAGAACTGATTCAAGGAAAGCTAAAAAGTTCAAGAGAAGAGTTTCTTTCATTGACTTCATCGTTAAGTAGTCCTAATTCTCACGGTACGGAAGATACCTCTGGTGCCTACAAAACCTTGGAAGATGGTTCTGCTACTTTAGAGAAAGAACAGATTAATCAATTAGCTGCACGTCAGAAAAAATTTATTGATAACCTAGAAGCTGCCTTAGTACGTATCGAGAACAAAACGTATGGAATTTGCAGAGAAACTGGAAAATTAATTCAAAAAGAGCGTTTACGTGCGGTACCTCATGCAACATTAAGCATGGAAGCAAAACTGAAACAAGGTTAATGAAGGGATATACAAAACCATTACTTGTCATATTTTTAGTTTTGCTAATTGACCAAGCTTCGAAAGTTTGGGTAAAGACGAATATGTTCCTCGGCCAGGAGTTTAAAATATTGGGCGATTGGTTTATTATTCACTTTACCGAAAACAATGGAATGGCATTCGGCTTGGAATTTGGTGGCGAGTTCGGCAAACTTGCACTATCCTTGTTTAGAGTGATTGCTGTTGCCGGAATTGGTTATGGATTACATTATTTAATTAAACGAAAATATCATCGCGGATTAATTTTAAATGTTGCCTTGGTATTTGCAGGTGCTTTAGGTAACATCATCGATTCGGTGTTTTATGGAATAATCTATAACTATGAAACCTTATTTCATGGTCGTGTAGTAGATATGCTCTATTTTCCAATTGTAGATAGTCATTTCCCAACATGGTTTCCCATTTGGGGAGGTGAAGAATTGGTGTTTTTTAGACCGGTATTTAACATTGCAGATACCGCTATATCCGTCGGAGTAATTGCCATTATGATCTTTCAAAAAACATATTTCAAGGAAGAAATTAACGACGAAATCGGTATCAATAACGAAACCGTAGAAGATTAATAGCTACAGTTAGCTACCATTTTTGAGCCGCAGGTACATCCAACTGCGGCTCTTTTTTTTATTGCTAAGGAGGTAGCCTAGCAGCAATCAATAGATCTCTCGCGAGGCTCGAGATGACATTGACACCATCCCGTAGCTATTTCATATAAATTTTCAGTAGATTTGGTTTAGACCAAAGTAAACCATTTATGAAATCCTATATTCTGGCATTAGGCCTATGCATCTCTTGCTTTACCGCTCAGGCGCAAAAGAAAAATCTCTTCGATGGCAAAAGTTTCACCGGCTGGCATGTCGATGTTCCTGCGAAAGACAAAGATCCCAAAGCTCCAGATGCATTTATTATTCGCAATGGAAACCTAATTAGCCTAGCAGAGCCAAGAGGGCACTTAATTACAGATGCCGTTTATGAAAATTATCGTTTGGAAGCCAATTATAGATTTACCGGGAAACCTGGCAACTGTGGCATATTAGTGCACTCTTCAACTCCCAGGGTACTCTACGGTATGTTCCCAAAGTCTTTAGAAGTGCAGATGCAGCATCAAGATGCAGGCGATTTCTGGTGCATTGAAGAAGACATTACCGTTCCGGATATGGAAATGCGTCGCGGCCCAAAAGAAAACTGGGGAGTTAATGGCAATAAAGCCAGAAGAATAAAAAATTTAACAGACGGCTCGGAAAAGCCATTAGGCGAATGGAACACGATGATTATCGAATGCGTTAAAGACTCCATTAAAGTTTGGGTTAATGGAGTTTTGGTGAACGAAGGTTTTAACTGCACGGCAAGCAAGGGTCAGATTGCAGTTCAGGCAGAAGGCTCGGAAGTTGAATTCAGAAAATTAATACTGCAACCAATTAAGAAACTTACAAAATAAACCCCTCTTTATTTGATGTTTATGAATTGTCTTTGTTAGAATTTCTATTTCAATATGGAATTGGCACAATATTTACATCTGATTAGTATACACACAAAAAATTAGTCAGATGAAAAAAATATTAGCCCTTGCCTTTGTTGCCTTATTCAGTATAAGTGCCATGGCTCAACAAGTAGATTTAAGAAAGAAAATTAGCGTAAGCGGTTCGGCAGAAGCTGAAGTAACCCCAGATATTATTTATCTAAGCATATCGCTAAAAGAATATTTCAAAGATAACAACAGCAAAAAAAGAGTTGATATTACAGAACTAGAAAATCAATTGTATAATGCGGTATTAAAAGCAGGAATTCCAAAAGAAAACTTGATGATCAATAATATTTCAAGCTACAATTATGCGACTGAAAAAAAGAAAAATCCAGATTTCTTGGCAAGTAAACAATACCGTTTAAAAGTAACCGACTTAAATAAATGGAACGATATCATTAGTGCGGTTGATGCGAAAGGCATTGCTTATACTAATATTGAGAGCTATGATTACTCGAAAATTGAAAGCTTAAAACAAGAGTTAAAAATTAAAGCCTTACAAGCTGCAAAAGCAAAAGCCTTATATATGGTAGCGGCCCTCGATGAAAAGCTAGGAGGTGTTATCGATATTCAAGAAGTAAATAATGAAGCTTATCCACAACCAATGTACAGAGCAAACATGATGATGAAAGCCGAATCGATGTCGGCGGATATGGCTGCCCCGGAATTAGATTTCAAAAAAATAAAATTAAATTATGTAGTAAATACTGTGTTCGAAATTAGATAATTGCCTAGTACACTATACAACTTACACGTTTAAGCACTTCAAAACCTATCAAATCAATTTTGGTAGGTTTTTTGTTTATAAGTAAATAATTAACCCTAAACTTTATCTAAAAGAATAATCATGAAAAAATTTATTTACGCCCTAGTGCTAGTTTTCACCTTAGGAATTAGTACTTCTACTGTTTCAGCTGCAGATCATAAAACTCCAAAAACTGAACTCACTACCGATCAAAAAGTTCAACTTGAAAAATTGATGAACCGCGTTGAAGAAATTCGTAGCATGGATAAGTCGAATTTAACTAAAGACGAAAAGAAAGCATTACGTAAAGAGTTAAAAGAGATGAAAGCGGCAGCCAATGGATTAAACCAAGGAGTTTATCTTTCAGTTGGTGCGATCATCATCATCATCTTATTGTTGATTCTTATTTTGTAAAATTTTTATATCTACCTATAAAAAAACCGGACGTTTGTACATCCGGTTTTTTTATGCGTTTAAATTAATCGATCAGATCAAATCCAGTATATCTTCTTAATACTTCAGGAACAACGATTCCCTTGTCGGTTTGGTAGTTTTCTAAAATGGAAGCTACGATACGAGGCAGGGCCAAGGCACTTCCGTTTAAAGTATGTGCCAATTGGGTTTTACCTTCTTTGCCTTTAAAACGAATTTTTGAACGGTTGCTTTGAAAAGTTTCTACATTGGAAACAGAAGAAACTTCTAACCATCGTTCTTGAGAAGCGCTCCAAGTCTCCATATCATAAGTCATTGCCGAGCCAAATCCCATGTCGCCTCCACACAAACGCAATACACGATAGTGCAAGCCCAATTTTTGCAATAAAGATTGTACGTATGTGCTCATCTCCTCTAGGGTCTCATAAGAATGGTCTGGATGAGTTACCTGAACAAGTTCTACTTTATCAAACTGGTGTAATCTATTTAATCCACGTACGTGTGAACCGTAAGATCCCGCTTCACGACGGAAACATGGCGTATAAGCCGTATTTTTTATGGGCAAATCTTCTTCTTTCAAAATTACATCCCGATACAAGTTGGTAACTGGTACCTCTGCAGTAGGGATGAGGTATAAATCATCTACTGTAGAATGATACATCTGCCCTTCTTTATCTGGCAGTTGCCCCGTACCAAAACCTGAAGCGGCATTAACTAAATGTGGAACCTGAACTTCTTTATATCCCGCTTCGATGGCTTCATCTAAAAAGAAATTAATCAACGCTCTTTGTAATCGGGCACCCTTGCCTTTGTAAACCGGGAAACCTGCACCTGTAATCTTAACTCCAAGTTCAAAATCAATAATATCATATTTAGCAGTTAGTTCCCAGTGTGGCAAAGCATCACCAGCCAGTTCTGCCGGTTCACCATGCTGATAGGTAACTTCATTTTCTTCGGGTGTAC
>Ga0247813_10002924_pt1 | contig 11327 bp, 11 predicted proteins | sample UWRJL169409C1_FD_180719 | JGI IMG/M metagenome (GOLD analysis project Ga0247813, IMG submission 180719) | Plant litter microbial communities from Arlington Agricultural Research Station in Wisconsin, United States - UWRJ-L169-409C-1 | ecosystem: Environmental > Terrestrial > Plant litter >... | reverse complement strand
GCGCACGGAGGGTTTGCTGCCAAGGATCTCGCAGTAGCCGTTAATGACGGAGAGGAGGTTGTTGAAGTCGTGGGCGACGCCGCCGGCGAGGCGGTTGACCGCATCGAGACGCTGCGAGTGGATGAGAGCCTCCTGCAGACGGCGCTTGGCGGTCATGTCGCGGTAAGTGATGGCGACGTGCGACGTGCGGCCCTTGGCGTCGGCGACGAGACTGAACGTCCACGTGGTGTAGAGCTGCGTGCCGTCGCGACGGGTGAGGTAGCCTTCGCCGGTGAACGTGCGGCCGGCGGTGGCTTTGGCGCGCCAGCGGCGGAGGTCGGGCAGGTGGCGGTGATCGGCGTGGAGGTGACTGTGGACGCGGCCGCGGAGTTCGGCCTGCGTCCAGCCGGTCATGGCGCAAAAGTTGGCGTTAACAAACGCGACGCGAAAGCCGCCGCGTTGCCAGCGACCGTCCACGATCATGACGCCTTCGCCGAGCGTCGCGAGAGCGGCGGCGAGCAACCGGTCGGAAGGGCGGGCCGGCGGGCGGACGGAGGGTTTGCGGGGAGACGGAGGCACGAAAAATCAGGGGGCGAGGCGTTCGACGATCCATTCGCCGGCTTCGCGGCGGTAGCGGAGGCGGTCGTGGAGTCGGCTGCGGCGGCCTTGCCAGAATTCAACGCTTTCGGGAGCGAGGCGGTAACCGCCCCAGGCGGGTGGAAGCGGGATCTCGGCGCCGGCGTGTTTTTTCTCAAGGGCCTTCATGGCGTCTTCGAGCACGGAGCGGCCGGTGATGATGGAGCTTTGTTGAGAGACCCAGGCGCCGAGCTGGCTGGCGCGCGGACGGCTGTGGAAATAGGCGGCGCTTTCCTCGCGGCTGAGTTTGGCGAGCGGGCCCTCGATGATGACCTGGCGTTCGAGGCCGATCCACGGGAGGAGCAGGCTGGCGCGCGGGTTTTCGGCGAGGTCGCGGCCTTTGCGGCTCTCGTAGTTGGTATAGAATACAAAGCCGCGGCCATCGACGCCCTTGAGGAGCACCGTGCGGGCGGAAGGACGGCCGTCTTTCGTGGAGGTGGCGAGCGTCATGGCGTTGGGCTCGACGAGCTTGGCGGCCTCGGCCTCCTGAAACCATTTGTCGAACTGGCGGAAAGGGTCGCGCGCGAGGTCTTTCTCCAGAAGACCCGACATACTGTAATCTTTACGAAGATCGGCGAGGGACATGAATGCGGGCAACGATGCGGGGTGCGGCGGGGGTGTCAAAAATCATCGCGTGAGCGCGTGAATATCGGCGGCCCGGGCGGGAAACGCGGCAAGTAGCGGTTCGCGCCGTGCGAGGGAAAACTCCCGCTGATCCCAGCCCGGTGACATCGTGCAACCGAGGAGGGCCCAGCCATGCGTGCGCGGGCCGGGGGCGAGCCGTGCGCCTTGGACAGCATGCGCGGGAACGATGAGTTGGGGACGCTGGCCGGCGGCCAGATCGGGGCCGAGCAGGGTTTTGGCGCCGGTGTGCGTGTTCGTATCGAGCATGAGATGTTCGACGGGATCACCTGCGTAAAAATGCCAGACCTCTTCCGTGACGAGGGTGTGCAGCGCGGAGAATCCTTCGGGAGTGATCAGGAAATAAATCGCGGTGCCGGCCGCGCGTCCGCCGGGGAGCGCGACGGAGCTGACATACGTTTGCCTGAAAAATCCGCCTTCATCGGGCAACGGCTCCAGCTTCAGCAGGTCGATGATCTCGGCGGCGGTGGGCATGAGACGGATGTTTATCGCCTCGCGCGCGGTAGCAACACGTCTAGCTTGGGAGGCGATGTCGCCCGCCGCTTACATTGACGCCCATTCCGCCGACTTGGTTGCGCTGTTGCAGCGCCTTGTGCGCCTGCCGACGGTGAATCCTCCCGGCGACCACTATGATGCGATCACGCGGTTGCTGGCCGACGAGTTGAGCGCGGCGGGACTAAAGACGCGGCGTTTTTCCGTGCCGCGCGAGTTGATGGAAAAAACCCTGCCGCCCGAGCAGCACGGGCATCCGCGCTACAACGTTCTCGGCACGCTCGCCGCGCGGGGCGCGAAGAAGACGATTCACTTTAACGCCCACTACGACGTCGTGCCCGTCTCCGGCACGTGGAAACACGGCAGTCCCTTTAGCGGCGCGGTGGACGGCGGCTGGATTTACGGTCGCGGCACGGCTGACATGAAGGGTTCGCACGCGTCGCTGCTGCTGGCGCTGCGCGCGTTGAAGGCGGCGGGAGTCGCGCCGAAGATGAACGTTGAAGTCTCATTCACTGCCGACGAGGAAACCGATTCCGAACTCGGCGCGGGCTGGCTGGTGAAACACGCGCCGATCCGTCCCGACTACGCGATCGTTATGGAAGGCGGCGAGGGCAACGGCATCTGTTGCGGACACAACGGTGTCGTCTGGCTCAACGTCATCGTGCATGGCAAGGCGGCGCACGGCAGCCGTCCTGACCAGGGCATCAACGCGCTCGAAAAAATGTCCGCATTGGTGCGCGCGCTCGAGGGCTACAAGCGCCTACTGGTGAAACGCACGTTCACCGCGCCCGACGGCGTCGTGAAGACGCCCACGATCAATGTTGGCGGTGTGTTTGCCTCCGGTGAAGGCGGCAAGATCAACACCGTGCCGGCGCTCGCGAGTTTTTCCATCGACCGGCGCGTGTTGCCGGTGGAGTCGGTGGACAAGGTCGAGCGCGAGTTGCGCGCATTTTTGCGCGACGCGGCGAAGGCGATTCCGCAGTGCCGCATCACGGTGGAAAAGGTGTCGCACAACCACCCGTGTTTCACGCCGCCCGATGATCCGTTCTTCGCGGCGATGGCGGGTTGCGTGACGGGTGTGCGTAAACAGAAGAGCGTCTTCCGCACGTCGTATGGGTTTAACGACATGCACTTCTTCTCGCACCACTTGAAGATTCCCACGCTCGGCTACGGCCCGGGTGGCGACAATTGCCACGCGGTCGATGAACGTGCGTCGGTGCGAGAACTCGTCGCCAGCGCCAAGATTTACGCCGGGCTGCTAACGACGTTCGCGGGTTGAGGTTGTAGGGAACGGTTAACCTACGCGGCAGGCTTCCGCATCACACGTGGCTGCGGAAGCGGCGGGTTCGGTTTTCTCCGCCGGTGCGGCGGCAACGGTCCGCTGCTCGGCCAGGAGCTGGCCGATCTCCGCGCCGAGCACCAAATCGGACACTTGTCCGAAATGCTGGGCGCGCAGGCGGCCGAGTGCGTCGATCAGGACGACGGTGGGTGTGCCTTGCATGCCGTAGGCGCGCATCGTGAGCGGCAGCGGATGACCTTCCGACGCGCGGTCGATGGCGATGGGCATCGTGAGGCGGTATTCGTGGGTGAAGGCGCGCAACGCGTCGGGCGTCATGACTGCGTGGTGTTCGAACACACTGTGCAGTCCGATCACCGCCACGGCGGCGGGATCGAATGTGCGCTGGATCTCGACCGCCTGCGGAATGCCGTGCGACACGCAGCCGGGGCAGAGCATTTGAAAGGCGTGCAGGACCACGACGCGCCCGCGCAGTTGTTCGAGCGAGAGGGACGCGGCGGTGTTGAGCCATTCTGATGCCTGGATCGGCGGGGCCATACGCAGTGCGGTGGAGGGAGGTGCGAGTGAGTTCTTCATGGGACGGAAAAGTTGAGGAAGTGGTTTGGGGTTTTACCTCAACGCGCTGAGGTCGGCGCCGAAGTTGAGGTGGAGCACGTCACCGCCGATCACGAGGGCGGGGACGGAGGCGACGCCGGCCTGTTCGGCTTCGGCGACACGGTCCTTGGCGGTGCCGAGGTGGACGATCTCAAGATCGACCTTCCCGCGGTCGAGATAGGTGATGACGAAGGTTTCGGCTTCGAGGCAAACGGGGCAGCCGGCGTGGTAGAACTTGGCGATGGTCTCGCTCATGGTGATGTGGAGTTGGTGTTTGGTTTTGTCCGGCGCGGTGTGCGGCGGAACATCGCCACTCTAACGCAAACAGCCGCGGGCTTACAGAGGGCACGAAAGGGTGGGTGGGCACCGTTTTGTGCCTGCTGGACGCGGCGCGGGGGTTGCTGGTAAGTTGTCCGCATGAAGGCCAAGCACCTCACTCTTCCGGAACGAACCGCCTACCGGGGCTTGGAAGATGTCGTGGGTTGCAAGTGGTCGGCCGCCGTCGTGGGCGCGTTGCAGCGCGGAATCACGCGGCCCGGAAAACTTGAGCGCTACATCCCCGGAATCTCGACGAAGATACTCAACGAGCGCCTGCGCAAACTGCTCGATTACGGACTGGCGACGCGCACCGATCTTTCAGAGGTGTCATTGCATGTTGAATACACGCTGACGCCTACCGGAGCGAAACTGGCCGGAGTGATCGAGCAGCTCCATGCGCTCGACGCCGAGCACCGGGCGGTTCGCACCACGGCCGTTGTGCCTGCACGCCGCGCATCGCGGGCACGCGGCTGATTGATTTACCCGATCATCTGCATGCCGTCGGGCGCGCGGGTCACGGCGCCTTTCTTGTGCACGGCGGGCAGCGTGAGCGTGAAGATCGTGCCTTTCCCCGGCGACGAATCGACGGTGATGTTGCCGCCGTGTTTTTTCACGACCGCGTAAACCGTCGCGAGGCCGAGGCCCGTGCCTTTCTGCTTCGTGGTGAAAAACGGCTCCCAGATGCGCGGCAACACGTCCGCCGGAATGCCGGCGCCCGTGTCAGTGATCGTGACGATCACGACCGGCCCGTCGAACGGCGAACCGGATGATTCGCCTTTCCATCCGTCGCTGTTCGCGGCGATCACGCTCAGGCGGCCGCCGTCCTTCATCGCCTGCACGGCGTTGACGCAGAGATTCGAAACAACCTGGTCGATCTGCACCGGGTCGGCCTCCACGGGCGCGAGGTCGGGCGCGACGGCGAGCGACAACTCGACCTGTGAATGGCGCACGGCGCCGCGTGCGGATTCCTCGATGAGCGGACCGAGCACGAGCTGCTGTTTCTGCGGCGCCGATCCACGGGCGAAGGCGAGGAGGTTTTTAGAAAGCTCCTGCGCGCGCCAGGCGGCGGACTCGATCTCGTTGGTGCGTTTGACGGCGCCGGCGGGAAGCGTGGCGCTCATCGACTGGAGGATGCCGGTGTTGCCGATGATGATCGTGAGGAGATTGCCGAAGTCGTGGGCGACGCCGCCGGCGAGCATGCCGAGGGATTCGAGACGTTGGGCGCGGGCGGAGCGTTCGCGTTCCTCGGCGAGGATGCGCTGGGCGGCCAGGCGTTCGGTGATGTCGCTGAACACGCCGAAGATGCCGATGGGGTTTCCGCTCTCGTCGCGGATGATATCGGCGCGCACGAAGGCGGGGATGGTTTTGCCGTCCTTGGTTTTGACCTCGGTTTCACCGTGCCAGGAGATGCCGGCGCGGATGCTCTCGTGGATTTTGATGGCGACGGATTTGTCGACGAAGAGCGCGGCGGGTTCGTCGTTTGCGTTGAGCTCGTTCACATCGTAGCCGAACATGGCGATGTGGGCGCGGTTCACGTAGAGCGTTTCCGAATTCATGTCGCCGATGCCGATGGCGTCGGTCGCGCTTTCCACCGCCTGGCTGATGCGCGTGAGCGTGAGGTGCGTCTGCTTCAGATTGTCGTGGGTGTCCGCGTGCACGCGTTCGGCGCGGCGCTTTTGCAGTTGGATGCGTAGCAGCAGTCCCGCGAGAATGACGGAGATTATCCAGGGCAGTAACTGGAGTGCGGTGGACACGGGAGAGATGGCTCAAGCTGAGGGGTTCGCCCGCAGTCGCAAGCGGGAGCGGGGTTAACTGCTGGCGATAAGTGGAATCGGTTTCGTGCTGGGATGGCGGGATTGTGCTGGCGGTTGGCCCTTGTTTCACGAGGGGATGCGACGCACGCTTTTCGCATCCATTTACCATGAAAATCGACGCCACGCTGACCCCCGCCAAGCTGCAGAAGAAAGTTGACCGCGTATTCGAACTCGCCGGTCAGAAGATCGATTCGATCAACAAGTCCTGGGACCCGTCCAAGGGCACGCCCGTCTTCACCGTGAAGGGCAAATATACCTCGCGCGGCTGGACCGAGTGGACGCAGGGCTTCCAGTTCGGCATGGCGTTCCTCCAATACGACGCGACCGGCGACGAGCGCTACCTGAAGCTCGGCCGCGAGAAGACCGTGCAGCTCATGGCTTCGCACGTTTCGCATGTCGGCGTGCATGACCACGGCTTCAACAACGTCTCCACTTATGGCAATCTGCGTCGTCTGATGTTCGAGGGCAAAATTCCCTTCAATCAAGATGAGCTCAACTTCACCGAGCTCGCGCTCAAGATCTCCGGCGCCGTGCAGGCCGCGCGCCACGCGACGACCAACCAGACCGCTCCGTGGTCGCCCGTCAAAGGCGTGCCCGGCGTGAAACCCTCCGGCTACGTTTACTCCTTCAACGGTCCGCAGTCGCTATTCGCCGACACCATCCGCTCCATGCGTTCGCTGGTCGTCGCGCATCAGCTCGGCCACTCGCTTATGGGCGAGGGCGACAAGTCCATCAACCTCCTCCACCGCGCCATCGAGCACGCCGCGACCACCGCGCGCTACAATGTATTCTTCGGTCAGGGCCGTGACAGCTACGACGTGCGCGGACGCGTCGCCCACGAGTCGGTCTTCAATCGCAACGACGGCCAGTTCCGCTGCCCGTCTTCGCAACAAGGCTACTCGCCGTTCACCACGTGGACGCGTGGTGCGGCCTGGATCATCGCCGGTTTCGCCGAGCAGCTTGAGTTCCTCGACACCGTCAAAGGTGCCGAGCTCGACGCCGTCGGCGGACGCCGCGCGGTCACGAGCCTCTTCCTCGAAACCGCCATGGCGACGAGCGACTACTACATCGACGGTTATTCCGCGAAGGACGGCATTCCCTACTGGGACAGCGCCGCGCTCAACTGGGCCGCGCTGGGTGACATCACCCAGAAACCCGCGAATCCCTTCAACGCTTTCGAGCCCGTGGACAGCTCCGCCGCGGCGATTGCCGCACAGGGTTTCCTCCGTCTCGGCAACTGGCTCACGTCCAAGGGCGAGAAGGTCGCCGGCAAGCACTACACGCAGGCCGGCCTCACGGTCGCCAGCTCGCTGTTCTCCGACACGTATCTCTCTGCCGACCCGAAGCACCAGGGTCTGATTCTGCACAGCGTCTATCACCGCCCGAACGGTTGGGACCACATCCCGAAGGGCCAGAAGGTTCCTTGCGGCGAGTCGTCGATGTGGGGCGATTACCACGCGATGGAACTCGCGTTGCTGATCAAGCGCATGGGCGAAGGCGATTACCTGACGTTCTTCTGAGCCGGAGCGTTTTCAGTTTGATCGAGGCGACCTCTTTGCGGGGTCGCCTTTTTTATTGAGGCAAAATGACGGCGTTTTCCCGCCGCGGCCTGATCGGCGTTGCCAGCGGACCGGCGCACGTTTGCATGACGGTGCACGGCACATTTCCACTTCATGAGCTGCATTCTTCTCGTTGATGACCACGCGGAATTTCTGGCTGTCCAGCAGCAGTTGCTGGAGGAGGCCGGACATACGGTGGTCACTGCCACCAATGGATTCAAAGCCCTCTCGGCGGTGGATGCGGGCGTCTTCGATCTCGTGATCACCGACATCATCATGCCGGGCAAGGAAGGTCTTGAGACGATCATCGAACTGAGGCGGCGGCATCCTTTGCTGAAAGTCATCGCGATGTCCGGCGGCGGACGCGTCGGTGCGTTAAGCTATCTCGAACTCGCGGAAAAACTCGGAGCCATCCACACGTTGGAAAAACCGTTCACCGGGGCCGTATTGATGGAGGCGGTCAACACGGCGATCAACGCGTGAGCGGTGCCGCCTCGGTTTCGGAGGATACGGGGAGTGTGAGAAAGTTTCTTTCTTTTAGCCATGCGAGGCAGTCGGCGGTCCAGCGGTGAGGAGTTGTTTTTCCGCCGCTGTCACCGAGGCCCAGGCCGTGGCCGCCTTTTTCGTAGATGTGCAGTTCGAAGCGCACGCCTTTTTTGCGCAGGGCGTCGGCGAAGAGTGTGGCGTTTTCCATGCGCACGCCTTTGTCCTCCCATGTGTGCCAGATGAAGCAGGGCGGAGTCTCGGCGATGACCTGGCGTTCGCTGGAGAGGAGCTCGATGAGCTCCGGCGTTGGCTCGGGGCCGAGCAGGTTTTTGCGCGAGCCGCCGTGCGTGAATTCACCCATCGTGATCACGGGGTAGCAGAGAATGCCGAGTGTGGGGCGGGAGCTTTCGCGCTCGATAAGATCGGCGTCGTCGGGGCGGCCCGCGTCGAATTGGGTGAGGATCGTCGAGGCGAGGTGTCCGCCGGCGCTGGAGCCGATGACGCCGATGCGGTCGCGATCGATGCTCCACTCGGCGGCGCGCGCACGCACGAGGCGCACTGCGCGGGCGGCGTCGTTGAGCATGGCGGGGTGGCGGTGATTGTGGCCTTTGGATCCGAGTCGGTATTTGACGACGAACGCGGTGATTCCCTGTTTCGCGAACCAGCGTGCGTAGCCTTCGCCTTCGTGGCGGGCGAGTCCTCCGTAGCCGCCGCCGGGGAAAATAACCATCGCCGCGCCGTTGGCAGTGCCGGGTTCGGGCGCGTAAACGGTGATCGACGGGCGGTTGTCCGCAGGGCCGACGTCGGCGGTCTCGGGCCAGAGCGGGATTTCGTTGGCGCGCGCGAGTGTGGCGAGCAGCAGCGAGGCGAGGACGGTGATGAGAATTCGGAAGGGCATGGGAGAAGGGTTACGGTGTGGATCTTAATTGTGCGTGCCGATCCAGAACACGTGGATCGCGGTGATGAAGACGCCTACGTTCTACCAGCGGACGAGGGGTTTGGTCGGCCTTTACTTCGACCGACAAGTGACCGCGGGGGTCAAAGTCTTCGGACGTGAGCGTGATTGTGGAGAAGGCGGTTTGAGCTTTTGGGTCGGCGGGGAGCGTCCACAGACCGAGGTCGCGGTGCTTTTTTATTCGCAGCTCCTGTCCGTTCTTAAGCAACGGTGTGATCCCCGCATCGTGCTCGCGGGTGGGTGTTAATGGGAACGTCCCGACATCGCAGACTGCTCGGTGTTTGAAGGAATGTGCGCACGCTGGCTGCGCAGAATCTCTTGAACGACCTGATGAGGAATCTTCGATAAAGGTAGTCCGGCATGAGCTGCTTTTGCCGCGACCACACCACCTGCCTGACCGATGGCCATAACAATGGGCGTCACTCGAAATGCCGCCGAGGCCTCATGAGTCGCGCTGATGCAACGCCCAACCACAACCAAGTTGTCGACCGACTGCGGAAGCAGGCTGCGCAACGGGATCTGATACACATCGTGCGGTTTGAGGTGCCTCGTGACCGTCTGGTCCGCGCTTGGTGCGTGGATGTCGATGGGATAGCCTCCCATGGCGATGACATCGGGAAACTCGTGGAGCGAAATCAACTCTTCCGCACTCAGCACATGATGTCCGAGGATATGCCGGCTCTCGCGCACCCCGATCTTGGCCGCCGTATCCATGCGCACCGCCTGCGAAAACCCGACCGCATGCCGGCGCAGGAATTCGAAGATTTCCACGCATTGGCGGCGGCCGATACTTTCGGCCTCGCTCAGATGAAACGGATTGGTCGCTTCCAATCCGGTAATGCGTGAGGTATTGACGATGACCACTCCCGGTTGGGCGGTCTCGAAAAACAAAACCTGATCCCGCGGCACCGATACCTCGCCGCGTTTGCGTGCCGCGTTCCACGCCGACAAAAAACCCGCCAGACTGATGCGCGGCGAAGTTTTTAGGCGCTCCAGCCCCTTGTCGGCTCCGCCGGCCCAGAGGAAATCTTCGGGATGCTCGACCGCGTAGCGCCGGATCGCGCCCACATCCACATTGGCCAGCTTGAGATTCATGGTCATGGGCTGCGCGGCGGCATCGGCCTCGCGTCCGCGCACAAACGGAACGCCGGCCCGTGCGGCCAAATCGCCGTCACCAGTCGCGTCGATAAACACCTTGGCCTCAAAGGAGGTCAGGCCTGCCTTGTTACAAACAACGATGCGCGTGATGCGACCGTGCTCGGCTACAACTGCGGCCAGTTGCGTGTGATAAAGCGGCGTCCCGCCCGACTCACGCAGCATGCCTTCGAGTTCGATCTTCAGGGCCTCGCTATCGAACGGCGTGACCGTGCTGCAATAGGTAGTGGTATCGGGGATATGGCCGGGGCTGGCACCCTTGGCGACCAGACGCTGGATCAGCTCTTCGGGAAGCCCGCGCACGACCTGCTCCCCCGCCGGGTTGTGGAAACTCATCATGGGCCCCACTCCCATCGCCGTAAGCGAGCCGCCAAGGAATCCCTGTTCCTCGATGACAAGAACCTTGGCCCCCAGCCGACCGGCGGAAATGGCCGCGATACTGCCGGCCACGCCGCCGCCCATCACGATCACATCAAACGATTCGGTGTGCTCCTTGATTGGCAGCGAAAGAGATTTTTCAAACAGGACGGATGTCATTTTAAGGATTGGAAAATGAAGGCCGGAGCGAGTGCCCCACTCGCAAGCACGGCAGGTCTGATCACCCGCAATGCGGCGCAGTATCGCGGAGGTGACAGGCTCAGCGAAGTGATCGGGATCGCCGCACGGATGGAACAAGGGGCGGCCTTTGGCCTGACGAAGAGCCTTAACGGCGGCGACGCCGGCCCACCACGAGCGCGAACGCGGCTCCGCCAAACAACAGTGCGTAAGTAGAAGGTTCGGGAACGGCGGCACCGGCGGTGTAAGTTACATAAAGCTGGGTGTTGTCACCGCCGATGCCGACTTCATCGCCACGGGCAATCGCGAAGGTGCCGGCGACGGAATTTTGGAATCCGGTGGTATCAACGATAAATTGGCTGGAGGTGAAGCTGGTGATGGCGGATCCCGTGTCCAAGAAGAGCCATTTGTAGTTGGAGGCGGAATTGAAGTTCTGGGCGCTGCCGGCTGCTTGCAGAGCATTCAAGCTGATGAGCTTGAACGTGAATTGGCCTGTGGCGGCGGTGATGTTCAGCGAGGTTGCGTTGAGCAAATCCCAGCCGGCGGAGGAGGAGCCCGCAGTGCCGGTGGCATTGTTGATTTCGAACTCAAAGGTGCCGGAGTTCGCAAAGGTGACTGCGCCGGCTCCCATCGTGCCGGTGCTGTTGCCCGGGGCGAGCGTCTGGCTGGCGCCGATGCTCAGATCCTTGCCCGCGAAGTTGGTGCCGCCGAGCTTGCCACTGTTGAAAGTGAGTGTGCCGGTGAAGGCGGAGGAGGAGTTGTAGCTGAAGGTGCCACCATTGACGGTGACGGCCTTGTTGAGACCCGTGGCGCTGTCGTAACGGAATTTACCGCCGCTCACGGTG
>Ga0247813_10002922_pt1 | contig 11328 bp, 10 predicted proteins | sample UWRJL169409C1_FD_180719 | JGI IMG/M metagenome (GOLD analysis project Ga0247813, IMG submission 180719) | Plant litter microbial communities from Arlington Agricultural Research Station in Wisconsin, United States - UWRJ-L169-409C-1 | ecosystem: Environmental > Terrestrial > Plant litter >... | reverse complement strand
GTAAACAATTCCAGGATTCGCATTTCCATGATCTGTGGTAATAATCACTAATGTTTCTTTGTCTTTTTCGGCAAAATCAATAGCCACTTTTACCGCTTCATCAAATTCTATCTGATCGTGAATCAAACCTGCGATATCATTACCATGTGCTGCCCAATCAACCTTTCCGCTTTCTATCTGCAAAACGAAACCATTTTTATGTCCCTTCATTCTGTCGATTGCTTTTTGAGACATTTCAGCAAGACTTGGAATCGTCTTTTTTAAATTTTCATCACTATTTCGATCTACATAATACGGAACAGCATCATCTGAGAATACGCCTAAGACAGGCTGCGAATTGGATGCGGCTTCCATCTCGGATTTTGTTTTTACAACCTGATATCCTTTCGATTTAAAAGCCGCATACATGTCTTTTTTGTCTTTTCGTAATTCCGGACTAAAATAATTCGCGCCGCCTCCCATCATCACATCAAAACCTAATTCCAAATATTGTTCGGCAATATCCTCCTGGGCATTTCTGCTTTTGCTGTTCACACAAAAACCAGCCGGCGTTGCATGCGTGATAGGAACTGTAGTTACACAGCCCGCCATTTTTCCGGATTTTTTAAACTTTTGCCAAATCGGTAAATGTGGTTCTCCGTTCGGACTCACATTAAGCGCTCCGTTATTTACACGAAAACCGCCTCCCCATGAAGAACTCGCTGCAGAAGAATCGGTTACAATGGAACTCGCAGAAGCTGTGTCCATCAAAGCCCTTGAAACCCTGTTGTCTTTATATAATTGTATCCAGTTAGAACCTTTGCCTGTTTTTCTGTTCAGAAACAAATCGGTCATGTTCAATGTTCCGGTACTCATTCCGTCACTTACGAGTAAAATTATATTTTTGGCTTTTTTATTTTTATTTACAGATTCAAGATCTAAAACATTTGCAGAACCCTGAAAAGGATTCATTACTGCCGCCCCTATTGTAAATAAAGAGCCATTTCTAAAAAACTTTCTTCTATCCATTGTTAATTTGGTTATTCTGTTTTCAAAGGTAAAAAATTGGAGATGTCTCCAACATTAACTTAATGTTATCACTAAAAATTAATCCAATCAAAAAATGCTCCATCTGAATAAAACGGAGCATTTTGTATAATTAGGAACAGCTATTTTTATACAGTAAATTTCAAAGGTAAATGCACGACTTTTTTTGTTTCGAAAAACTCATCTTCAAAAAAATCGGCTAAATCATATAAGGTTGCTTTCGGAAAAGCCGCCAATTCCTCTGTCAAATCACCACCTTTTAAATATAGGATTCCATTTTTCAACGTGTGTTTATGCTGTTTTTTGATTTTATCTTTTATCCACGAAACAAAATCCGGCATATTGGTTACGGCACGGCTTACGATAAAATCAAAATCTCCTTTTACCAATTCGGCCCGTTTTTGTTCGGCTTTTACATTTTTCAATTCTAAGGCATCTACAACACCCTGAACTACTTTTATTTTTTTGGCAATCACATCAATCAGATAAAAACGCGTTTCCGGAAAAAGAATCGCTAACGGAATTCCGGGAAATCCTCCGCCTGTTCCAACATCCAAAACTGTTGCACCAGGTTCAAATTTCATGATTTTTGCAATTCCAAGCGAATGCAAAATGTGTTTGGTATATAAGGCATCAATATCTTTTCTGGAAATGACATTGATTTTTTCATTCCAGTCATGATATAAAAAGTCTAATTTTTGAAACTGTTCGATTTGAATGTCGGTCAAATCAGGAAAATATTTCAGAATCTCATCCATTGTGGTAAATTTTTAACAAAAGTACTACTTTACGATTGAAATATTTAACTCAATTTTGCAAATTGAAAATTTATAATAATTACCTTTGACAACTATTTAAAATTAATATGAATAATACCGCACCGACATTTTCAAAGCAGGATAATCTGAAGTTTTTCAGAACGCTTAACTCACGGGTAAACAATTACTTCAAGGAGAACAATATCCAAAAAACCGGAAACTGGAAGCTGCATTTAAAAGCGATTATTCTTTTTTCTGTTTTTCTAACCCCTTACTTTTTGATTCTGGCACTTGATATGCCATTTTGGGCACAATTACTATTAAACATCGTGATGGGAATCGCCATGGCTGGAATTGGAATGAATGTGATGCATGATGGAAATCACGGATCCTATTCTTCAAAATCATGGATAAACAAAATCATGGGAGGAAGCATTTATGTTTTAGCCGGAAACGTTCATAACTGGCAGGTTCAGCACAATGTTTTACACCACACTTATACGAACATTCACGGTCACGATGAAGATCTGGATGCCGGAAGAATCATTCGTTTTACACAAAATGCAGAATGGCATCGTTTTCATAAATTTCAACATTACTATTCTTTCTTTTTATATGGATTATTGACTTTCAATTGGGCCTTAACAACCGATTTTAAGCAGATGAAAAATTATCTGAAAAGAAAATTATCTTACGGAGCTCCTCAAAGTCCTGCCAAATTATGGACGGTTTTGGTGATCACAAAAATAATCTATGTTTTAATCTGGATGGTATTGCCAATGGCTTTGGGCGTAGCATGGTGGAAAGTTGTGATCGGATTTTTTGTGATGCATTACACTGCCGGATTAATTTTAAGTATCGTTTTCCAGTTGGCACACGTTGTGGAAGAAACTTCAAACCCGGTTCCGAATGAAGAAGGAGAAATCGAAAATACCTGGGCCATTCATCAATTGTACACTACAGCCAATTTTGCGCCAAAAAACAAAATCGTAAACTGGTTTACCGGTGGATTGAACCACCAGATCGAACATCATATTTTTCCAAATATCAGCCATGTCCATTACGGAAAAATCGCTGAAATCGTAAAAGAAACTGCCAAGGAATGTAATTTGCCTTATTATGAATTCAAAACCATGAGAGGAGCCATTTGGGCGCATTACAAACACCTAAAAGATCTTGGTGCAAAACCTGAACTAGCATAAAATTAAAATCTATTAATAATTAACCTCTCTTAAAGAACAGCAATTTAAGAGCAATTAAATTTTTTATAATGAACCATATTCTTTCAGACAGAATTAACAACTTAGCTACTTCGCAAACTTTGGCGATGGCCGCATTAGCTCGTGAGCTAAAAGCACAGGGAAAAGATATTATCAGTTTAAGTTTAGGCGAACCTGATTTTAACACACCTGATTTTATCAAGGAAGCAGTTAAAAAAGCAGTAGACGAAAACTATAGCACATATTCTCCGGTAGAAGGATATTTAGAATTGAGAGAAGCTATTTCAAGAAAATTCACAAGAGACAACGGATTAGATTACAAACCATCTCAAATCGTAGTTTCTACAGGAGCAAAACAATCTTTATACAACATTGCACAGGTAATGTTAAACGATGGTGACGAGGTTATTTTGCCGGCACCTTACTGGGTTTCTTATTTCGAAATCGTAAAACTTTCAGGAGGAGTTCCTGTTGAAGTTCCAACTTCTGTTGATACTGATTTCAAAATTACGCCTGCACAATTAGAAGCTGCCATCACACCAAAAACAAAAATGATGTGGTTTTCTTCTCCTTGTAATCCTTCAGGATCTGTTTACAGCAGAGAAGAATTGACTGCACTTGCAAAAGTGTTGGAAAAACACCCAAATATATATGTTGTTGCTGATGAAATTTATGAGCACATCAATTTCTCTGGAACTTTCTGCAGTATCGGTTCAATCCCGGGAATGTTAGAAAAAACAATCACTGTAAACGGTGTTGCAAAAGCATTTGCGATGACAGGATACAGAATTGGTTACATCGGAGCACCGGAATTCATTGCTAAAGCATGTACAAAAATCCAGGGACAAGTAACTTCAGGAGCAAATTCAGTAGCGCAGCGTGCTACGATTACAGCTGTAGATGCAGATCCAAGCGTATTGAATCACATGGTTCAGGCTTTCCACGCGCGCAGAGATTTAGTGGTTGGATTATTAAAAGAAATCCCGGGAGTAAAAATCAACGTTCCTGAAGGAGCATTTTACGTTTTCCCTGACGTTTCTTCTTTCTTCGGAAAAACATTAAGAGGTACTGAAATCAAAGATGCCAACGACGTATCCATGTATCTTTTGGCTGAGGCTAACGTAGCAACCGTAACAGGTGACGCTTTCGGAAACCCAAACTGTATTCGTTTCTCTTACGCAACCAGCGACGATATTTTAAAAGAAGCATTACGTAGAATAAAAGAAGCTTTGGCATAATTCAAACTTCTATTCATATAACCAAAAGCCTTAGGATTTCCTGAGGCTTTTTTTTATGGGGTTGCCTTCGGCCGGGCTATCCGCTATATTCCCGATCAACAAAAACTACGTCTAAAAAGCCTTGTTTTTGTAAATCGGGAGATACCGCTCCTATCCCTAACCCAAACTAATAATAAGGAAATCTAATTTCTTAAGACAATCACTTTCAAAATTCCCATTCCACAATTTTATAAATCACTCCTATAATTCTGTAAGATATACAGTCTTACAAAATCCCATCTTTGTAATATAAATTAATTAAAAAATCATTTATCATGGCACATACAGAAGATATTACAAAAGAAGCAGTTAGTACATTTGAAGGATTAATTTCAATTTTGGAAGACGGAAAACTAGGATATACCAATGCAGCAGAACACGTAGACAGTCCGGCTATTAAAACCGACTTTTTAGAATATGCTCGACAACGTGCATTATTCATTGTTGAGCTGCAGGACGAAATCAACAGATTAGGAAAATCAACTGATACTTCAGGCGGAGGACCATTAGGAGCTATTCACCGTGCGTGGATCGATATCAAATCATCTTTCACTAGTGGAGACACTGAAGCGATCATCAACGCTTGTATTACAGGCGAAGAAGCAGCTATCGAAAAATACAAATCAGCTTTGGAAAAAGAAGAATTGGATTCGAACCAAGTTGCTATTGTTTCAAAACAATTAAACAGCATCCAAAATACTTTAACGCTGATTAAAGCTAAAAAATTGTCTTAATACCTGAGACACTATTTTTTTGAGAAGGGAACTACCTGGTTATTCAACTGGGTAGTTTTTTTGTTTTATAGAGATTGAAAAATAATTCTTACTTTCGCCCAAAAATCAAAAAGTGATTATATGACTTCAACTTTACTAAAAATTTCTTTAATTGCCATTTTCATATTATTTTTTTCAAACCTAAAAGCACAACCAAGAAAAGGTGAATTCATCAATATCTCTGTAGGATTGGGAATTAGTTCTTCTTATTACAACCAGGATTATGAGAATTATGAGGATATTGACGGTTCTGGCTTTTACGCACAGGGTGAATATGTAGTTGGTGTAACAAAATGGTTTGGATTACGTCCTTATGCCGGAATTATTTTAACCTCAACTGATAAAGAAAAAGATCAACTAAATCAAAATGATTATAAGGTAACTTCAAAAGCCTTTTTATTTGGAGGTAAAGCTCGTTTATGTGCTCCGATTCCTTGGATTGCTCCATTCGTCGAGACAGGAATCGGTGCATCAATAGGGACATTTGAAAACTATACACCAACGACAAATATTAAAAAAAATGGTCTGCTAATACACATTCCTTTTAGTTTTGGTGTGGCATTAGGCCCTAAAAACAATATAGAAATTGCAGCTACCTATTATTTTCATCCAAGTGCAAAACAATTTTGTGGAGCTTTGGCTGCAGGATTTACTTTTCCGATAGATTAATCTTTTAAGAATTGTAAGTAAATCTGCTTCTTAGTATCCCCTATTATTCAACTATTTCAAAAAAATCCTCTTCAGCATTAGCAAACTCAAAATAATTATAAGAACTTTGCAAACTTTTTTGCATGAATACCACAAAAGCCTAAAGTACTAGAAATGAAGAAGAAGATTGAAATATTAGCTCCGGCAAAAGATTTAATTGGGGGAATGGCAGCCATAAATAGTGGTGCCGATGCTGTTTATATTGGTGCACCACAATTTGGTGCGCGTTCTAATGCTAACAACTCCATTGAAGATGTTGCTGCATTGGTACAATATGCCCATTTATTTAATGCTCAGGTTTTTGTGGTAATGAATACCATTTTGTACGACAATGAACTCGAAACCTGTCGCAAAATGATTTATGAATTATACGATATTGGTGTAGATGCGCTAATCATTCAGGACATGGCGATTATGGAAATGGACTTACCTCCAATCGTACTTCATGCCAGCACCCAAGCCAATAATCGTGATGCTGATAAAATTAAATTCTTAAAAGATGCCGGAATCAAACGTGTGGTTTTAGCCCGCGAATTGAATTTGCATCAAATTAAGACAATCTACGACGAAGCTGATGTTGAATTAGAGTTTTTCGTAACGGGAGCATTATGTGTTTCGTTTAGTGGAAACTGTTATATGAGTGTGGCCAACGGAGAACGAAGCGCCAATCGTGGCTCTTGTGCACAAAACTGCCGATTGCCATATAATTTAATCGACGGAAACGGAGACACTTTGATCAAAAACAGTCACTTGCTTTCGATTAAGGATTTAGATATTTCAGAACAAATTCCGAATCTAATTGAAGCCGGAATCGTTTCTTTTAAAATCGAAGGACGTCTAAAAGATGTTGTTTACGTAAAAAACAATGTTTCTTATTTACGCCAGAAATTAGATAGCTATTTAGAAGGACCTGGAAGCGATAAATATATAAAAGCTTCTTCCGGAAAATGTACCTATACTTTTGATTCTGCTTTAAACAGAACTTTTAACCGTGGATATACCGATTATTTTGTAAACGAAAGACACGCTTCTATTGGTTCCTGGGAAAGCCCAAAATCAAAGGGCCAATATATTGGAAAACTAATCAGAACTGTTGGAAACGCTTACGAAATCGAAAACGGCGAATTGCTAAACAACGGTGACGGATTGTGTTTCATCAACGAAAATAACGAAGCGGAAGGAATCTACGTCAACAAAGCCGAAAACGGTAAAATTTATCCTAATGTTTTAAAAGAAGTAAAAGACGGAACTTTCATCTACAGAAATAACGATGCCGCTTTCATCAAAATTGTAGAAAGAGAAGACAGTGCCGTTCGTAAAATCAGCACAACTTTATTGCTTACAGAAACTGAAACAGGTTTCGAATTAATCGCAACCGATGAAGACGGAAATGTAAGCATCGTTAATTTAGAACACGCAAAAGAGCAGACAAAAACCGGCGAATCAATCGAAGAAAACATCAAAACCCAATTGGCAAAAACAGGTTTTACACCTTACACTGCTGATGAAATTACTATTATGTTCTCTCAAAACTGGTTCCTTCCTATTTCAAAAATCAACGAAATGCGAAGAAATGTTTTCGAACAATTATCAGAAATTCGTTTGAAAAATTATGTCCGCGAAGAACACCAATTGGTAAAAACCTCACATTCGTATCCTGAAACTAAATTAGATTTCATGTACAACGTTTCGAACAAAACAGCTCGTAAATTCTACGAACGTCATGGCGTAACCGAAATAGAAAAAGCATTCGAATTGCAATGGGATCCCGGAAAATCGCGTGTAATGACCACCAAATATTGCATCAAATACGAATTAAAAAAATGTCCTATACACCAAAAAGACATTGCAGGTGTCAAAGTAAAAGAACCATTGGTTCTAAAACAGGGCGAATTGGAATATAAACTAAAGTTCAACTGCAAACCCTGCGAAATGGAAATCTGGGAAAAAGACGCCGAATTCGAAATCGAGGAAGATCACTTTCACTAAAATACAAACCGATGCTTAACAAAGTATCGGTTTTTTTATTTTGGGCGTGTCCCTCCGGGCCAGGCTATCCGTTACAAGTCCTCGCACTTCCTTCGTCAGGCTGTGGGCTTTCCACTTCTATCCCTCACGCAAATCGTAAAACAAGAAAATTTTTGTTTACAATTTAAATCTGCTGAATCTGCAAAATCTGCGTGAGAATAAATTCGATTTTTTTATCTTTACTCTCAAAACTAAAATTAAATGAAAGCAAAAAATAGCATTCAAAAATATTCGATTATTGTTGGATTATTTGTCTGCACTATCTTTCCATTATTAATATTCTCAAAAAGTAACTTTATCTATCTTTTCATCCAAATATGTGATTTTGGGACCAATTGGAATCGATTATTCTGGGGTATATTATTTCCATTTTTAATTGTTTGCCTATTCTCGATTTCATCAAAAAAAATCGCACCTTCATTAAATAACATAACTTATTTTAAAGCCTGCTCACAGTTTTCTTTTCAAGTAAGTTCAAAACTTATAATATTTCTTTTCGCAATTTATATTGGCGGGTTAATAATCAATGGAATATCAAGTGTGCTACACTGGCAAATGCAATATCAAATTTTGTTCTCCATACTAATGATTTTATTTTTATCGTTTGTATTAATGATTCTAACTTTTATAAGCAGTTTGATAATTGTGAAACTGAGCCAAAACCCTCAAAATTAAAATTAAACAAAATGAAAATACTACTCCTGGGTTCTGGCGAATTAGGCAAGGAATTTGTCATTGCCGCACAACGAATAGGACAAACCATAATTGCTGTTGACAGTTACGAAAACGCTCCGGCCATGCAGGTCGCGCATGGCTTTGAAGTAATCAACATGCTCGACGGCGAAGCGCTGGATCGAATTGTAGCCAAACATCAACCAGACTTTATAGTTCCCGAAATAGAAGCCATTCGAACCGAACGTTTTTACGATTACGAGAAACAAGGAATTACCGTTGTTCCTTCTGCGAAAGCAGCCAATTTCACTATGAATCGTAAAGCCATCCGTGATTTAGCTTCGAAAGAATTAGGTTTAAAAACAGCCAAATATCAATACGCAACTTCTGCCGAAGAACTACAAAAAGCCGTTCAGGAAGTTGGAATTCCGTGTGTGGTAAAACCTTTAATGTCTTCTTCTGGAAAAGGCCAATCGACTATAAAAACCGAAAGTGATATTGAAAAAGCCTGGCAATATGCCGTTGCAGGTTCACGTGGAGATGTTATTGAAGTGATTGTAGAAGCTTTTGTAGATTTCCATTCGGAGATTACGCTTTTAACCATTACTCAAAATAATAATCCGACTTTGTTTTGTGCTCCAATTGGGCACAGACAGGAACGCGGCGATTATCAGGAAAGCTGGCAGCCTGCACAAGTTGCCGAAGCCGATTTGTACGAAGCGCACGATATGGCCGAAAAAATTACCGAAGCACTTGGCGGTGCAGGACTTTTTGGTGTTGAATTTTTCTTAACCAATGAAGGAGTTTATTTCTCAGAACTTTCTCCACGCCCGCACGATACGGGAATGGTAACGTTGGCCGGAACACAAAATTTCAATGAATTCGAATTGCATTTGCGTGCCATTTTAAGCCTTCCAATATTTGAAATTACATTAGAAAAAGCCGGAGCAAGCGCTGTAATTTTAGCTTCTCAAGATTCAGCAAATCCAACTTTTACCGGAATCGAAAAAGTAGCTGCTTTGCCAAAAACTGATTTCAGAATATTCGGAAAACCAACTTCAAGACCCTATCGCCGAATGGGAGTTGTTTTGACTCATGATTCATTACTAACTCCAATCGAAAAGGTAACAGAACGTGCCAAAGAAACGGCAAAACTAATCACTGTAAATTCTTAAAAAATGAAAAAAATAGTATTCATGATTTTCCTGTTTATTGGAATTTCAACCCAGGCACAAAATAAAAAAGTAATAGACAAACCGCAAATCGTGGAAGCATCCTGCGGAGAATGTCAGTTTGGAATGAAAGGCAAAAGCTGTGATCTGGCTGTTCGAATTGACGGAAAAGCGTATTTTGTTGACGGAACCAAAATCGATCAACATGGAGATGCACATGCTGAAGATGGTTTTTGCAATGCCATTATAAAAGCTTCTGTAACGGGAACAATTGAAAAAAATCGTTTTAAGGCGACTTCTTTTACTTTAATAGAAGAAAAAAAATAATGGCGTTAATACTCGAAAATATTGCCAAACATGTTTCGCTTACTCCTGATGAACAAGCTTTGTTTCTATCCAGAACAGAAATTCATACTTACAAAGCCAAAACTATTTTATTGAACGCCGGTGAAATTTGCAAACACTCGTATTTTGTAAATTCCGGAATTTTAAGAAGTTTCAACATCAACGATAATATTGTAGAACACGTCCTGGCATTTGCCTGCACCGGATGGTGGATGAGCGATATGTACAGTTATTTTTCTCAAAAACCCGGACAGCTTTTTATTGAAGTTTTAGAAGATGCGGAAATCCTCTCCTTATCCAAAGAAAATCAGGAACAGCTGTTTCTCGAGATTCCAAAACTGGAACGTTTTTTCAGAATTTTGATTGAAAATTCATTGGTTGCGAATCAAGAAAGATTATTAGACAATTTAAGTTTAACTGCGGAAGAACGCTTTGAGAAATTTTGTGAAAAATATGGAAGTCTGGTTTATAAAGTTCCTCAAAAACAAATTGCTTCTTTTATTGGGGTGACACCAGAGTTCTTTAGTAAAATGAAAGCCCGCCTTTTAAAGAAATAAATAGTTTACATTTTACCATTATTCAAATAAAAAAACTCCGAAATTCAATTTCTATATTGAATTTCAGAGCTTTTAAAACTAATTAAATTAAATTTTTATCTTATTACTTTTTCAAAACTTTTACTGTTTTTTCCAAACCATTTGAAGATAATTTCACAAGATATAAACCTGCTGTCAAATCAGACAAATCAACTGTATTAGTGGAACTTTCCGAATTAAACTGTACTGTTTTTACAACATTTCCTAAAAGGCTAAAAACAGTAACTTTTTCTAAAACGATATTACTAATGTACAATTCTCCCTGAGTAGGATTTGGAGTTATTGCTACAGTTTCAAAATTGTTTTCTCCGGTTCCTAAAGAACTATTTTCCTGATAAACCGCAGATGCATCTTTATATGACATCCAATTAGTATCAGAATACGATTTATTATCAACCAAAATAACTAATGCAGGATCATTCGCCTGAAAACCAAAAATCCCAATAGGATATGATACCCCTTTATTTTTTGCACTTTTAGCTACTTCAACTGTTTCCAAACTCATGTTATTGCCGTTTTTCAGATTTACTGATTTCAATTTATTATTTTGGCAATTGATAAGCGTTAATTGCGTATTTGTAGACAAATCAAGTGTAACAAGCTGGTTAGAGTAACAGCTTAGGTCCTTCAATTCCGGATTATTGCTTACATTCAATACTGTTAATAGATTCTCACTGCAATTTAAAACTTCCAAATCTGTGTTTTTTGAAGCATCTAATGAAGTAATTGCATTGTTTTTGAAAGACAAAATGA
>Ga0247813_10002921_pt1 | contig 11333 bp, 9 predicted proteins | sample UWRJL169409C1_FD_180719 | JGI IMG/M metagenome (GOLD analysis project Ga0247813, IMG submission 180719) | Plant litter microbial communities from Arlington Agricultural Research Station in Wisconsin, United States - UWRJ-L169-409C-1 | ecosystem: Environmental > Terrestrial > Plant litter >... | reverse complement strand
TTTTTGTTAAGTTTTGCTTTAACAATTATTCTTTTTGCGTTAACATCCGGTTCAATAACGTCTAACGCTTCCTCTAAATTTCCAATGGTTGCTGAAATTCCCCAAATTCTTAGGGCATTGTTCTTTTTATTTAAGCCTTTAATTCTAGATACGGCTAATTCGACCATCACACCCCGTTTACTGCCTAGTAATTCGTGCCATTCGTCGGCCACTAAACATTTCAAATTTTGAAATAAGACGGAAGAGCCTTTTTGGGCGAGTAATAAATGAAGACTTTCAGGGGTAATAAGCAAAATTTCGGGCATCGACTTCTTTTGCTGTAGCTTTTCACTTTGAGTTGTATCACCATTCCTAACGCCTACCTGCCAATCTAAATCAAGTTGTAAAAGTGTTTCTCGCATGGCCCTTGCAATATCTTTGGCTAAAGAACGGAGTGGAGTAATCCAGATGAGTTGTAATCTGTCTTTTGCAAGGGTCTTTGGAGATTGTTGATTTAAACCCTCTATAACGACTGCTAGAAATAGAGAAAATGTTTTCCCAAAACCAGTAGGTGCATTTACTAATCCGCTATATCCATCACTATAATATTGCCAAGTTTCTTTTTGAAAATCGAAAGGTTTCTTGCCATCGGCTTTTAGCCAAGTGGTTACTTTCTTATAGCCAATGGTTTTTTGCATAGTTATTTGAGATAAACACTATAATACTCAATTTGTGTTAACATAATGCACACATTTATTCGTTATTGATTATAAAAAGATAAATTCGCCATTACTATGATAAAAAAAATCCTGTTTCTAAGCTTAATTTCACTTGTTTCTGCAGTTACAAATGCGCAGGATTTTAAAAAGCATTCGTCTATCACAATTGCTGTCGGGCCAAGTATTCCAACTGGAGAATTTGCAAACAAAGATTTTTTTGATGAAAAATCAGGATTAGCCGATGTTGGAGGGTATGCACATGTAGGTTATTCCTATCAGTTTTCTAGATTTTTCGGCGCTGTTGCTGCGGTTAGCGGACGTATACATGGCGTAAATAAAAATGCGCTTCAAACCTACGCTTTACCCACAGGAAGTGGCAGTTCATTGAATTTGCGAACAACTACATGGCGTTTTTTAAATCTTATGGGGGGTATTTCCCAAACGGTTCCGCTCACTACCAACGAAAAATTGACTGTTGAACTAAGGGAAATGGTGGGTATACAATTTAGCAATTCGCCAGAAATTCAAACATCAGGTTTTATTCCGGGGATTGGTTCTTTAGCCAACGTACAAAAATCACAAGCTGTAAATTCGCTGGCCTATAGTTTAGGCTTTGGTGTTAACTATATAGTAGCTAGTAATTTAGGATTAAAACTGTTTGGCGATTACCAAGGTGCAAGTCCAGCATTCTCATTTACTACGTATCCGGCAGATGCTCCAGTTGAGCAAAAAATTAAGCAACAAACGAGTGCAGTTAGTTTGGGTTTAGGAGTTACTTTCGGGTTTTAATCCATTCGCCGCTTCAATCAATTGGCGAAGATCAGTTAAGGTATTGATTTCATCTGCTTTTTTATCCTTTCGCCATCGGGCGATCCGCGGAAATCTTAAGGCTAATCCGGCCTTATGGCGTTTGCTTTCAGCAATTCCTTCGAAAGCGATTTCGAAAACTAGTTCGGGTTTGACCGTTCGTACAGGGCCAAATTTCTCGATGGCATTTTTATTTACGAATGAATTAACTTCCTTAATTTCTTTATCCGTTAAACCTGAATACGCTTTGGCGATGGTAATCAATTTTTCTCCGTCGCGCACTGCAAAGGTATAATCTGTATAGAAATTTGCTCTTCTGCCACTGCCTTTTTGCGCATAAATCATTACTGCATCAATAGTATAGGGGTTTATTTTCCATTTCCACCAATCGCCACGCTTGCGGCCTGAATGGAAAACCGAATCCATCTTCTTTAGCATAATCCCTTCACTATTAATCTCTCTTGCAGTTAAACGAAGTTCCGCTAGGCTTTCCCAAGTTTCAAAATCAATCACGGGCGACAAGTTAACTATATCTTTGGTAATCAATTGGGCAATTACATTTTCTAATAGCTTTCGTCGTTCTGCCAAGGGTTTTATACGGATATCGAGTTGTTGATGTTCTAAAATGTCGTAGGTGTAAAATCCAATCGGAGCATCTACCAATTGATTTTTATGAATCGTCTTTCTATTTAATCGCTGTTGTAAAGTGCTAAATGATAAAACTTTTCCATCTTTGATCGATAATATTTCTCCATCTAACACCGTTCCATCGGGCAGCTCATCTTTTAAAAAATGAAGTTCTGGGAATTGGTCGGTTACCAATTCTTCGCCTCGCGACCAGATAAATAATTCTCCATTGCGTTTTATAATTTGGCCACGAATGCCGTCCCATTTCCATTCCGCTTGCCATTCATCAGGTGCACCTACGTTTTCTGGAGCGGTATCTAGCGCATAAGCTAGGCAAAAGGGGTAGGGCCAAGAATTGTCTGTATTTACATGTGCGCCTTCAATTAGTGCTTGGTAGGTAATTTCATTAGGATCCCATTTACCCATTATGGCATGCATAATTTTGGTGTTTTCTACATTACTTTGTTTGGCAATTGCATTCACCAACATCTTGTTGGAAACACCTATTCTAAAGTTTCCTGAGATCAATTTATTAAAGATAAATCTTTCTTGCGTAGTTAATCCGCCCCATGCGTTTAGGATATATGTTTTTTTCTCCTCATCACTTTTCGAGTATAGTGCTGCCAGTTCGCGGATCCATTGATGTAGCGGCTTATTGATTTCTTCCTTTGCAGGTGGTAAAATCAGCGCAATGGTTTCACTTAAATCGCCTACGCTATGGTAGCTTTCGGTAAAAAGCCATTCTGGAATAGTACTTAGTTCGATTGCCCATTGCTTAATTAATGCGGTGTTTACAGGTCTTTTTGGTTTTTTACCGGTGAACATAGCGATTACATAAGGCAGGTCTTTTTCATTCCCACTATTAAAGTAATCTACCAAAGCGGCAATTTTGTCGTTTGTTTTATTGCTCAATTCGAGCTGTTGAATCAATTCTGAGAAACGTTTCATTCTTTTATGGTTTCATCATCATCGTCTTCTGCGCCGTATTTGGTAAGCACTTCTTCCGATTCTATTCCTATTTCATTGAGGTATTTAGAGAAAATGGCGGTAGAACCATGAGTTACATATACTTTTTCTGCTGCTGTAGCTTTGATTGCATCCAATAAGCCTGGCCAGTCGGCATGATCGCTTAATGCGAAACCAGCATCTGCACTGCGCCATCTTCTTCCGGCTCTCACCATCATCCACCCAGAACAGATGCCAATGGCAGGTTGCATCAGGCTTTTTACCCATTTTCCATCAGCTAGGGCTGGAGGGATGATTACGATTCCTTTTTGCAGCTCTTCTTTCTTGATGTCAGGTGTAATTCTTAAGGTATGAGGTAGTTCGACGCCCGCGTTTGCGAACGCTTCATTTAAATTGGCGATCGAGTTATGTACAAAAATTGGATAGTCACTACTTAAGTTTTTAATTAACCGCTGAGCTTTTCCGAGACTATAGGCAACAAGTATACTGGTTTTGTTTTTTTCGTGATTAGTCGCCACCCAATTTTTGATCTGTTCGAAAATGATATGTTGAGGTTCCCAGTGGTAAATAGGTAGCCCGAAGGTGCTTTCAGAAACGAAGGTATGGCATTTAACAGGTTCAAAAGCGGTGCTTATCCCGTCGTATTCTACTTTATAATCGCCAGAAATAACACATATCTCTCCTTTGTATTCCAATCTTATTTGTGAGGAGCCAATTACATGCCCGGCGGGATGAAGGCTTAATTTAACGCCATTGATATCAATTTCTTTTAGATAGGGAAGGGTTTGAACGTTATCCGTTAACCCATATCGTTGTGTTAAAATGGGTTTAGTTAGTTCATGGCACAAATAATTTTTGTTGCCCCATTTTACATGATCTGCATGGCCATGTGTAGTTACCGCAAAATCTACAGGATGCCAGGGGTCGACATAAAAACCGCCTTGTTTACAAAAAATACCTTTGTTGGTGAATTGGATTAATGCCATATTCATCCAATAACATTTTTTAGCGGAATATGTTTTTAAACAAAACAGCAATCACTTTGACAACATAAATTTGTCAAAGTGATTGCTGTATGTTGCATCAAATAAATAAATAAAAAAGATTATTCCTTATTATCCGACTACTCTTACGTTTTCAGCTTCTGGACCTTTTTTTCCTTCTTTCACTTCATATTCAACCGTTTGTCCTTCTTGCAACGATCTTTGTCCTGTAGCTTTAATTGCAGAATGGTGGCAAAAGATATCTTTACCTCCTTCTTCTGGGGTTATAAAACCAAAGCCTTTAGCATCGTTAAACCATTTTACTGTACCTGTCATAACTTCTTTTTATTAAATTAAGAAGTGAAGATAACAATTTCAGTAGAAAAGGTTAAATTATTTTGATAATAACTTAGAATCTAAGACCGAAGGTTAAGAAAACATTATTTTTTTCATTAACCATATTAGCAACGGGTTCATTCCCAGCACTCAATGTATAGGGGCTCAGGGTATTGGTAGTCTCCAACCTTTGGTAAGCGATATCAATAGAATATCTATTGGTGCGGTATCCTAAACCTCCACTATAGATTTTAGTGTCGAACATCCCGCTATCATCAGTTTTATAAGGACTTCCGTTTAAACCATAACCACCTCTTAGGCTCACCATATTAATTTTATATTCCAATCCAACTCTATAATTAATCGCACTAGTAAAGTTTTGTTGAATAGCCGCATTATTTTCATTGATTATTGAAGACTCACCACTATTTGTGGTAAATCGTGTACTAGCATAATCGATAAAATCAATATCAGCAGAGAGTAAAGCTTGCCCAGCAATGATATAACTACCGCCAAGAGATCCCTTTAATGGAGTACGTAAATTATAGGTAAAGTCGTAAGTTTTGCTGCCGGTTGTGCCTCTAATAGTACCCCGATTATCAAGTGATTCCGAATAGCTATCGTCAATTACGAACCAAGATGGAGTTTGTAAGGTAGCACCTAATCTAAGTCCTTCAGCGGCTCTGAAAATAACACCTAATCGGCCATTTATACCAGAACCTTTGGTCACTTGATTTTGATTGAATAATAATTTGTAATTAATATTATTTCCAGTCAAATTGTCGTTTAAATATTCTCTCGCCCTGCCATTTTCTACGTATTGTGCATCGCTATTGTATCGAATATTTAACAAACCTATACTTGCACCTATATATACTTGGTTACCGATATTTGCTGCTGCGGCAAAGTTGAATTCAGAAACAGCGCCTGTTCTCATCTCATTTTTACTTTGCGTATTGCTTGTTGCATTATCTGCGAAAGTTTCTGGAAAGTAATTTCCTGCTACATCATCGTAACTAATCAGGTAATTGTCATATGCCAGTCGCTCAGGAGTGTTTGTGGCTAGGTTATTTGGACTTGTAGCTCCTGCTGTTTCTGCAAAATAATCAGCAATAGACGAGGTTCTATTCGTACCTCCGTAATTGCTTTCTATGCTAAAGTCGTTATTTCTTTGATAACCTAATCCATACACCATGCTAACTAAACCGCTTTTGGTGTCCTGACCTTTTCTTCTATAAGCTGGGCTAAAAAAAACAGCGCCTAGCTGATTCACATTTAATTGTCCTTTTGATGTATTGTTATTCTGGCCGAGGTAAGTACTTTTAACACCAGTTTGATTAAATTCTGGTGTTAAACTAAATTCAGATTTTGTGAAAAGACCTAATCCTGCGGGATTTCCCCCTAAAGAACTCATGTCTCCACCTACTCCAATCTGAGCATTGCCTAGCGCTTTAAAACGTGCAGTACTCCCATAGTTGGTTTGGGAAAAGCGCAGCGCATCACTAGCATATTGAGCATACGAAGTACCTGTGGTAGCTACTATAGCTACCAGTACTAATTTTATAATTCGTTTCATGTGTGTTTAATGTTAATTTAGATTATCTACCACCACCTCTAGTTGGTCTTCCACCGCCGGATGAACTACCGCCACCAGATGAACTGCCACCGCCTGAACTACTTTCGCCTCTAGAGCTACCACTACTGCTTGATTGTGGTGGTGGAGAAGAAGTTCTTACAGGCTGAGAATCATTCGAACGTGTAGGTCTAGAATCGTTAACGGTAGAACGAGTAGGTGCCGAATTAGATGAGCCATTGCCACGCGCAGTCGATGTAGGACTTGTATTTGTACCATTTGTACGATTAGCAGGGTTATAGCGTTCAGCTCTGCTGGTAGAAGAAGCTCTGTCTGATACTCCATTTGAACCGCCATAATAGCCGTTACTGCTAGATCTTCCTATCCCATTTTCGCTACCTCTACTTGGTCTTGCTCCATAATTAGCATTGTTACGAATGGCTCCGCCGCCGATTGCTCCGTAATAGCCACCGCCATATCCGCCACCGTAGAAACCACCACCCCAATATGGATTCATATAAGAGTAAGGGCCCCAGAAGTTATTAAAGTAAGGTGCGCCGTAATAAGCCCAATTGTTAAAGGGGTTAAACATGCCAGAAAAACCATAATTCCAGCCAAAATCCATTCCAAATCCCATGCCCCAAGGAGAAAGAGGCTGATTAAAGCCAAATGGGGTATATCCGTAATAGCCATCATAATAGGTTCTCCACGGATTAGAATAGTAGAATCTGTTGATACGCGTAGAATAATCTTGGTCGTAATAAGGATCGCTAGTACCGTAATAATCGTCTACTTGACCATCTGTTTGTGCGGTAACTTGCTGCGGAGCGGCAATTTCTTTATATTCTTTGGCTTGCGCAGTTGTATTGTAAACATCGTCTTGAATGGCATTGTTTTTAGCCAACTTGGATGTAGAGCAAGAAGCAATGACCAAGGCCATTACTGCGAGCATACTGGTGAATAATTGGTTAGGTTTCATATTATGTGTTTTTGTGTGTTTCTTTCAACGGTCATATGGAGTTTGCCTAGGGCTCACTTCATATGGATGTTTGTTTTGTTTGTACGTACAACTAAATTGTAGGTATAAATTTATAGATTTGTAATCTCTTATACAAGAAATTTAACACAAAAAACGTTCCAAATAGTTATGAGCAAAGGTATTACAAGCAAAAATGACGATTATTCGCAATGGTATAACGATATTGTTATAAAAGCCGACCTCGCTGAGCACTCTTCTGTGAAGGGCTGTATGGTAATTAAGCCATATGGTTACTCCATTTGGGAGAAAATTCAGGCGGTCTTAGATCAGAAGTTTAAAGATACCGGACATAGTAATGCCTACTTCCCTCTGTTTATTCCAAAATCTTATTTTTCGAAGGAGGCTGCCCATGTAGAGGGCTTCGCTACAGAATGCGCAGTGGTTACTCATTATCGATTAAAAAATGATGGAAACGGTAATATTGTAGTGGATGAAACGGCAAAGTTAGAGGAAGAATTGATTGTTCGTCCGACTTCAGAGACGATTATTTGGAATACTTACAGAGGATGGATCGAATCGTATCGCGATTTGCCGCTTTTGATTAATCAATGGGCAAATGTCGTTCGTTGGGAAATGAGAACACGGTTGTTTTTACGCACTACAGAATTTTTGTGGCAAGAAGGACATACGGCTCATGCAACAGCGCAGGAAGCTATAGAAGAAACAGAAAGAATGCTGGATGTGTATGCTGACTTTTCAGAGAATTGGATGGCTGTGCCGGTAGTAAAAGGGAAAAAGACCGCGAGTGAACGCTTTGCGGGTGCTTTAGATACGTATTGCATTGAAGCATTGATGCAAGATGGAAAGGCTTTGCAAGCAGGTACATCTCACTTTTTAGGGCAAAATTTCGCGAAAGCTTTTGACGTGAAATTTACCAGTAAAGAAGGAAAGTTGGAACACGTTTGGGCAACATCTTGGGGCGTATCTACTCGACTAATGGGCGCATTAATTATGGCGCATAGCGACGATGCTGGTTTGGTTTTGCCTCCACGATTAGCACCGATACAAGTTGTAATTGTGCCAATTTATAAAGGAGATGAAGATTTAGCCAAGATTTCAGCTTTTGTAGGTGAGTTAAAAATTAAGTTAAAAGGATTAGGTATTTCTGTGAAATATGATGACCGAGATACGCAACGTCCAGGCTTTAAATTTGCAGAATACGAACTAAAAGGCGTCCCAATTCGTTTGGCTATTGGTGGAAGAGATATGGAGAATGGCACAGTAGAATTAGCCCGAAGAGATACTAAAGAAAAGTTCACTGTACCACAAGAGGGTTTGGATGTTTATATCTCCAATCTACTAGAAGAAATTCAAGAGAACATTTACAATAAGGCTCATCAATTCAGGGAAGAACATATTACGGAGGCCAATTCCTATGAGGAATTTAAAACCTTGCTAGATGGTAAAACAGGGTTTATCTCAGCACATTGGGATGGTACTGCAGAGACTGAAAAGAGGATTAAAGAAGAAACTAAAGCAACCATCCGTTGTATTCCTTTGAATAATAAACTGGAAGATGGCGTTTGTATGGTTACTGGAAATCCTTCCATCCAGAGAGTACTATTTGCGAGAGCTTACTAAGATTTAAGCAAATTATCTCCATACGCTTTATTTCATACTACGAAAATGCAAGAAGATAACTACACAGAAATATTAGATAGACTAGCGAGAAAGGCTTCTTTGAAGCAATCCATTTATCGCAGTTCAGCAGAAGTGTTTGGATTGATGAAGGCAGTACTCTCTAAGATTGCAGCTCGATTATACCAAGATTACACGGCAAAAGATCCTTTTGTGGAAGTGGCTTACAAAGAGATCAATCAATTTGAGTCGCATTTGAAAGTTTCTGGAGATGTACTCATGATCTCAATGCATAGCAATATATTCAACTTTGCCGATGGGCACTCTATTTTCCAAAGCGATTATGTAAAAGCTAATGAAGATTTGAGCTATTGTAGTGTAATTTATGTTCATAATTTTTTAGCTGATTCTATAAAATACAACCGTTTATCTGACGAAGGCTCGTTAATTGCACGAATTTTAGTGAATAAAGAAAAGCATTTTATGGTAGAAGGAGAGAAGGCATTGGGTTTTTTATATGAAGACTTAGCGTCCAATATCATTACCGAAGAAAAGCTAACTGATATTTTGGAAAAAGCTATTTTGATCTGTTTGGATAGTGATTTATTTCTTCCGCCATTTGCGCAAGTTAAAGACGTTACGCTTCATCAGAAACAATCTATAGTTGCTGCAAGCGGCTATCCGACTGGAAAGAGATTGGGTTATTTATTCAATTCTGAAATCCAAAATAGCAATTTATAAATGATAAACTCGGTGGAATCCATTTAACTATTAGAAAAATGAATAAAGAGATGAAATTTGCAACGAAAGCGATCCATGCTGGTCAAGAGCCAGATCCAACAACTGGCGCAGTTATGACCCCCATTTATCAAACCTCAACCTATTGGCAAAAGTCGCCAGGAGAGCATAAAGGCTATGAGTATTCTAGGGGTACTAACCCAACGCGGAAAGCTTTAGAAGATTGCTTGGCGGCACTTGAAAACTGCAAGTATGGCTTAGCTTTTAGTAGTGGTATGGGGGCAACAGACTGTGTTTTGAGATTGTTAAAGCCTGGTGATGAAGTGATTACTGGTAATGATTTATATGGAGGTTCCTATCGTATCTTTACGAAAGTGTATGAGAAATATGGCATTAAATTTCATTTTCTAGACTTGTCCAACCCGGATAATATCAAGCCTTATTTAAACGAAAATACGAAATTGGTTTGGATCGAAACGCCGACCAATCCAACTATGCGAATTATCGATATTGAAGGGGTAGCACAAATTACCAAAGCTAATAACGTATTGTTAACGGTTGATAACACTTTTGCATCGCCCTATCTTCAAAATCCGATTGACTTAGGTGCCGATATCGTCATGCATTCGGTGACCAAATACATTGGAGGTCACTCGGATGTAGTGATGGGCGCTCTTTTGACCAATGATGAGCAACTGTACAAGGACTTATTTTTTATCTATAATGCATGTGGTGCAACTCCTGGTCCGCAGGATTCGTTTTTAGTATTAAGAGGCATTAAAACACTGCATTTACGAATGAAGGCGCATTGTGAAAATGGCGAAAAAGTTGCTCACTACTTAAAAAAACACCCAAAGATTGATAAGATTTATTGGCCTGGATTTGAAGACCATCCCAATCACGATATTGCAAAAAAGCAGATGCGAGGTTTTGGGGGTATGGTATCCATCACGTTGAAGGATGCAGATTTGCAAGAAACTTTTAGAATAGCCTCTCGTTTCAAAGTATTTTCATTAGCTGAATCTTTGGGTGGGGTAGAATCATTAATTAACCATCCCACTACCATGACACATGGTTCGATTCCTAAAGCGGAACGAGAAAAAGTTGGCGTAACAGATAATTTGCTGCGTTTAAGTGTTGGTGTTGAAGATATCGAAGATTTGTTAGCAGATTTGGAGCAGGCATTAGCCTAGTTGTATGCGTGTTCTTGACGATGCCTTGCCGTCCTCTCGAGCATGCCTTGCCGTCCTCTCGACGATAGGAGAGATCTAGGGAGTACATCAGCAGATATCTCCTCGCTGCGCTGCGTTCGATATGACGGGATGGAGTAATCGTCATCTCGAGCGAGCGACCAAAGGAGCGACGAGAGATCTAGAGAGTGCATCAGCGGATATCTCCTCGCTGCGCTGCGTTCGATATGACGGATGGAGTAATCGTCATCTCGAGCGAGCGACCAAAGGAGCGACGAGAGATCTAGAGAGTGCATGTATGGATATCTCCTCGCTGCACTGCGTTCGATAGGACGGTTTAACAAAAAGATTATAGTCAATGGATTTTTCTGAATTAAAAGATTTCTTAGATTTTAAAGTCGCGCAATATAATCGACCTAATTTTATTGCTAACGATCCCATTTGTATTCCACATCAGTACTCGCTTAAACAGGATGTTGAAATTGCTGCTTTTTTTGCGTCAATTTTAGCTTGGGGCCAACGTAAAACTATCATTAACAAGTGCAATGAATTGTTTGCACGAATGGATAATCAGCCGTATGAATTTATGCTTAACCATAGGGATGCCGATTTAAAGGGCTTACTTGGTTTTAAACATCGCACCTTTAACGATACCGATTTGTTATATTTTGTCTCGTTTTTTAAACAGCATTATCAACAATCAATTAGCTTAGAGACTGCATTCCTACCGCAACTAGGCTTTAATCCTCCCTATAGGGCTACCGGTAGTGAAATCGAATATTTTACGGCAGAGAAAGC
>Ga0247813_10002919_pt1 | contig 11334 bp, 8 predicted proteins | sample UWRJL169409C1_FD_180719 | JGI IMG/M metagenome (GOLD analysis project Ga0247813, IMG submission 180719) | Plant litter microbial communities from Arlington Agricultural Research Station in Wisconsin, United States - UWRJ-L169-409C-1 | ecosystem: Environmental > Terrestrial > Plant litter >... | reverse complement strand
ATTTCTCTTTGATACCGCGCAAAATACTGATGGCGTCAGGAATGGTTGGTTCATCCACCATAACAGCCTGGAAACGACGTTCCAGCGCTTTATCCTTTTCCATGTATTTTTGATATTCTTTCAAAGTTGTAGCGCCGATCGCATGCAATTCACCACGGGCCAACGCTGGTTTCAGCAAGTTCGCTGCATCCATTGCGCCTTCTCCGCCACCGCCAGCACCAATCAGGGTATGGATTTCGTCGATGAACAGGACGATCTCACCTTCTGAATCGGTCACTTCTTTGATGACAGCTTTCAGACGTTCTTCGAATTCACCTTTATATTTTGCACCTGCAATCAGCAAACCCATATCAAGGGATGCTATGATTTTGGATTTCAGGTTTTCAGGAACATCGCCCTGAACGATTCGCTGGGCAAGTCCTTCCACAATAGCTGTTTTACCAACTCCGGGTTCTCCTAGGAGAATAGGATTGTTTTTCGTCCGTCGACTTAATATCTGTAAAACCCTCCTGATTTCTTCGTCCCTGCCGATGACAGGATCGATTTTTCCTGCTTTGGCAAGCTCGTTCAGGTTTTTGCTGTACCGTTCCAGAGAACGATATTTTGCTTCTGCATTTTGATCTTTCACGGGATTGTTTTTACCTCTGAGTTCTTTAATGGCATTAATAAGATTTTTTTCTTTAAACCCGACTTCCTTCATCATGGAGGCTGTGGAATCTTTTCCACTCAAAATTCCAAGTAACAGAAGCTCGATACTGATGAATTCGTCTCCAAATTCTTTCAGATAGTTTTGCGCTTTCGCAGTTGCAGCTGCCAGATCATTTCCAAGAAAAGATTGACTGGTTCCGGTAACCTTCGGATAGCTGTCAAGTATTTTTTGCAGACGGTTATTTAAAATGTCTGCGCTTATATTTAATTGATTAAGAATAAACAGCGACGTATTTGGATCTTCCTCCAAAATGGATTTAACAACATGTCCCGTTTCGATGGCCTGCTGCTGGTTGCCCTGAGCCATTTGCGCTGCATGTTGTATAATTTCCTGCGCCTTGATGGTATATTGGTTAAAGTTCATGGCGGTATTTAGTTGATTTTTGATAACATTATATATTCGTCAAACAGTGTGCCCGGATAGTAAATCGGAAATTATGTCGTGTTTCAAAAGATAATATAACGAATATACGTCAAAACGTCAGTTTCCTTCAAGGGGTAGTAAAACCCGTTATGAGCATGTGAATTGTCTTTCGTTTTATTCTTAATTTTAACAAAATATTACCGCTTAAAATTACGGTAAATCCATTTTGATATTAAAGTTAAATGAAAATAGGTCTTTTAGAGTGCGATCATGTTCGCGAGGAATTACTTCCTATCGCGGGCGACTATCGACAAATGTTCCCGGCTTTGTTTGCTTTCGCCGCTCCGGAGTGGGAGTTTGAGTTTTTTGATGTTTGCAATGGTGATTTTCCAGCTTCGGTTAACTCATGCGATGCTTATATCTGCACAGGATCCAAGTTTTCGGTTTACGATGACGAACTCTGGATTCATCAGTTAAAAGCATTTTTGAATGATTTGTATGCTGCAGATAAAACCTTTGTCGGTGTGTGTTTTGGACATCAGATGCTGGGAGAAGCACTTGGAGGAAAGGTTCAGAAATCTGATGTTGGCTGGTGTGTTGGTGTGCATCCTTTCGAAATGCTCGCTTTTGAAAACTGGATGAATCCTCCGTTATCGGACTTTAATCTTTTGATGATGTGCCAGGATCAGGTTCTTGCGCTTCCGCCAGACAGTACGCTATTAGCGCAAACGCCGGATTGTCCGGTTGCTATGTTTAGGGTAGGGAAGAAGATGCTCGGTATTCAGGCCCATCCGGAGTTCCCGAAAAATTACAATAAAGCATTGATGGAATTGCGCGTGCAAAGGATAGGCGAACGTAAAGTTGAATTTGGTATCATGAGTCTGGAACTGCCAACGGCTGAGAAAAGCATCGCGCGATGGATCGTCAATTTTGTTCAGGCAAATAAATAATGACAAAACATTTCTAATTTTTTTTGTTGTCATCCAAGATTATAGGATTTTTACAAAAGAATAAGATAAGAATAATAAGTCAGAAGTTGATTTTAGATTTTGAACCCAAAGCCACATGATGGATAACAGCATAACCACACACCGCCAAATATTGACTTCACTGCAAACAAGGCAGAAAATCCGCCGGATTGCATTTGAAATATATGAACAGAATTTTGAGGAAAAAGAGATTATCCTTGCGGGGATCGTTGGGGAAGGATATGAGTTTGCCAAAGTACTGTCGCAGGAATTAAAATCGATTTCTCCGTTGGATGTTAAACTTATTGAATTGCGATTTGATAAAACGATCAATCAGCAAAGTGAAATTCATTTTGATGATGATACAGTTCAGGTTGAAAATCAGGTTGTTGTCGTGGTTGATGACGTTCTGAATACAGGACGTACGCTGGCTTTTGCGCTAGAACCATTTCTTAAAGTACAGATGAAAAAAGTACAGGTTGCCGTGATTGTCGATCGCGAACATCATAAATTCCCGATATCTGCTGATTACGTCGGATATTCGTTGAGTACCACAATCAGTGAAAGGGTGGAAGTGATTTTAAGCCGCAGTTCTGACGAAGGGGTTTATTTGAAGTAGAAATTAGATTCTAAACATATTATTTGCAGCATACTAAGCACTTGGGCTAAGTATGCTGCATTTTTTTTACTCCACAACATTAAGCTCAACAATCACACTTGTTCTTCTTGCATTTACCGCCGGATTAAAACCGATAGTCATCAGATATTCTCCTGAATAAACCTGCTCCTGATTTAGTGAGGTTTTGGTTTCTGGATACAGATTTAATTCTTTCACTTTGTATTTTTTGGCGGGGTCCAGGCCTTGTAATCTGAACGGGGTGTCTGAACCTGCACCATATCGGTTACTGACCAGATATGAGAAAAGAACCGCCCTGCTCTTATTTTTCGCACTGAACATCAGCGCGGAATATTCATTTTTCTTTGGATCAACCAAGCGGTACAAGTCTCCCTGCCAAACCACATCTTTGATGGAATTGTAAGCGGCAACTGCCTGCTGACTGAATTTTAAATCCTGTTCGTTTAAATGGCTAACCACAATATCATAACCTAGTTTTCCCATCATCGCTACATCTGTGCGGAATTTCAAAGGCTGTTTTCCCCAGTCCGTCACGTGAGCACTCTGCGTGATCGCCGGGAAAAAGTAAGAATATTCCCACTGCATAAAAATTCTTTCCATAGGATCGGTATTATCACTTGGCCAGAATTCGGTGAAATATTTCAACGCCTCATAATCCACACGGCCACCTCCGCCCGAGCAGAGCATCATCGGAATTTTTGGATATTTGGCGCGCATTTTTTCCAATACCTTATATAGTCCTTTTACATAATCCACATAAAGCTGCGATTGTTTCTGCTTGCTTTTTTCAAGATATGCTGAATAGGCGTTGAAAGTGATCGCGTTACAGTCCCATTTGATGTATGCGATATCAGGATTTTCAGTAAATAGTTTGTCAAGAACTCCATAAATAAAGTCCTGTACTTCCGGATTTGAAAGATCCAACGGAAGCTGGTTACGCATATAATGTTCCGGACGCTGCGGTTGTTTTATAACCCAATCCGGATGTTTTTCGTATAGTTCGCTCTTAGGATTGACCATTTCGGGCTCAACCCAAATTCCAAACTTGATCCCGGTTTTTTGCGCTTCTTTTACCAGATAGCCAATCCCGTGAGGAAGTTTCTTGATATTTTCCTGCCAGTCACCCAAGCCGGTTTTATCGTTATTTCGGGGGTATTTGTTAGCAAACCATCCATCGTCCAATAAAAATAAATCAACGCCGAGCTTTTTTCCGTCTTTAAAAAGCTCGGAAAGTTTTTCTTCGTTGAAATCAAAATAAGTAGCTTCCCAATTATTAAGTAAAGTTAATCGTGAGCCTTCACCATCCAGGACTCTGTATTTTCTTGCCCAATTATGCAGATTCCGACTTGCTTCACCTTTTCCATTTTCCGAGAAAGTGTAGATAAAAGACGGCGTTTTAAATTCTTGTTTTGAGGCTAGCGGATATTCGGATGCATATGAATTAATTCCTGCAATAAGGCGTAGGTTATGGTGCGAATCCACTTCAAAATCCATACGGAAATTTCCCGACCAGGCCAGTGTCCCTAATAAAACTTTCCCTTCGGTTTCTGTCGCTGGTTTGTCAAATGATAAAGAAAAGCTTGGTGGCTGGAAAAGGTTGGCACGTGTTCCCAATTTTGAGTCGAGCACGCGAATTCCCGCTGTCAACAGTTCTTCTTCCGGGTTCATTTCTTTTGCCCAGCTTCCATTGTAATGGGTTAAATAATAATCTTTTGCAACAAAATACAGGTTTGCAGAAGCATATTTTTGCATCAGAACAGGATTTTTCTCCTGGCTTTTGATAACGGTCCATTGTTCCACAACGTTTTCAGCTATATAAATTTTGTAGAAAAGTGTAACCTCAACAGGATAAACCGGATCTCTCAAAATAATGCTTGTAAGACTCACATTGTTGTCTTGCTTCGTAGTCGAATGGCTTACATAAATAAGGTCCAGCGACTTATTTCCATCGCTGTGTGTCAATTGCAATGCAGGTTCAGAGACGCTCCAAGTTCCTGAGGGCGTATAGGCCGAATTGTAGATCCCGGCATTACTATCGCGCTGGCGGCTTTGGGAAGGGATGGATTTGTACTCAGCGGGCTGACTTAATTTCTTTCCGAAATAAGTTATTCCAAGATGATTTTCGCTATCGGTTTGTAGTACCAACGCATTCTGGCTTGTTTCTATCGGAATAACAACGGGCGAATTTTGAGCGAAGGATCCGATTCCCATAGCAGAAAAAAGTAGGGAGTAGAAAATTTTTTTATGCACAATAATTAAAATTATAGATAAAAACTGATGAAAAGATAAAAGGATCAATAACCGCTTTTTTACCTTGCGTTATTGATCCTTTCAACAAATACTTAATGCGAAGTTAGCTGTAAACCCGTCTTAGTTTGACATTTTCAACCGGGCGAATAATAAGCGGTACTTTTTCAATTTTAACAGAACTACTGTCCAGACCAAACCATTTATCTTCCGGTGTGGTAAAATCTTTGACGAAAAAATACGCTTTCATAATCATTTGCTCGAAAAAAGGCAGATCATTTTCGAAAGAAAGGAAGCGTTCAAGTACTACGAAACGGAAATCACCCGTCACATTCTGGCGGCTTAATGATTCGTAACGACTGGTAATATCAACTTCTTTATTCATTACCATATCTTCAACCACTTTCCGGAAAAAGAGGTTAATGCGCTGTTCCACGCGGAATCCAAGTTTGAAATTTACTTTGATCACCGTTTCATCGTCGTCAATGGTATTCACTTTGTATTCCATTGTGTACGGATCATCGGTAGTATCGACGTGTATAAACCAGTAAATATCAGCGCGTTTTGGCCGTTTCTGGAAGATCGAATAAATTACCTTTGTCTCGATCTCAGAAACACGTGAAGCGTTGGTCATAAAAACCAGATGTGTTGTGTATTTGGGAATACTGATATCCCTGCTCAACTCGCGCAATGCCGGCAGATATGATGCCAGTTTTGTATACTCTGTCAAACGTAATTTGATGTAAAAAGCTCTTAACCAAACGGTCATTAACCCTGCGACCAAAACCCCGATCATAATCGTAAACCAGCCACCGTGGGTAAATTTCAAAAGATTGGCGCCAAGGAAAAGTCCTTCTATTGACAAATACAGAAGCATGAATCCTATAACAATCCATAGATTTACTCTTTTCAGATAAAGGTAATAAGAGAAAAGAATTGTTGTCATGATCATGGTCAGCGTTATCGCCAAACCATAGGCAGCTTCCATGTGTGAGGATTCTTTGAAATAGAATACCACCACCATACAGCCAAGCCATAACAGCCAGTTTACGCTTGGGACATACAGTTGGCCCTTTTGATCACTTGGATAAACCAACCTTACTTTTGGCCAGAAATTCAAACGGATCGCTTCTGAAATTAGAGTAAAAGATCCTGATATTAACGCCTGGCTCGCAATAATGGCGGCCGATGTCGCGATGGTAATTCCTGGTAAAAGCCACCAGTCGGGCATTACCTCATAAAATGGTTTACGATCCTGAAGCATATTGCCGATTTCAGAAAGTAACCAGGCACCTTGTCCAAAATAATTGAGCACAAGACAGATTTTTACAAAAATCCAGCTTATACGAATATTTGCACGTCCACAATGACCAAGGTCGGTATAAAGTGCTTCTGCTCCCGTGGTACAAAGAAAAACGGCTCCCAGCATCCAGAATCCACCTGGATGTTTGGTTAGCAGTTCGTATCCATACATTGGATTTAGTGCTTTAAAAATTTCAGGATGCTCCAAAATCTGGTATAAACCCAAAACCCCGAGCATAGAAAACCAGGTTATCATTATCGGGCCAAAAGCGCGGCCAACGATTTTTGTGCCGAAAGCCTGGATCAGGAAAATCAGTGTCAGGATCGCTATAACGATCGGGATTGTCTGGATATTAGGATAAAGTATCCGAAGGCCTTCAACAGCTGACGAAACTGAAATGGGTGGAGTAATAATACCATCCGCCAGCAACGTACTTCCGCCAATAATGGCAGGAACTGTGAGCCAGCGTGCGTGTTTTCTCACCAAAGCATAAAGTGCAAATATTCCACCTTCACCGCGGTTATCAGCTCTCAGGATTAATATTACATATTTTACCGTCGTTTGCAGTGTGAGTGTCCATACGATACAGGAGAGTGCGCCGTAGATAATTTCCTCGGTAATAACCTCTTTTCCGATGATGGCCTGCATTACATAAAGCGGCGATGTACCTATGTCTCCATAAATAATTCCGAACGCAATAAGAATACCGGCAGCAGAGATTTTGTCAAAATTGTGTTTGGATTCCATTCATTTCTTTTCTTAAAATCGACGAAAGTTAGGAAACCGCAGGCAAAGTAGATACTTGTCTACTGAAAATTTAATTTATGAGCAGGTGTCTGAACTTAAAAAAGTGTTCTGATTAATAGATAACCATTTAATAATATGATGATTAAGGTTACAAACCAGCTAATAACGGTGACTGCTTTTGAATTGGCAAATTTTCCCATAATGGATTTGTTTGCTGTAAAAAGCACTAATGGAACAACCGCAAAACTCAGTTGAAGCGACAAAATAACCTGGCTGAAAACCAGTAATTCAGCAGTGCCTTTTTCTCCATATAGTGATGCTACGATCAAAGCCGGAACGATGGCAATACCACGGGTAATCAGTCTGCGCAGCCATGGTTTAAGGCGGATATTAAGAAAGCCTTCCATAACAATTTGTCCGGCAAGCGTTCCGGTGAGCGTAGAACTTTGTCCGGAAGCGAGCAGCGCCAGAGCAAAAAATACCCCAGCAAGACTGACGCCAAGAACCGGATCAAGCAAATGGTAAGCGTCGGTGATATCAGCAACTTCGCGGTGTCCATTGTGATGGAATGCTGCGGCAGCAAGAATCAATATAGATCCGTTGATAAAAAAGGCAAGTCCAAGTGAAACGGTTGAATCAATTGTGGCAAATTTTATTGCGCTTCTTTTGCCCTCGTCGTCCCGTTTGAAATTACGGGTCTGCACAATGCTGGAATGAAGATACAGGTTGTGAGGCATAACAGTCGCTCCAAGGATACCAATCGCAATGTATAACATGCCTGGATTGGTGACGATTTCCATCTTTGGCAACAATCCACCTACAATGCCTGAAACCGAAGGTTGGGAAACGATCATTTCGTACATGAAACTTAGTAGAATTATTCCCATTAAAGCCCCCACAATACTTTCAATAATCCGAAAGCCTCGCTTTTGAAAATACAAAACCAATAATACGTCGAGTGCTGTAAATAAAATTCCGACAGGTAGCGGCAATCCGAATAACAGATTTAATGCGATTGCAGATCCGATTACTTCTGCCAGATCTGTTGCGGCAATGGCTATTTCCGACAATATCCATAGTACAAACGAAACCGGCCTGGAATAATAATCACGGCAAGCCTGAGCCAGATCTCTGCCTGACGCAATTCCCAGTTTCAGCGATAAATGCTGCAATAACATCGCAAACAAATTCGAGATCAGGATAACAGAAAGCAGTGTATAACCAAAGCGCGAGCCTCCTTCGATGTCTGTTGCCCAGTTGCCAGGATCAATGTATCCGACAGCCACCATAAGGCCGGGGCCGGTAAAAGCCAGTAATTTTTTCCAGAAGCCGGCGTCTTCTGGCACGTTTATAGAAGAGTGAACCTCCGACAGAGAAGCAAGTTTATCGGTATCGTCCGTTATATTTTTAAGCAAGGAATCTTTCGCTATTAAATTGTCAAACATTTTTTGAATGTCTAAAATAAACAATTTGGTTTATTGAAAACAAAGATATGAAAAACTTTAAATAATTTTTAGATTAATCTAAATTTTTTTAAATACGATTTGTAAATTGTACTTTTGCTGACATATCGAGGTTTTGGAATAAATTGATGATGCAGAACTCCTTCACAGAAGAAAATTATTTAAAGATTATTCATGCTCTTTCGGGGCGTGAAGGGCTAGAAGTGAGTACAAATGCTTTGGCAGAAAGTACTTCCACGCGCGCTGCATCTGTTACTGATATGTTGCGGAAGCTAGCAGAGAAAGGATTGATACATTATAAAAAGTATCAGGGGGTGCGGTTGACGGAAGCCGGGGAGAAAGTTGCGATCAATGTGATACGAAAACACAGATTGTGGGAAGTTTTCCTGGTTGAAAAACTGGGTTTTGGCTGGGATGAGGTGCACGATATTGCTGAAGAACTTGAACATATCCCTTCCGATCATCTTGTAGAGCGCCTGGATGCATTTTTGGGACATCCGCGTTTTGATCCGCATGGAGACCCGATTCCGGACGCCAAAGGAAATTTAACTGAGCCGGATTATCTGGTTTTGACAGATGTTCAAATTGGTGAAAAAGTAAGAATGATGGGTGTTCTGGATCATGCTCCATCATTTTTACAGCATCTGGACAGAGCGGGAATCACGCTCGGTTCGGTGATAGAAATAAGAGAAATTAACGAATATGATAAGTCTGCATCTGTACAGATTAATGAAAACCATACGTTGTTTATAAGTCTTGAGGTTTCCAAAAATTTATTAGTACAACGCCGATGAGACTTGCCAAGCCATGAGATTGAAAATATTGGATCGTTACCTGATCAAGAATTTCCTGATTACTTATTTTTTCGTTGCCTTTGTGATCGTGCTGATCATTTGTATGATCGACTATACAGAAAAGGTTGACGACTTTCTTGAAAAAAAGGCGCCGATCAACGAAGTTCTCGTTGATTACTATCTCAATCTGATTCCTTACTGGATTAATTACATCAGTCCGCTGATGGTATTTATTGCAACTGTTTTCTTCACATCACGGATCGCAGCGAGAACTGAAATCGTGGCAATGTTGAGCAGCGGGATAAGTTTTGGCCGAATATTACTTCCATACCTTGTCGGCGCGACAATACTTGGTGCAGTTACTTTTCTCCAGGTGGGCTGGATTTTACCGAAAGCGAATAAAATCAGGAATACTTTTGAAAAAACGTATGTCAAAAATGAATTTACTTTTGGTGGACGTAATGTGCATATTACCATTGCCCCTGATGTATACGCGTATCTCGAAAGTTATAACAACGCGACAAAAACCGGGAATAAATTCACAATGGAAACGATCAAGGGTAATCAGCTTACTCAGAAACTTTCCGCAGACAAAATCGTTTGGCAGCCGAAAAAGCAAAAGTGGACCTTGCAGAATATTCAAGTTCGTACGATTGATAGTTTAAGCGAAAAGCTGAGCTACCCCAAGGATATTGACACGACGATCAATCTTTATCCAAAAGACTTTGAGAGTAATTACAACTTGTACGAAACCTTTACGCTGCCTGAACTTAATACCTATATTGATCTTTTGAAAAGTCGCGGCGCAGACGGATTAGAAGTTTATCTGATTGAAAAATACGTTCGTTTTACGCAGCCTTTCGCTATCTTAATTCTTACTTCCATCGGCGTCATCGTTTCAGCAAGAAAAAGCAGGCGCGGTGTTGGCTGGCAGATTGCGCTCGGGTTTATGCTTGCTTTCGTCTATATCCTGTTTTTCCTTTTGTCGAAAGGCGTTGCAGAAGCAGGAACAGTTAGTACGTTATTCGCAGTTTGGCTTCCAAATATGGTTTTTTCTTTTATAGGTCTGTTGTTGTATAAAACATTACCTCGCTGACCTCATGTTTACATCAACCACGTTCAAATCGTATCTACACCTGCATTTCCTGGTTCTCATCTGGGGGTTTACGGCTATTGTCGGTTTGATGGTTACTATTTCTCCTATTGCACTTGTGTTCTACCGGACTTTTTTTGCTGCGATAGGTTTGGCGGTCGTTATGCTTATCAGAAAAAAACATTTCAATGTATCCGGAAATGATTTGTGGAGGATGCTTTTTGTAGGATGTATTTTATCAGCGCATTGGATGTTATTTTTCGCTGCAGCTCGCGTATCGACTGTATCCGTCTGTCTGGCGGGAATGGCAACTACTTCGCTGTGGACAAGTCTGATTGAGCCGCTCGTAAATCGTAGACCCGTACGGATATTGGAAGTAGGATTAGGCATTTTGGCTTTTGCAGGTCTTTACGTCGTTTTTAAATTTGAATTCAACCATGCTCTGGGTCTTGGCCTTGCGCTTGCATCAGCCGTTTTGGCTGCGATGTTCACCGTTGCTAACAGCAGATTGGTTCAAAGAGTAAATGCTTTTACGATCACTTTCTATGAAATGATCGGAGCCACTTTGTTTTCATTATTATTTTTAATTGTGGCAGAATCGAAAGGTTGGAATAACAATATGCCGGTTTTACCCAAAGCAAATGATTGGGTATGGATTTTATTTCTTGCCTGGATTTGTACCGTTTACGCAAGTACTATGGCCACGCAGCTTATGAAACAGTTTTCTGCCTACCTTATAAATCTAACCATTAATCTCGAACCGGTTTATGGTATTGCCCTGGCTTTCTTTTACTTCGGAGAAAAAGAACGGATGACGGAAGGTTTCTATTTTGGGACACTATTGATACTGCTTGCTGTGCTGTTGTATCCGTTATTGAACGGACGATTTTTTCAAAAACGTTCAGAAACTACTTAATTAACTTATAACTGCTATTTTTGTCGCGTCAACAAATCACACCACATGAATCCATCTCGTCTGCTTTTAGTAGTACCATGTTACAATGAGGAAG
>Ga0247813_10002918_pt1 | contig 11337 bp, 6 predicted proteins | sample UWRJL169409C1_FD_180719 | JGI IMG/M metagenome (GOLD analysis project Ga0247813, IMG submission 180719) | Plant litter microbial communities from Arlington Agricultural Research Station in Wisconsin, United States - UWRJ-L169-409C-1 | ecosystem: Environmental > Terrestrial > Plant litter >... | reverse complement strand
TATCGTTAAATGGAATCCCGGCATCAATATCATGCGAAGGATAAATATAAATTTTACCATTAAAAACATGTGCCGATGGATCTGCGGTGTAAATATGCGAAACCAAAGGCTGAGAGATGGCTTTTCGATTAATTTGCTCGAAATTAATTTGTTCAGTACTATCTTCAGGCATAGTCGTTTTTTTGTTTTATAAAATAATTAAGTTCTTCTTTCTTTTAAATCACATTCAATCTGCACTTCCATATTTTTATCGATTTTATAGAAAAATAATAGCGCAACGCCAATTAAAAAAGGTATCGCAGGAAAAATGCTGACCAATAATTTGATTCCGTTTATAGCACTCGCGGTTTGACCCGAAGCATTTGGCACATAATCAAAAAAGCCTAAAAACGAAGTAGTTAGAGCGCCGCCAATACTCAATCCGGCTTTTAAGCCCACCATCATTGCCGAGAAAATAATCGCCGTAGCACGACGGTTATTCAGCCATTCTGAATAATCGGCAACATCTGCAATCATGGCCCATAGCAGCGGAATCGTTATTCCATAGAAAAATCCGTGCAGTATTTGTGAGAAAAACATAAAACTAATTGAGGTTGCCGGAAAGAAATAAAATGCAATAATAAACAGAGTTGAAATGAATAAAAACAATCCGAAAATATTTCGTTTTCCATATTTATCAGCCAGACTTTTAGATAAAGTTATTCCAACAATCATAAAGATAATACCGCCCGCATTAAACAATCCGAAACCGGCAGAAACAGGATCGTTTCCAAAATAATTCAATTTTAAAGTGGATAAAATATCTAAAATAGGCTGTATAAAAATCGCAAGCTGGTCTTTGTCAACATAATTTTCAAAATAATATACATAAGAACCGCCTTTAATTGCCAATGTAATGAATACCAATGTGGTAAGACTTAGCATAATAACCCAAGGCTTGTTTTTCATTAAATCGCTCAAATCTTCCTTAATGCTCGATTTTTGTTCCGGTTTTGGAATAATACGTTCTTTTGTTGTTAAGAATGTGATTAACAACATGATCGTTCCAATGATTGCTAAAACAGTCATAACTTTTTCGATACCAATGGCTTTGTCGCCATTTCCGGCACTTTTAATAATGCCTAACATAAAAACCTGAACGAAGAATTGCGCAAACATTACAGCCACAAAACGATACGATGACATACTGTTTCTTTCACTCATATCGCCTGTTATAACGCCGCTTAAAGCAGAATAAGGCAAATTATTACTGGCATAAAAAAGCAGTAATAAAGTATAAGTAACAACAGCATAAATTACTTTTCCATGATAAGAAAAATTAGGTGTTGTAAAAGCCAATAAAGCAATAGCACCAAGTGGAATTGCGGTTATTAAAATCCACGGTCTGAATTTTCCCCATTTTGTACGGGTTCTATCTGCCAAAATACCAATAATCGGATTAAATACAAAAGCAGCAATTAAGCCTACTACCAGCATAATTATAGAAGAATCTGTGGGAGACAATCCGTAAATATCTGTATAAAAATAAGCGAGATACGTCATTAATGTCTGGAAAACAAGATTTGCCGCCAAATCGCCTAAGCTGTATCCGATTTTTTCTTTAATGGATAATTTTTGTGAAATGTAATTCATTATGTATGTGGTTATTTTGGCTTGAAATTAGATTTTCTTTTTCTAATGCCGGATAGTTAGTTGATGTTTTAAACAAACAGATATCAAAACAATCGGTTGTGTAAAATTATATAAAAAAAGAGGATTTGCAAGTCCATTTTTAATTATTTCATTATATAAAACAAAATACGCATTCGGTTGTGTAGTCAGCAAAAAAAAGCTTTTTTACGATACAAATTTTATTGTTTTATTTCTTTTAATTGGATTACGCTGTTATATGCTTTTTTGGGTTTTAAGTTTTTATCAAATAACAATGGATAATTTGTCCTTCCTTTTATAGGCCAGTCGTTTAACCATGATTGCCCATCATGGACGCCCCAAAATGTGACACGGCTGATTTTGTCTTTATGCTTTAAAAATAATTTAAAAATAGAGGCATAACGTTCAGCAAGTTTCACCTGCACAGAATCTGGAAGTGCTTTAGGATAAGGATTCATTTTAGGATCTCCTTCAAATTTTTGGTTTACATCCGCACCGCTAAAATCCTTTGGATTTGGTAAAACCGAAATATCAAGTTCCGTAAAAGCAACCTTAATACCAAGCGCCGAATATTCTAAAATGCTTTTTTCAATTTCTTCTAATGATGGATAAGTCAATTTCCAGTGTGCCTGAATGCCAACACCATCAATTTTACCGCCCCCAGCTTTTATTTTTTTGATTAATGCAATATTTCCTGCCCTCTTTGCTGGTTCTTCGTTGTTGTAATCATTGTAATACAAATCAACTTTTGGGTCAGCAGCTGCGGCCAGTTTAAAAGCATCTACAAGATATTGTTCGCCAAGTTTGTCCAGAAAAATTGATTTTCTTAAAGTGCCGTCTTCGTTTAAAGCTTCATTCACCACATCCCAAGACTCTATTTTGCCTTTATATTTAGAAACAATTGTAGTAATATGATCTTTCATGAAAGCTTTCATTTCTGTGCTGTCCTTAATTTTTTCCATCCATTTCGCCAACTGACTGTGCCATATTAAAGTATGACCGTGAATAAACATTTTGTTTTTTTCACCGTAAGCAATAAATTTATCTGTTAGTGTAAAGTCATATTTGTCTTTTTGCGGATGTATGAACATCGATTTCATGATATTTTCTGCTGTAATTGCATTAAACTCCCTTTCAATTAAAGAATCTTCGTCAGCGTTTTTTTCTTCAATTTGATCGGCACTCAGGGCAGTTCCAATATAAAAATCATTTTTGTAGCTGTCTTTTAAGGAAACAACTTCTTTTTCTTTTTGTGCATTACAGCTGTTTAAAACTACAACAGACAAAAGCAGTACAGAGCGGTTAAGTAATCTCATTTTATGTGGTTTAAGGTTAATAGTTAGTATCTGTTTATTAGTACTTAGTTATTAGTAATTCTTGCTTCTTTATTCTTGCTTCTTTATTCTTGCTTCTTTATTCTTGCTTCTTTATTCTTGCTTCTTTATTCTTGCTTCTTTATTCTTTATTCTTGCTTCTTTATTCTTTATTCTTGCTTCTTTATTCTTTATTCTAACTATTGCTTCTTATTTCTTTAGATGATTACTTATGTCAATTCTTTGAGCTTATATGCAATACCCATTTCTAATCCTCTTAACTCAGCAAGACCTTTCAATCTTCCTGTCAAAGAATAGCCGGGATACGTTTCCTTGTCTTTATCCACTTCATGCAGAAAGCCGTGATCCGGACGCATTGGTAAACTTATTTTTCTGGAATTCATCAGCAGCAGAATTTTCTCGACAATGCTGCCCATTTTGGTATCACCGTTTAAATGTTCTGATTCCCTGAAAACAGTTTCGCTTTCGCGGAAGGTATTTCGAAGATGCAAAAAGTGGATTCGGTCTCCGCAATCGTCAATGATTCTCTCCAGGTTATTTTTTGGATCTGCGCCAAGAGAACCTGTACAATAACACAATCCATTTGAATTAAACGGAACTGCAAGCAATATGGTCTTAATGTCTTCTTCGGTAGAAACAATTCTGGGTAAACCTAAAACTGAAAATGGCGGATCGTCAGGATGTATAGCCAATTTGGCATCATATGCTGCGGCCACCGGAGCAACTTCTGATAAAAAATAAATAAGGTTTTCTCTTAGTTTTTCGTTATCTATATTGGCGTAATTGTCTAATAAAGAAAGAATTTGTTCTGCCGTAAAATTGATTTTACTTCCTGGCAATCCCAATAAAACATTCTTAAAAAGTAAGGCCTTCTCTTCTTCTGAAAGTTTATTTCCAAATTGTAATGCGTTTTCTTTCTCTTTTTCAGAATAATCATTTTCAGCATTGGGTCTTTTCAATAAAAAAACATCAAAATAAATAAAAGCTTCCTGATTATACAAAAGTGCTTTGCTCCCATCTTCATTAATAAAATTGTGCTCGGTTCGAACCCAATCTAGAATTGGCATAAAATTATATGTGATGATCTTAATACCACAATCTGCTAAGTTTTTAATGCTTATTTTATAATTTTCAATGTATTGCAGATAATTTCCGGTCGCACGTTTAATTTCTTCATGAACCGGCAAACTTTCTACAACGGTCCATTCTAAACCAGCATTTTTTATGATTTGCTGTCTTTCTTTTATATCGTCAACTGTCCAGATTTCACCAACGGCAATTTGATGCAAAGCGGTAACAATTCCCGTTGCTCCTGCTTGTTTTATATCCAATAAACTTACACTGTCCTGAGGCCCAAACCAACGCATCGTTTGCTGCATTTTTATCATAACATTATTCTTTTTGTTGTGCTGAAAAATTATGTTTAATGGATCGTGAAGCTTTGTCAAAGTTAATCTTCATCGAGACCTGACAGGTTTTGAATCTATATTAAATCATAGATTAAAACCCAATACTATTTCCTCCATCGACAGGCAAAACGGTTCCGGTTGTGTATTTTGATTCGTTCAGGGCGAAATAATAAACAGCATCTGCAATGTCTGATGGTTCTCCTAAAAAGCCCATTGGCGTTCTTCCGAGTACTTTGTTTTTTCTTTCCGGATCATTGTCAAGCGCTGCCGAAGACATTTTTGTTTTGATGAATCCAGGAGCAATGCAATTGACACGAATGCCAAACGGCGCCAATTCTACCGCCATCGCTCTTGTCATCGATTCGATTGCACCTTTACTTGCCGAATAGGCTATTACTTTTGGAATCCCATATTGTGATGCCATCGAACTAATATTGACAATGCTTCCGCCCGTATTCACTTTCATATTTTTCACCACCGCTTTACTCACAGCAAAAACGCTTAAAAGATTGGTATGAATTACAGATAGAAAATCTTCATCCGTAACATCTATAAATTTTTTTTTCAGATTAATTCCGGCGTTGTTTACTAAAATATCAATCGGATTTTCTTTGGTTAGCTTTTCAATCATTTCCGGAATTCCGCCCAAATCATTTAAATCATAAATAACCGGAATAGCATTTTCGCCAATTTCTTTGCAAGCGTCTTCTGTTTTTTCTTTTGATCTTCCAATTATATAGGTTTTGATGCCGTTATCGCATAATTTCTTTGCGGTTGCAAAACCCAAACCCGAATTTCCTCCGGTTACAATTGCCGTTTTTGTGCTCATATTTTTTAATTTGAATATTAATTTCCCGGTGCAAAAGGAAATTTTAATGATTTAAAATAGTCCAGAGACTCTGTTGCTTTTTCAACGCCTAAAGGTAATTCCTTTTTTGAATATTGTTGAAAATACAGCAAACATGCATCCCGCCACCATTTTGCTTCTTTGTGCTGAATTTCCAGTAACATCTGAACTTCTTTAAAACGTTCATCATCAACATATTGCTGCGTTTTATTCCAAACCTTTTGCATTGCTGCAACCTGATTTACACCTTCCTGATATTTTAAAGCCAAACCATTCCAAAGTGTTTGCCCGCTTTTCAATTTATAATCCCAGGAAACGTGATGAAACCATAACAAATCTTTTTCCGGACAGCTGTCAAGATTGTTGAACATTTTCTCCACTTCGGGAGCATATTGCGCCGTTGCATTGGTCCCTGTTTTAGATCTGTCGAAACCAATTCCGTTTTGATCTGCTTTGTGATAGTATACCGGATTCCATTCTGGTCTTGACAAATTGGATACCCACGGACCCGGACCGTAATGATGCCCCGTATCCATAATATGATGCAAACCGAGTGGTGTCATATAATTTACAGCAGCTTCCCGTGATTGCATCATCATGTGTTTAACGGGTTTTATAAAGTCTTCATCGTTTGAAAATGTACATCGCAGCCATTCATCAGCAATAGTTTCTGAGTCTAAATAAGGATTCCACGCCAGTCTTCCAAAGCCGTACCAATTTGCCTGCGCAAAAGGATGACCTGTCCAGTTTAAGTCATTGCCAATGTTAGAAACTCCTGCAATTCCGGTCAGTTTTGTTTTGTTTAGAGAACCGTCAATGATCTTGGCAACTGTTGTTCCTTTCCCTTTTTGCCAGGTATCTGATTCTAAAACTTCCTGAAATAATTTAGGAAGAAAAACCAAATGCGTACTAAAGCCCAAATATTCCTGTGTGATTTGAAATTCCATCATCAAAGGTGTTTTTGGCATCGCGCCAAACATGGGATGAAAAGGTTCACGAGGCTGAAAATCAATCGCTCCGTTTTTAACCTGAACAATTACATTGTCTTTAAATTTTCCGTCGTAAGGCACAAATTCGGCGTAAGCCTGTTTGGCTCTGTCATTTGCATCATGTTCAGAATACACAAAGGCACGCCACATAATTACACCTCCAAAAGGCGCTACGGCATCGGCAAGCATATTAGCGCCGTCGACGTGATCTCTATTATAATTTTGCGGGCCCGGCTGGCCTTCTGAATTTGCTTTTACCAGAAATCCGCCAAAATCGGGTATTCTTTTATAAATTTCTTTGGCTTTATTTTTCCACCAATTCATAACCTGAGCATCTTTGGGATCGGCTGTTTTTAACCCTCCAATTTCTATTGGTGCCGAAAATCGTGCTGTTAAATACACTTTGATTCCGTATGGCCTGAAAACGTTTGCCAGCGCTTCTACTTTTTCTAAATATTGTGGCGTCAGGATTAAAGCATTTGCGTTTACATTCGTTAAAACAGTTCCGTTAATTCCGATTGAGGCATTTGCACGCGCATAATCGATGTATCGCTGATCGATAAAATCAGGCAGTTTTTGCCAGTTCCATAAAGAAAAACCGGCGTAACCGCGTTCTACTGTTCGATCCAAATTATCCCAATGATTTAAGATTCTGATATTTGTTTTTGGTGCATCAGCAATATTTAAATTTTGAATGGATTTATTACTTTGTATCAATCTCAAAAAACTATAGACACCATATAAAACACCTACATCTGTTTTTCCTGTAATGACTAGCTGGTTTTTGTTTTTTATAGAAATAGATTTAATAATAAAACCTTCGTCATTTATTTGATTGAAATTCCCGATTTCCTTTTGAATTTCTGGAGTTAAAGATTCTTTTGAACCTATTACAATAGTACGATCCCTTGTAATTGTTGCCTTATTTTCAAACTTCTTACCCAACATTTCATCCAAACCAAATTGCAGTTCTGTAAAGGCATTTTTTGCAGTTTCTGATTTTCCCAAAGAAACAATCTCCTGAATAGTAGAAAGATATTGTGTTTTTAAATCAGCGTTACTGACCTTATTGTATTGCAGCCATAATTTGTAATCTTTTTGAGCCGATGAAGACCAGCAGACTACAAAAAACAGTAAAATAGATTTGTAAAAAGTTTTTTTAATATTTGTCATTTGGCTTTTCTGTCAATTTAATTTAAAGTGCAAATCGAAGGTTTTACTTAAAACTATATTATTTAGCAAAAAAAGTGCTAAAAAAATATATTTTTAGAAAAAATAAGTTAGTTGCAATCGGTTGTACTAAAATACAAAAATATGGGAATAAAAAAATAAAAATTGATTTTTTTAATTCTGCTTAGCCTTTTTTATACGTAAGGAATGAGATTGTCATCAAATTAATCCGCAGATAATACGACATAAAAAAACCTGTCAATATTTAAATTAACAGGTCTGCAATATATTTAAAAAAGAATATCAGATTCTCTGAGAAGATTCACGCACAAGAACTTGTGTATTTAAAAATGTAATTTCCTTGGCATCTTCTTCCTTAACCGATTTCAGGTTTTTAATAATCAGTTCGGCTGCAGCTTTGCCCATTTTTTCAGCAGGATGCGTTATAGTTGAAATATTGGGTTCTATAATTTTAGAAATTGGATCGTCATTAAAACCAATAACCGCAAAATCTTCGGGTATTTTAATTCCGCGTTTTTTTGCTGTCTGCACGGCACTTACGGCAAGAATATCACCGGGAGCAAAAAGACCATCAGGACGAATTTTTAAATCAAACAATTGATTACAAGCCTTCACGCCATCCTCATACGTCATTTCTTTCAGGTTTATAATCAGCTTTTCATCAACAGGAAGTTCGTGCTCAAGCAGAGCATCCATATAGCCTCTTTTTCGCTCATTATAAAGTGTACCAAATTCTGATCCGGCAGTCAAATGTGCGATTCTTTTACAGCCTTGCTCAATGAGATGTTTTGTTGCTTTATAACCTGCAAGATAATTATTGATTACAACTCTGAAAGTATCATAATCCCTTGGAACCCTGTCTACAAATACAAGAGGAATGTTATTATTTGAAAATTGTTTAAAATGAGAAGTATCTTTTGTTTCCATCGCGAGAGAGCAAATAACGCCGCTTACTCTGTTACTGTATAATGATTTAGCTAAATTAACCTCCATTTCGTATGAGTCATGCGACTGCATAATAATAACGGAGTATTCTGATTTTTGAGCCGTAATCTCGATACCACTAATTAAGGAAGACAAAAAGGGCTGCGTTATGGTTGGAATTAAAATACCAATAGTTTTTGAAGTATTGCCACGTAAACCTGCTGCCAAAGTATTAGGAACAAATCCCATCTCTTTCGCTGTCTGCTTCACTTTTTTAATGGTCTTATCACTAATAGTATGATGATCTTTTAAAGCCCGTGAAATCGTCGATGTTGCAAGATTAAGCTTCTCTGCAATATCGTATATCGTTACATGTCTGTGTTCTTCCATTACTTATAATACTAGAATCAGTAAATGTAATTATTTTAATGATATATCAATTCATTGTATACGTATTTAGCACACTAAAACCATGATTGTTTTTCAGGCATTTGCTAAAACATAATTTTTTTATTTTAAAAAAAAGTCATTTCTTTACACAATCGGTTGTTTATCTTACTATTATAATGCTGTATTTTTAAAATATTAAAAACTAAAAAGCTTATGAAATCACCACAATATCAATTCCTGTTATTATTTTTAATATCTTTTTTTTGCTTCGGACAACAAAAATCAGGAAAATTTTTATTTCAGGATCCAAACCTGACTTTTGAAGAACGGGTAAATGATCTTGTGGGCCGATTGACATTGGAAGAAAAAGTTTCTCAAATGCTGAATTCATCTCCGTCAATTTCCCGTTTAGGAATACCCGCCTATGACTGGTGGAACGAAACCCTACATGGTGTAGCGAGAACTCCTTTTAAAACTACGGTTTATCCTCAGGCAATAGCGATGGCTGCCACATTTGACAAAAATTCTCTTTTTAAAATGGCTGATTATTCTGCCCTTGAAGGAAGAGCTATTTATAATAAAGCTGTTGAATTAAACAGAACAAATGAGCGCTACCTTGGGCTTACCTATTGGACACCAAATATTAATATTTTTCGGGATCCGCGTTGGGGGCGTGGTCAGGAAACCTATGGTGAAGATCCGTATCTGACCAGTATTTTGGGTGATTCATTTGTAAAAGGTCTGCAAGGCGATGATCCTAAATACTTAAAAGCGGCGGCCTGTGCCAAACATTATGCGGTACACAGCGGACCGGAATCGCTTCGCCATACTTTTGATGTTGACGTTACGCCTTATGAACTTTGGGATACTTATCTGCCTGCTTTTCAAAAATTAATAACCGGATCAAAAGTAGCCGGCGTGATGTGTGCTTACAATGCTTTTAGAACCCAGCCCTGCTGTGCCAGTGATATTTTGATGACCGATATTTTACGTAATAAATGGCAATTTGATGGTTACGTAACCTCAGACTGTTGGGCAATTGATGACTTTTTCAAAAATCATAAAACGCATCCTGATGCCGAATCAGCTTCTGCAGATGCTGTTTTTCATGGTACTGATATTGACTGCGGTACTGATGCTTACAAAGCTTTGGTTCAGGCTGTAAGGAATGGAAAAATTAGTGAAAAACAAATTGACATTTCGGTTAAAAGGCTTTTCATGATCCGGTTCAGACTCGGAATGTTTGATCCTGTGGCAATGGTTAAATATGCTCAAACGCCTGCTTCTGTTCTGGAGAGTCCTGAGCATAGCCAACATGCGTTAAAAATGGCAAGACAATCAATGGTTCTGTTACGCAATGAAAAAGATATCCTTCCGTTAAGTAAAAAGTTGAAAAAGATTGTGCTACTTGGACCCAATGCAGATAATGCTATCTCCATATTAGGTAATTACAATGGAACTCCAAGCAAATTGACCACGGTTTTAAATGGCATTAAAGAAAAATTGGGCAATAGTACAGAAGTTGTTTATGAACAGGCAATTAATTTTACCAATGATACTTTATTGGTATATAAAAATCTTAAAAATCAGTACCATTACGAAGGAAAACCTGGTTTTAAAGCGGAATATTTTGATAATGTTGAGTTGACCGGAAAACCTGCCGAAGTAAGAATTGAACCGGAAATTAATAACTTTTGGCAGGAAGGTGAAGTTGTGGTTAAAAACCTTAAGGCAAATCATTTTTCTGCACGTTATACCACAAACTTTACTGCAGACAAAGACGGTTATATAACATTCGAACTCAGCGCAGACGATGGCTATCGTTTTTTAATTGATGGAAAAGAAGTGGTAAATGCGTGGAAAAAAAACAGATGGGGAGAAAAAACATTTCAATTAATTGCTAAAAAAAATACGGTTTATAACATAGTTTTAGAATATTGGCAGGGCGAAGGAAAAGCAAATGTAGCCTTGCAAACCGGAAATTTTGTAAAAACTGATTTTACGAAATTAACAGATCGGCACAAAGATGCAGATGCCTTTATTTTTGTTGGCGGTATATCACCTCAACTTGAAGGTGAAGAAATGCCAGTTAATTTTCTGGGTTTTGCAGGCGGTGACCGTACCTCTATCCTGCTTCCGGAAGTACAAACGCGACTGATGAAAGCACTAAAAACTTTAGGAAAACCAGTTGTTTTCGTGATGATGACCGGAAGTGCAATCGCTATTCCGTGGGAAGCAGAAAATATTCCGGCAGTGCTGAATTCGTGGTACGGAGGTCAGTCGGCAGGAACAGCTGTCGCCGATATTCTGTTTGGAGATTATAATCCGGCGGGTAGACTGCCTGTTACTTTTTACAAAAGCGATTCAGACTTGCCCGCTTTTGTCGATTACAGCATGGATAATAAAACCTATCGCTATTTCACGGGGAGTCCACTTTTTGGTTTTGGATATGGTTTGAGTTATACTTCCTTCAAATATGATACATTAAAAATTCCTTCTAAAATAAAAAAGAATGAAGCTGTTTCCGTCTCGGTAAAAATAACCAATACAGGCAAAAGAGAGGGTGAAGAAGTTGCCCAATTGTATATTGTAAACCAAAATCC
>Ga0247813_10002917_pt1 | contig 11340 bp, 13 predicted proteins | sample UWRJL169409C1_FD_180719 | JGI IMG/M metagenome (GOLD analysis project Ga0247813, IMG submission 180719) | Plant litter microbial communities from Arlington Agricultural Research Station in Wisconsin, United States - UWRJ-L169-409C-1 | ecosystem: Environmental > Terrestrial > Plant litter >... | reverse complement strand
TTATAATCAGGCCAAAAAGAAGAAAAAAAGAGGACTGAAGCCACCCCTTTATCCCGTCAGACTGCTGACAAGCCCTGAAAACGATTATCTGTCGAGAGCGTCATCCCATTTTCCGTCTTCCTCGCCCTCGTGGCGGGGATCCAGCGACACGACGTCTGTCGTGTCAAAAGACTCTTTCAGCCCAAAGACTTGGGCTGGCTGGATCCCTGTGACAGGCACAGGGATGACGGAAATTTGGGTGTCACATAATTTCCCAAGTGACCTGCCAAGCGGCGAGAAAACGATTTTGTCGGCAGTCTGAGACCTGAAGCTACCGCATCATCCCGTTTCGTCTACCGTTGGCAGCTCGATGGGCGCGGACGATGGCGCGCCGGCGTTAAAGAAACTCGCGCAGAGCCTCACGCGATTGAATTCCGAGGAATTCGATCGCCACGCCTTCCTGGAAATGACGCACGACGCGGCCCTTCATGCTGCCGAGCAGAATGGATGTGCCGAGCGGCAGGCGGGTCTCCATATCAACGGCGGCGCCGGACAGGGAAAGGTCGATGATCCGGCAGACATATTTGCTGCCGTCTTCCAGGGTAATTTCCGTGCGGGTCTTGCGCGGCGCGAGACGGTCGTGGCGCCGGTCTTCCGGCAGTCCCAGTTCGTGCTTGTTGGCAATCCAGGTCAGCTGTGCCGCGAGTTTTTCGCGCTTGCGGTCGGTGGCGTTGATCTGAATGACGAAGGCGTTTTCGGTAAGGCGTGAAACCGTGCCTTCCAGGCGGCCGACATGATCGACATAAGCGATGATTCGTTCGCCAGCACGCGGCCGTGCATCGCAGGTAAAAAGCACATCACCCGGCGACATATCGATCGCGGTACACTCGAATTCGTCATGATTGGCAAGCATGAGGCGGCCGGTCAGGTTCACCGAAACACGCTGGAAAGCGCCTTCGTTGTGCTGCTTGGGGCCGGCAGTCTGTGCTTGCTGAAACGAATACATGACCACACTTGTGCGATGTCCATCCAAGCCACAGCTTTAACCGCTTCCAGTTAACAGAAGGTTTGTTTGAGTGTCCGCATTTGATCCGTATTAATCCCTGCGGCCGCCCTCCAGCACCCGAAGATGCAGAACGCGGCGGATTGCGCCGGCAAGACTGTGATCGATCATCGGCTGGCTGGATGCGGGCAGAGGCTTTTCCTGCCGGTTCTGAAGAAATAGGTTGGCCTTTTCGATATCAATCACGCGGATGCCGCCAAGATCGAGATAATTGACGGGCGTAGCCTCCAGCCAAAGCGGTCTCGACAGCGGCACCAATGCGCCGATGATCCGGTCGACGACCCCGTCCGGCGAGCGCAACGGCAGCAGGATGATTTCTGTCGGCAGGCGATCGGCGGTGCCGGCAAGGGATGATGCCGAGAGAACGACCGGCGTTTTCTGTGCCATCACGTCATTAGCGATGCCGGCAAGACGGCCGGTCTGCTCTGCCAGCCAGAGCGCATCGAATGTCGAGCCACGCAGTTCGCGCGCAAACAGCGCACAGATGCGCGTGCCGGCAAGCCGGAAGCGGATATCGCCACGCGGTGTTTTTTCCAGAATGAACAGATCCGGCAGGATATTGCGAATATGACCAGGCTCGATCTGGCTGCGGGCCGGCACATCGCGATGCCCCCGCAGCTCATCCCAATAGGCGTAGATCTCGACGGCGGTCTTGCTGCGCATGCTCTCGTTCCATTCGAAACATATGTGTGCCGCTTTGGCACATCCGGCGGGAAAAACACGCCCGCAAGGATGACACTGCGATTTCCGTGCCAGCGCGATATTAAGGTTAATGTTTGGTTTAGATTGAAAGAGATGCGTGCAGATGGCATTGAAGGACATCACTTCACGAAGGGTTGCCTTCGGCACACAAACTTAGGGCTCGGGGTTTTTGGGGGCTCACCGGCCGTTCAGTCTGTTGACTGGACGGCCTTTTTTCGTCTCGCGGCAGGCGACAACCTTGGCGCTAAGGCCCAGTCCATCCCTGCGCGAACAGATGCAGCACATCTCGCCGCTTTTGACGCGGTCGTGAATCGTATAGAGCGGTGACATGACAAGGCGGCAATGGACGAAACCGCAGAAGGAACAGTGAACGGCATGACAGACCAACCGGGCGATGCGACATCTCCGCAAGCCGATGAAGCCGGCACCGTGCAGCGGGCAAGTGAGCCTGCCTTCAATCTGCCGTCCGGACTTGTCGCGATACTGGTCCTGCTGGTGGCCATTCACGCTGTGCGCACATATGTGCTGCCGCCGGGTCTCGATGAGGAGCTGATCTTCAATTTTGCTTTCCTGCCGGCGCGGTATGACCATTCGCTGGCTGACCAGAGCCTCGCCTGGCTGTGGAGCCCGATCACCTATTCATTCCTGCATGGTTCTTGGGAACACCTGATTTTCAATGGCTTCTGGATGATCGCCTTTGGCGCTCCGGTCATCCGCCGGATCGGCATGCTGCGGCTTGCCCTGTTCTGGTGCCTTTCGGCCATCGCGGCCGTGGCCCTGCATACGGTGTCTCACTGGGGCGAGATGGTCGTCGTCGTCGGAGCTTCGGGCGTTGTCGCCGGGCTGATGGGCGCCGCCGCCCGGTTTGTCTTTTCCCCAAGCGGCCGCATCAGCCGCCAGTTTGCCCATCTCAACCGTCGCCTGACGGTGCGCGAGGCGCTGGCGAACCGGTCGGTCGTGGTTTTCGCCGGCATCTGGTTCCTGACCAATTTCCTGATTGGCCTCGGCGTCTTTGCCTTTGGCGGGGCCGGGGGCATCGCCTGGGAAGCGCATATTGGCGGCTTCCTGTTCGGCTTCCTGCTATTTGGCCTCTTCGATCCTCGCAACGGCCCGTCGAAAGAACAGTGATCGCATCGAGAACGCTTGATTTTCCGCGGTCGGTAGCGCACCATTCGCGTCCGAAGGCAATGAACCGGGAGGAGTCCGGTTCGGTGCCAATGGGCAGATAACGCGACAGGAATGATGTCTGTCTTGCGAATTGGTCCATAACCGCAGCGCGAGGAGCGCTTTTGCGGTTCGCCAATATCCCGGTCAGATGCAGGTCGCTGAAACGGGAGGGTTTGAATGTCTGTTAAGGCAATACTCAATGAAAAGGGCCGTCAGGTGGTGACGGTTGATCCGCAGGCGAAAGTGCGCCAGGCGGTCGCCTTGCTGAGTGAAAATCGTATCGGTGCCGTTATCATCGTCAAGCCCGGCGACAAGATTGCCGGTATCCTGACGGAGCGCGACGTGGTGGCCGCAATGGCCAAGTTCGGCGCCGAATGTCTGGACAAGACCGTGTCGGCCGTCATGTGGTCGAAGGTGTACAGTTGCACCGAGGACATGAGCATCGACGACATCATGGAAATCATGAACAACATGCGCGCCCGCCATCTTCCGGTGGAAAAGAACGGCCGCCTTGTCGGCATCGTCTCGATCGGCGATGCGGTGCGCCATCATATCCGGGCAATCGAACACGAAGCCGAGCAGATCAAGGCTTATATCGCCGGCTGATCCACCCGCTGAACATGACAATGCCGCGCACGCGGATGGCCGCGCGGCATCGTTGTCTGAAACGCTTTAGCGCAGCATCACGTCCTGAAGCCGTTGCAACTCGCTGAGCTTCGACTTGGTTTCGTAATAGCCGCGATCGATCGCTTCGCCGGCACGGTGAAATTCCGACAGGCCGATATCGTTGAGCTTGGGATGCAGGGCCAGATCCGGCGGATCGCCGGCAAGGCGCGCGCGCGAAATACGATCCTGGATGATGTTGAAGGCCTGGACCATGACGCTGGTCATACCCAATCGGCCGGCCTGGCCTTCCGGCTGTTTCGGCACCGGCGGCTGCTCGGTCGCATGGCTTCCCGCATTGTGCTTGATCACGGCGGAGCGGCCATAAAGATCGTAGTTGAGGTTGACGGCAACCACCAGCTGCTGCTCGTGGGCGCGGCAGACCGATACCGGCACCGGATTGACCAGCGCGCCGTCCATCAGGGTGCGATTGTTGCATTTGACCGGCTCGAAGATGCCCGGCAGGGCATAGGAGGCACGGATCGCCGTGATCAGCGATCCCTGGCCGATCCAGACCTCGTGACCCGAATTGACCTCGGTCGCGACAGCAACGAATGTCCGGTCGAGGTCTTCGATCGCCATGTCCTGCAGGTGTTCCTGCATGCGCTTGGTCAGCCGCAATCCACCAAACAGGCCGCCGCCGCCGATGGCGAAATCAAGCAGGCCAGCGATACGGCGCATGGTGAGCGAGCGGGCGAAGGTTTCGAGTTCATCGAGCTTTCCGGCCAGATAGCAGCCTCCGACCAGCGCGCCGATGGAAGTACCGGCGATCATCCCGACCTCGATACCTTCCTCGTCCAGCGCTTTCAGCACGCCGATATGGGCCCAGCCGCGTGCAGCACCGCCGCCAAGCGCAAGCGCTATCTTGGATTTTGGCGGCTTGATCTGTTCAGGGGGAGGAGACGCCAGGGCGTGAGAAGGTCCACCGGGTACGGAAGCATCTGCGGTGATACCGCTGCGATTGAATGTCCAGTTCAACATCCGGCACCTCCATGCCGCAGAACACACTGTTACAGGCCGTCACGTCTCGCTTTACTGCGTTGCAAGCGCATGCCGTAAAAACTCAATCTACTGGAGGGCATTCCGTGCAGGTGTTCCCGGCGGAACCCATCCTTGTTGTCGGGATTACGCTCCCAGTCTGGTTGCGAAATCGTGAATCAGCGAAAAACTTGCGCCAAAAAGCGTCAGATGATTAATTTTTGCCGTAAATCTCGTCGGGATGGAAATGAATTTCGGTATCAACAATGTTAAGTGACGTGACACCATCCTTGGCGCCGACGACACGATAAAAGCATGAACGCCGGCCAGTGTGGCAGGTCGCATCATGTCCGGCAACACGAACTTTCAGCCACAGCGCATCCTGATCGCAATCGGTGCGGATTTCTTCGACGCTCTGCAGGTTACCGGACGTCTCGCCCTTCTTCCAGAGGCTCTTGCGCGAGCGGCTGTAGTAGTGGGCAATGCCGGTCTCGATAGTTAGCGCCAAAGCCTCGGTGTTCATGTGCGCGACCATCAACAGCGTGCCGTCGCCGGCGTCGGTAACGACGGCGGTAATCAGGCCATTGGCGTCGAAACGGGGCGTGAAGGCGGAACCGGATTCCAGTTCCGCCTTGTCGATGGACGGGCGGTCGAATTCAATTGTCATCGGAAAGGCTCCGGTTGACGGAGCTTACTTGAAGCCCCGCAGCATGGTCATGAAGCGGGCCTGTTCGGCGGGCTCGGTCTTGAAGGCGCCGGTAAAGGTGGTGGTCAATGTCGTCGAGCCCTGCTTCTGGACGCCACGCATCGCCATGCACATATGTTCGGCCTCGATCATCACGGCGACGCCGCGCGGCTGCAGCGTGTCGTCGATCGCCTTGGCGATCTGCGCCGTCATGGTTTCCTGTGTCTGCAGGCGGCGTCCGAAGATGTCGACGACGCGGGCGATCTTCGACAGGCCGAGCACCTTGCCATCCGGCAGGTAGGCGACATGCGCCTTGCCGATGATCGGAACCATGTGGTGTTCGCAGTGCGAGAAGAATTGAAGGTCCTTGACGAGCACGATGTCGTCATAGCCGCCGACTTCCTCGAAGGTGCGGCCAAGCACATCTTCGGCCGCAAGATCGTAACCGGAAAACAGTTCCTTGTAGGCCTTGGCGACGCGGGCCGGCGTATCGAGAAGCCCTTCACGGGCCGGATCGTCACCGGCCCAGCGCAAGAGAACGCGAACGGCGTCCTCGGCTTCCTTCTGGCTCGGCCGGCCGTCAACGGCGGGCACGGCAGGAAAATTCTTGACTATGGCATCCATAATGGCCTCTTGGCGTAACAAGCGTTACTTGACGTTTATCTTTTCGGACAACTCGCCACTGGCCATTGACCTGACTTTTCAGGCCTGGTTTCCGTCGGCGGGCTCCGGGGCTTTTTGATTTGCAGAGGTTAAGGGCTCTGGATCATCCGGCACGGTTTCCCAAACAACAGGCGACTGTTCGCTCTTGCGAACCTGTCGCCCCCACACGACATAGCATATAATATGCCGGGATGCATGGGGAAGGGGCGCAGATGGAGACAGTGTGTTTTTTTCCAGGATACGATAGAAAATCATGCGCCGTTTGCCTGAAAACGCGCAAAAACAAGCGGATCGCGCCGAATGATGGATGAAATCTATAATAGCAGGATTCTCGAATTCGCCGGCAATATCCCCAAAAGCGGCACGCTTGCCGATCCGGATGCTGAGGCGAGCGCCCATTCCAAGCTGTGTGGCTCAAAGGTCCGTGTCTATCTGAAAATGGATGGAGACACGGTTGCCGACTTCGCCCACGAGGTGAAAGCTTGTGCTCTGGGACAAGCCTCGTCCTCGATCATGGCCCGCCATGTCGTCGGTGCGACATCCGCCGAAATCCGCAAGGCGCGGGAGGATATGCTGGCCATGCTGAAGGCGGACGGCGAGGGGCCATCGGGCCGTTTCGAGGACATGCGCTTCCTGAAACCCGTCAAGGATTACAAGGCCCGCCATGCGTCCACCATGCTGACCTTTGACGCCGTCGTCGATGCGATCGGCCAGATCGAAGCCTCGCGTCCGGTCAAGGCTGCCGGCTGAGATGTGCGGCGAACCGGGATGCCAGGGCCATGAGACCGGCGACGCAAGGCGTCCCTATTCAGGCCGCAACTATGCGGGACCTTTTCGCAAGACGCCCGGTCGGCTTTTCGGCATGGCGTCCATCCGCCTCTATCAGCTGACGCTCTCCGGCTTTATCGGCAATTCCTGCCGCCACATCCCAACCTGTTCGGAATACGGCTACGAGGCCATTGCCCGCCATGGCTTCTGGCCGGGCGGATGGATGGTTCTGTTCCGCTTCCTGCGCTGTGGCCCGGGCGGCACCAGCGGCCTCGATCCGGTGCCGGAAAAACTGCCGCCGTCGAAGCACTGGTATACGCCATGGCGCTACTGGCGGCCTGCGGCTGCGTCGCAATGACGGTCTATGTCGCACTTCTCCACAGCATCGTGCTGGGCGCTGGGCGCCGCGTGGTGATGTCGGACTTGCGTGCGATGGCCGAAGGGCTCGGCTTTCGCGGTGCCCGCACGCTTGTCTCGACCGGAAACCTCGTCTTCGAGGCCGCTAGCGAACCAGTCAGGGCGATCGAGGCGCGACTGGAGGAGGGGTTTCGCCGGCATTTCGAAAAACATGTCGATATCATCGTGCGAAGCGCCAGTGGCTGGAAACGGCTTACCGGCCAAAATCCATTCCCGGAAGGCAACGGCAGCGTGACCGTCGTGCGTGTCATGCGTCAGCCGCTCACCGCCACGCATTTCGAAAAACTCGAAAAGATCGCACCGCCCGAACTGCGCCTTGCCCTGGTTGACGGCGATCTCTGGATCGATTTCGGCGGCAAGCCGAGCGAAACGAAGCTTCTATCGCATCTGACGGCGAAGAAGCTGGGCGTGGGGACACTGCGCAACGCCAACACCGTCAACGGACTTAACGCGATGCTCGCCGTGATGCCGGACGCGAAACGCGACTGAACATAGGCAAGCGGGTCTCCGGCCGGTCAATGGCCGCGCCTGCGAGGCTCTAAAAGCTTGTTGAAAAACCCTGAAGCCGATTATTTGACCACAGCGGTACCCCAGCCTCCGTCATCCTCGCCCTTGTGGCAGGGATCCAGCGACCCGACGTCCGTCGGGTCAAAAGATTCTTTCAGCTCAAGGACTTGAGCTGGCTGCATTCCTGTGACGAGCACAGGAATGACGGAGGTTTGGCAATCGCTTAGTTTCCCAAGTGACCTAGAAAATGCCAAGAAAATGACTTTGTCAGCAAGCTAATCCTGTTTTTTCATCGAGCCAGCGAGCCCTAAGAAGACCAGCAGGGCACGGTTGAGCCGCAGCATATCCTCGTCATCGAGCCGCCCGATCTGCCGTCCGATTTTCGATTTTGGCACGGTGGTGATCTTGTCGACCATCAGGCGGGATGCAGCAAGAAGGCGGTTGCGTGCACTCGGCGTGACAGGAAGACGAAACAGCGGCGCCTCCGTTTCGTCCGATGTGAAGGCACAGATGGTGATCGACGCCGTCGAATCGAAATGGTCGTCCTGGATGATGACGACCGGGCGCGGCTTGCCCGCATAATCCCCGCCGCCGGCAACGGTCCAGATGTCGCCGCGCCTCATTCATCGCTCCGGTCGTAGACCGCATCGATGAAGGCCTGATCGTCTTCTGCCTGCGCGCTTTGCGCAACCGCAATCGACTGGCGGCGCGCCTCGGTCTTGAACGAAGGCGCCCGCACATCCGGCACCCAGATCTGAATCGGCCGAAGGCCCTGAGCGCGCAATCGCGCGCGGTGTTCACCGACTTTCACACGGGAGGGTTTTGAGGGCATGGAGGTTCTCTCAAAATGCTGGGTTACATGTAACCTAGCAGAAAGGCGCGCTGATTCAATCATTGCCGAAAGCGATTTGCATTGATGCCGGTTAACGTTTGAACGAAGCCGTCACAGAGATAAACTCACCACCCCTTCCAATCCCGCTACTTTCCCTTTATACCGCGCACCGCACGCGCCGGCATGACCGGCTTCCACCCATACCACCCGCATTCGTTGGCGGGACTGGATAGGAGATTATGATGTCTGACGCTGTTTCCCTTACATTTCCCGATGGTTCCGTCCGCGGTTATGCCGCTGGCACGACAGGCCGTGAAGTCGCCGAATCGATCTCCAAGTCGCTTGCAAAGAAAGCCATCGCGATCGCGCTGGATGGCGAGCTGCGCGACCTGTCCGATCCGGTCGTCACCGGCAAGCTCGAGATCGTCACCCGCGAAGATGCCCGCGCGCTGGAATTGATCCGCCACGACACGGCCCACGTGATGGCCGAAGCCGTGCAGGAGCTGTGGCCCGGTACGCAGGTCACCATCGGCCCGGTGATCGAGAACGGCTTCTATTACGATTTCGCCAAGAATGAGCCCTTCACGCCCGACGATCTGCCGAAGATCGAAAAGCGGATGAAGGAAATCATCCAGCGCAACAAGCCTTTCACCAAGGAAATCTGGCCGCGCGACAAGGCCCGCCAGGTCTTTGCCGATAAGGGCGAGAACTACAAGGTCGAGCTGGTCGATGCGATTTCCGCCGATCAGGATCTGAAGATCTATTATCAGGGCGACTGGTTCGATCTCTGCCGCGGGCCGCATATGGCTTCCACCGGCCAGATCGGCAACGCCTTCAAGCTGATGCGGGTGGCCGGTGCCTATTGGCGCGGCGACAGCAACAACCCGATGCTGACGCGCATCTACGGCACGGCCTGGCGCACGCAGGAAGAACTCGACCAGTATCTGCACATCCTGGCCGAAGCCGAAAAGCGCGACCATCGCCGCCTTGGCCGCGAAATGGACCTGTTCCATTTCCAGGAGGAAGGCCCGGGCGTCGTGTTCTGGCATGGCAAAGGCTGGCGCATCTTCCAGACGCTGGTTTCCTATATGCGCCGCCGTCTGGCTGGCACCTATCAGGAAGTCAACGCGCCGCAGGTGCTCGACAAGTCGCTGTGGGAAACCTCCGGCCACTGGGGCTGGTACCGCGACAACATGTTCAAGGTGACGGTCGCCGGTGACGAAACCGACGACGAGCGCGTTTTTGCGCTTAAACCGATGAACTGCCCCGGCCATATCCAGATTTTCAAGCATGGCCTGAAATCCTATCGCGAGCTGCCGATCCGGCTTGCCGAGTTCGGCAATGTCCACCGCTACGAGCCTTCCGGCGCGCTGCATGGCCTGATGCGCGTGCGCGGCTTCACGCAGGACGATGCGCATGTGTTTTGCACCGACGAGCAGATGGCGGCCGAATGCCTGCGCATCAACGACCTGATCCTGTCGGTCTATCAGGACTTCGGTTTCAAGGAAGTCGTCGTAAAGCTCTCGACCCGTCCGGAAAAGCGCGTCGGCGACGACGCGCTGTGGGATCGCGCCGAAAGCGTCATGATGGACGTGCTGAAGACGATCGAACAGCAGTCGGAAGGCCGCATCAAGACCGGTATCCTGCCGGGCGAGGGCGCTTTCTATGGTCCGAAGTTCGAATATACGCTGAAGGACGCCATCGGCCGTGAATGGCAGTGCGGCACGACGCAGGTCGATTTCAACCTGCCGGAACGTTTTGGTGCCTTCTACATCGACAGCAACTCGGAAAAGACCCAGCCGGTGATGATCCACCGCGCCATCTGCGGCTCGATGGAGCGTTTCCTGGGTATCCTCATCGAGAACTTCGCCGGCCATATGCCGCTGTGGATTTCGCCGCTGCAGGTCGTCGTTGCCACCATCACTTCGGAAGCCGACGACTATGGCCGTGAAGTTGCCGAGCTGCTGCGCGATGCCGGTCTTGAGGTCGAGACCGACTTCCGCAACGAGAAGATCAACTACAAGGTCCGTGAGCATTCGGTGACCAAGGTACCGGTGATCATCGTCTGCGGCATGCGCGAAGCCGAAGAGCGGACGGTCAATATCCGTAGGCTGGGTTCGCAGGCGCAGACGCCGATGACGCTCGACGAGGCAATTGCCTCGCTTGTGTCTGAAGCAACGCCGCCGGATGTGAAGCGCAAGGCTGAGCGGCGGAGCAAGGCCAAGGCCTGATCATCCGCGAAAGATTGTATGATCTCACATAGAAGGTGCGGCAGGGCCGCACCTTCAGTCTTCTGTCAGAAAACTGTAACATTCCCGGACTATCCGGTTTATATGCGTGATGGGTGGAATAAATGCCCGCCGCTGGAACGCCAATCCGGCAAAACCGAAATACCTGTGCTGCGTCCCTTCCGGACGCACTTTTCTTGGAACGGGGAACAGCGTGCAGTTCAAAGAGCTGTCTTATGCCAACGAGAATGATCGACGGCTGAAACGTTGGTTTATCCGCTCCATGGAAGGGCTTGCCGGGCGCAATCGCTACGCCAAGCTCTACAATCAGTGGCGCCGCAATATCGTCGGCAAGAGCGACCGTATTTTCGGTGAAATGCTCGACCTCATCAATGTGCGCGTCCGGGTCCAGGGCGAATGGCCGCCACGCCATCTGCCCGATACGCCCGTGGTCATCGTCGCCAACCATCCTTTCGGTATCGGCGACGGCATTGCCGTCCTGTCGCTCGCCGAACAGCTTGGCCGTCCCTTCCGGGTTTTGATCAACAACGAATTGCTGAAAGTGCCGGAAATGGCGCCCTATTCGCTGCCGATCTCGTTTGAGGAAACCAAGGAAGCCTTGGCGATCAACATGCAGACGCGCCACGAGGCCGTGCGGCTCCTCAAGGAGGGCGTCACCCTGATCGTT
>Ga0247813_10002916_pt1 | contig 11342 bp, 9 predicted proteins | sample UWRJL169409C1_FD_180719 | JGI IMG/M metagenome (GOLD analysis project Ga0247813, IMG submission 180719) | Plant litter microbial communities from Arlington Agricultural Research Station in Wisconsin, United States - UWRJ-L169-409C-1 | ecosystem: Environmental > Terrestrial > Plant litter >... | reverse complement strand
TTCATAAAAAAAGCACAAGTGATTCTTGTGCTTTTCTATTTTTATATGGATTAAAAAATTACTTTTCAATCTCTCTCATAGAATCCATTTTCTTGTGCGCCAGAAATCCTGCCACATCTTCGAAGTGTTCTTTTACTCGTTTGTTTCCAAATTCAAAAACCTTTGTTGCTAATCCGTCAAGGAAATCACGATCGTGAGAAACAAGGATCAAGGTTCCGTCAAAATCACGCAAAGCATCTTTGATAATATCTTTAGTTTTCATATCAAGATGATTTGAAGGCTCATCCAGAATCAATAAATTCACTGGCTCCAACAATAGTTTGATCATGGCCAAACGTGTTTTTTCTCCGCCGGAAAGCACTTTCACTTTCTTGGTAATATCATCACCCTGAAACATAAAAGCTCCCAAAATATTTTTTATCTGAGTTCTGACATCTCCAACAGCAATGTTATCAATGGTTTCAAAAATGGTAGCATTTTCATCTAGTAACGAAGCCTGATTTTGAGCAAAATAGCCTATTTGTGAATTATGTCCTATCTCTACACTTCCTTCATCAATACCAATCTCCTTCATGATCGCCTTGATCATTGTCGATTTTCCTTCCCCATTTTTACCAACAAAAGCGACTTTCTGACCTCTTTCGATTACGATATTAGCGTCTTTAAAAACAACATGATCGCCGTATGATTTAGAAAGATCTTTTACCACAACAGGATATTGCCCTGAACGTGCTGCCGGCGGAAATTTTAATTTTAGTGCAGAATTATCAACTTCATCAACCTGAACGATAACTAATTTTTCAAGCATCTTAACACGCGACTGAACCGCATCTGTTTTAGAAAACGTTCCTTTAAAACGATCAATAAACGCCCTGTTATCCGCAATCATTTTTTGCTGTTCGTCGTATGCTTTTTGCTGATGAACGCGACGGTCTTTTCTCAACTCTAAATAATGAGAATATTTAGCTTTATAATCATAAATTCTCCCCATCGTCACTTCAATAGTACGATTGGTTATATTATCTACAAAAGCCCTGTCATGCGAAATTACCACAACAGCTTTGGCCTGATTAATCAAAAACTCTTCTAACCACTGAATACTTTCAATATCCATGTGGTTGGTTGGCTCATCCAGCAAAATCAAATCTGGTTTTTGCAATAATATTTTAGCCAGTTCAATTCGCATTCTCCAACCTCCGGAAAATTCAGAAGTCTGACGGCCAAAATCTTCACGCTCAAAACCTAGACCAACTAAAATTTTCTCAACTTCAGCTTCGTAATTAACTTCTTCAATCGCATAATATTTTTCGCTTAAATCAGAAACCCTTTCAATCAGTTTCATGTAAGCATCACTTTCATAATCGGTACGAACAGTCAACTGCTCGTTAATTTCATCTATTTCAGCCTTCATGCTAAAAATTTCTCCAAAAGCTTTTGACGCTTCTTCCATTACTGTCGAACCATCCTGAGTCAATAAATGCTGAGGCAGATAAGCGACAACAGCATCTTTTGGAGTTGAGATACTTCCGGTTGAAGGTTTGCTTTGACCTGCAATTATTTTTAAAAGTGTTGATTTTCCCGCACCATTTTTACCCATAAGGGCAATTTTATCATTTTCATTGATAGCAAAAGAAACATCGCTAAACAATGTAGTTCCACCAAACTGAACCGAAATATCGTTAACTGTAATCATTTAGATTTTTAGATTTTAGACTGCTTAGATTATTAGACTTCTCAGCAAGTATTTTTTGAAAGCGCAAAGATAGATTTTAATTAGATAATGTGCCAATGTGATAATTAGATAATTTTTTAAATTAGAAAATGTGTCAATTAGATAATTCCCCTAAATTCTAAATAATAATAATAATAATAAAACCCGACAGGTTTTTAAAATCTGTCGGGTTTGCTTAAATTATCTCATTGACTAATTATCTCATTGACACATTAATCCTTTCGCCACTTTTTAGTTTCTTCAAAAATATGTTCCAGAATTGCAGATTCTGTTTCGTCGAAATCTATATTTCTTCTTCCCATTACCAATTTAGCCGTTTCAAAAGCTTTTTTGGTAATGTAAGTAGTGAATCCGGCCGCACCGCCCCATGAAAAACTCGGAACAAAATTTCTTGGAAAACCGGATCCAAAAATATTGGCACTAACTCCTACTACTGTTCCGGTATTAAACATGGTATTAATTCCGCATTTACTGTGATCTCCCATCATCAATCCACAAAACTGAAGACCGGTTTTAGCGAAACCTTCCGTTTCATAACTCCATAATTTCACTTCTTCATAATTATTTTTCAGGTTGGAGTTATTACTGTCAGCCCCAATGTTACACCATTCTCCCAGAACGGAATCTCCTAAAAATCCGTCATGCCCTTTGTTTGAATTTTGAAACAAAACCGAATTTTTAACCTCTCCTCCTATTCTGGATCCTGGACCAACTGTTGTGGCACCGTAAATTTTTGCATTCAGTTTTACTTGTGCATTTTCGCATAAAGCAAAAGGACCACGAATCACGGTTCCTTCCATTATTTCAGAATTCTTACCTATATATATAGGACCTGTTGAAGCATTTAGTGTTACAAATTCTAATTTTGCCCCTTCTTCTATAAAAATATTTTCCTGTGCAATAACATTTACACTTTTTGAAATTGGCTGAGATTTTCTGTCTTCAGTCAGATAATTAAAATCTGAACGGATTGCAGCATCATTCTTTGAGAAAATATCCCATGTGTTTTCAACTGTTAGACAATCATCATTATATTGAATAATTTCATAGGAATCAAAATCAACTTCTTCCTGATTTTCAGTTGTATAAAAAGCAATTACATCTTCTCCCTTAAAAATTGCCTGATTTTCTTTTAGATCTGAGACCATTTCCACAAGCGTATCATTTGGTAAATACGCAGCATTTATCATTACATTTTCTTCCATTTCCACCATTGGAAATTTAACAGATAAATAATCTTCGGTGATTGTAGTAATGGTTGAACCTAAACGCATTTCCCATTTCTGGCGAATCGTCATAATTCCGATTAAGATATCAGCAACCGGTCGTGTAAAAGTAAAAGGTAATAAAGCATTCCGAACGGGACCGTCAAAAAGAATGTAATTCATAAATAAAATATTTGGTACTTGTTAAAATCCTGATTTGGTTATCAGGTTCAAAGTTACAAATATTTTATGGGTTTCATAAAACCTGTCATTTACTAAATTGCCATTTACAGCTGAAAAATCCCATAAAAAAAGCCTTCCGAATGGAAGGCTCTGTATAAATAAAAACAGCTATTAGTTTTTAGCGTGTTTTGCATATTTAGTTTTGAACTTGTCAATACGTCCTGCAGTATCGATAAGTTTAGATTTACCAGTATAAAAAGGGTGAGATGTTCTAGAAATCTCCATTTTCACAACTGGATACTCAACTCCGTCAACTTCAATTGTTTCTTTTGTATCTGCAGTAGATTTAGTGATAAAAACTTCGTCATTTGACATGTCTTTAAATGCAACTAATCTGTAATTTTCCGGGTGGATTCCTTTTTTCATCTTTTCTTTTTATTTATTGTTTAAAGTATTTTTTATTTTGAAGCTTTTTCATGGTTAGAAAAAGGTGTAAACAAACAATACTCTTTTTGTTTAAAAACTTTTAATTATTTTGAGTCTGCAAATTTACAATTCTTTTTTAATATACAAATCTTTAGCACACTTTTTTTTAGTTAAATTCAAAAAGCTTTTTTATCTTCGAATATATTGGGAATTGCTATATTTGTGGATTAATTTTAAACATATAGAAAATATGATTAATGAGGTTATAAAAAAGAACGGGATTACATATGGTGTAATGATTGGAATTGCATCCGCATTAGTTACTGCAACTATATATGCTATCGATTTAAATCTATTTACTTCATGGTGGGTTGGACTCGTAGGAATTGCAATAAGTCTTACTTTAAGCATTATTTTACTTTCCAAAACCAAGAAAGAATTAAAAGGTTTTTTTACTTTTAAGGAAGCCTTTACTACTTATTTTATAGCTGCTTTAATTGGAATTTTGATTTCTACCTTCTTTAACATTCTACTATTTAATGTTATTGATCCCTCCGCAAAAGAAACCTTAAATGAATTGGTGATTAAATATACGGCAAACATGATGCAGAAATTTGGTTCTCCTGCTTCGGTTATCAATGAGACTATTGATAAAATGAAATTAAGCAATCCATATTCTACTATCGAATTATTAAAAGGCTCTGTTTTCGCAATAGTAATCAGCTCAATTTTCGGATTAATTTTCGCAGCATTTTTTAAAAGCAAAACTACACAAGAATAATATTTAAATGAATTTATCTATACTTATACCGCTTCTGAACGAAGAGGAATCACTGAGAGAACTCTATTCCTGGATTATTAAAGTGATGCAATCCAACAATTACTCTTATGAAATCATTTTTGTTGATGATGGAAGTACAGATGATTCCTGGAATATTATTGAAAGTTTTTCTAATGAAAACCCGAATGTAAAAGGGATTCGCTTCATGAAAAATTTTGGAAAATCACAGGCTTTACATGCTGGTTTTGCCAAAGCAAAAGGCGACGTTATTATTACAATGGATGCCGATTTGCAGGACAGTCCGGATGAAATTCCGGGATTGTATGAAATGATCACAACCCAAAAATTTGATTTGGTTTCAGGCTGGAAAAAGAAACGTTACGACTCTGTTGTGGCAAAAAACCTGCCTTCTAAATTATTCAATTGGGCTGCCAGAAAAACTTCCGGTGTTGAGTTAAATGATTTTAACTGCGGATTAAAAGCCTATAAAAACGCGGTTGTAAAAAACATTGAAGTTTCAGGCGAAATGCACCGATATATTCCGGTGCTGGCTAAAAACGCCGGTTTTGGAAAAATTGGTGAAAAAGTGGTTATTCACCAGGCGCGTAAATATGGTGAAACCAAATTTGGAATGGATCGTTTCGTGAATGGTTTTCTTGATCTGATTACAATTTGGTTTTTATCCCGTTTCGGAAAAAGACCTATGCACCTTTTTGGTTTATTAGGTTCAATCATGTTTGTCATTGGTTTTCTTTTGGCCTTATATCTTGGAATTGACAAATTGTTCATTCACAAAACCAGCCGCCTTATTACAGAAAGACCTCAATTTTATTTATCCATAACATCCATGATTATAGGGACTCAATTGTTCCTTGCCGGATTTTTAGGTGAAATTATCCTGAGAACCAAAAATAATGAAGCGCGTTATAAAATTTCCAGAGAGGTTAATTTTTAACGTAAAGTCCTAGCCCTGATGGGAACGGCATCCTTTTGTGGCGGGGTTTGCCACAAAAGATACAGTGGACAGCAGGATTAGCTCCTGAAAAAACTTATCTTTAATTAAAATATTAAAAAGACATCTACAATGGACATAGAACCAACTATTTTAAATGCTTTAAACGAATGGCTAACGCCTACATTTGACAGCGAAACACAAACTGCTGTCAAGGAATTAATGACTACTTCACCTAAGGAATTAGAGGAAAGTTTTTATAAGAATCTTGAATTTGGAACCGGCGGAATGCGCGGTGTGATGGGCGTTGGAAACAATAGAATCAACAAATATACACTAGGAAAAAGTACTCAGGGACTTTCGGATTACCTGCATGAAGTTTTTCCTAACCAGCCTTTAAAAGTTGTTATTGCATACGATTGCCGCCATAACAGCAATACATTGGCCAAGGTTGTTGCCGATGTTTTCTCTGCCAACGGAATTCACGTTTACTTATTCTCTGATCTGCGACCGACTCCGGAATTATCATTTGCGCTTAAATATTTAGGCTGCCAATGCGGAATCGTACTGACAGCATCCCATAATCCACCGGAATACAACGGATACAAAGTGTACTGGGAAGATGGAGGCCAAATTGTTCCTCCGGAAGATGCTGCTATTATTAAAGTAATTGAGAGCCTGAATTACGATAACATTAAGTTCAATGCAAACGAAAGCCTGATTGAGTATATCGATACGGAAATTGACAAGGCTTTTGTAAAGTCATCTATTGAAAATGCGAGTTTTAATACTCCGGCTGAAGCCAAAGATAACCTGCATATTGTTTTCACTCCGCTTCATGGAACTTCGATAAAATCGATTCCTGATACATTATCTCAGGCAGGTTATAAAAACGTACACATTGTACCGGAACAGGCTGAACCGAATGGGGATTTTCCAACAGTGAAATCTCCAAATCCGGAAGAACCGGAAGCTTTGGCCATGGCTTTGGCTTTGGCAGACAAAACTGATTCGGACATTGTAGTTGGAACCGATCCTGACTGTGACCGTTTGGGTGTTGCGGTAAGAAACAACGACGGCAAAATGATTTTGCTGAACGGAAATCAAACGATGATTTTGATGACTTCTTTCTTATTGAAACAATGGAAAAAGGCCGGAAAAATCAACGGAAAACAATTCGTTGGATCCACGATTGTATCGACTCCGATGATGATGGAATTGGCTACAAGTTATGGGGTTGAATGTAAAGTGGGACTGACAGGCTTTAAATGGATTGCCAAAATGATCAAGGATTTTCCTGAACTTGAATTTATTGGAGGCGGCGAGGAAAGCTTCGGATTTATGGTGGGAGATGCTGTTCGTGATAAAGATGCCGTTGCTGCTACGTTATTGATCTGTGAAGTTGCAGCCCAGGCAAAAGCAGCCGGAAGCAGTGTTTATAAAGAACTTTTACAGCTTTATGTTGAAAACGGTTTTTATAAGGAATATTTGGTTTCACTTACCAAAAAAGGAATTGAGGGGGTAATAGAAATTAATCAGATGATGATCGATCTTCGCGAAAATCCTTTAAAGGAAATCAACGGACAACGTGTTATTATGGTGGAAGATTACCAATCATCGATTGCTGTAAATTTACTGACCGGTGAAGAATCGGGAATGGATATTCCGAAATCGAATGTCTTGATTTATTACACGGAAGACGGATCAAAAATTTGTGCCAGACCAAGCGGAACGGAACCAAAAATCAAATTTTATATCAGCGTAAATGCCGAATTAGAATCAGTTTTGGATTTTGATGCTGCCGAAAGCTTCCTGGATCAAAAAATAGTAAATATTATTACTGATATGCAATTGACGTAATATAAAATGAGTGACAAAATTGACAACAATAATCAGCCTGAACTATTAAATTCCATTATCGGATTGATAGATGAGACTCGTCATTTTGTTGCCAAAACGGTTAATCAGGAATTAACTTTATTATATTGGAAAATTGGAAAAACGATCAACGAAGAGATTCTAAAAAAAGATCGTGCCGATTACGGAAAGAAGCTTATTAAAAACTTAAGTGAAGAACTTTCCAACCGATATGGAACTGGATTTAATAAAAGGAATCTGCACAGTTTTATAAAACTAAACTCTATATTTCAAGACCCTGCAATTGTGCACACAGTGTGTGCACAATTGAGCTGGTCTCATATAAGAACTTTAATTTACATCGAAAATGATATAAAAAGAGAGTTTTACATTCAAATGAGCGTTCATGAAAGATGGAGCGTAAGAACTCTACAGGAACGAATTGACAGTATGCTTTTTGAAAGAACAGCCATTAGTAAAAAACCTGAACAAACTATCATTAAAGACTTAGCTGTTTTAAAATCAGAAAAACAAATTAGTCCGGATCTAACCTTTAGAGATCCTTATTTTCTCGATTTCTTAGGACTTCATGACAGTTACTCGGAAAAGGATCTTGAGAGTTCTATTTTGGCACAATTACAAAATTTCATTACAGAAATGGGAAGTGAATTTGCGTTTCTTGCCCGCCAAAAAAGAATAACTATTGACGACGAAGACTTCTACATTGATTTACTTTTTTATCATCGCGGACTACGATGTTTGGTAGCTATTGACTTAAAATTAGGAAAGTTCAAAGCCGGTTATAAAGGTCAAATGGAATTATATTTGCGTTGGCTGGAGAAAAATGAACAAAAAGAAAGTGAAAACAAACCAATTGGTTTAATTTTGTGCAGCGAAAAATCTCCTGAACAAATTAATTATTTAATGCTTGATAACGATGAACAAATCAAAGTTTCAGCTTATTTGACCCAATTACCTGAAAAAAAATTATTGCTGGAAAAACTCGAAAGAGCCATCGCTATAGCAGAAAATAATATCCATAATAAATGAGTAATTTCAAAAAAATAGTTCCCTTTATTTATCCTTATAAAAAATATGCATTGCTAAACATATTTTTTAATGTTTTGTATGCACTTTTTAGCACGCTTTCATTTGTTGCATTAATTCCAATGCTTCAGGTTTTATTTGACCAGACAAAGGCCAGAAAAATAAAACCAGTGTACAAGGGAATTTTAAAGCTTCAGGAATATGGAGAGGATTATTTGAGTTACTACATTACGACAACAAAAGGCGATCATGATCCAGGCTACATTTTATCGATAATGGTAGCAATTATCATTTCTATTTTCTTATTAAAGAACCTAGCTGATTATTTAGCGATGTTTTTTATCACTTTTTTACGAAATGGTGTTTTAAAAGATATGAGAAATGCAATGTACAAGAAAACCCTTGAACTGCCTTTGGCTTTTTATTCTGAAAAAAGAAAAGGAGATGTAATTTCAAGGATTTCTGCTGATGTAAATGAAGTACAAAATTCATTTTTAGCCGTACTTGAACTTATCGTAAAAGAACCTTTAACTATCATTTTCACCATAACGATGATGTTAATTCTTAGTACCAAACTAACATTATTCGTTTTTATTTTTATACCGATTTCAGGCTACATTATTTCATTGATTGGGAAACAGCTTAAAAAACAATCAACAAAAGCACAGGAAGAACAAGGTAATTTTTTATCTACCATTGAAGAAACTATTGGCGGATTAAAAGTTGTAAAAGGATACAATTCTGAGAATTATTTCAACACTCTTTTTCAAAATTCAACTGAACGTTTTTTTAACTTATCCAATACTATTGGCAACCGCCAGAACTTAGCTTCTCCCGCTAGTGAATTTATGGGAATTACCGTAATAGCGATTTTATTGTGGTACGGAGGACAAATGGTCCTGATTGACAAAACACTGAGCGGCCCTTCCTTTATTGCGTATATGGGATTAGCATATAACATTCTGACACCTGCAAAAGCAATCTCCAAGGCTTCTTATGGCGTAAAAAGAGGAAATGCTGCAGCAGAACGTGTTTTGGAAATTTTAGAGCAGGAAAATACGATTACATCGAAACCAAAAGCATTTGAAAAAACAACTTTTGACGATAATATTACCGTTAAGAATATTAATTTCAAATATGAAGATGAAACGGTGCTGAAAGATTTTTCACTTCAGGTTAAAAAAGGACAGACTGTTGCATTAGTGGGACAATCGGGCAGCGGTAAAAGTACAATTGCCAACTTACTAACCCGTTTTTATGACGTGAATGACGGTATAATTTCGATTGACGGAATTAACATCAAGGACATGAATTTACAATCACTCAGGGGATTGATGGGATTGGTTACTCAGGATAGCATTTTGTTTAACGATACTATTAAAGCCAATATTTCTTTAGGAAAACTGGATGCTACTGACGATGAGATTATTGAAGCCCTTAAAATCGCCAATGCCTATGAGTTTGTAAAAGATTTACCTTTAGGGATTTACACAAACATTGGTGACAGCGGAAACAAACTTTCCGGAGGACAAAAACAGCGCTTGTCAATTGCCCGTGCTGTATTGAAAAATCCTCCAGTTATGATTTTGGATGAAGCAACTTCAGCCCTGGATACAGAAAGCGAAAAGTTTGTTCAGGTAGCATTGGAAAATATGATGCAGAACCGAACATCAATTGTGATAGCGCACCGACTTTCGACCATTCAAAAAGCAGATTTGATCGTCGTTATGCAAAAAGGAAGAATAGTTGAACAGGGAACCCATGATGAATTAATTGCTCATAACGGAACGTACAACAAGCTGGTAACCATGCAATCTTTCGAATCTTAATTTATTTAAAGATTTCCTGATTGTTATAAAAAGTTTTAAAATGTATCTTAACAATCCGAACATCAAATTGCCTGAAGATCCTGATACCATTGTGTGGAAATACCTGGACTTGTCTAAATTTCTTGATTTATTACTTTCTAAAAAATTATTCATGTCCCGTTCGGATAAGTTTGAAGATCAGTATGAAGGCACTTTTAGCGAGCCTACTTATGAAGAAATTAAAAAACTTGCCGTAGACAATCCTGACTTTTTAAACTATTATAAAACCCACCGTGAAAAAGTAGCGGTGAGCAGCTGGCACATTAATGAATATGAATCTTTTGCCATGTGGCAGATTTTTACCCAAAACAGTGAAGGATTGGCTATACAGTCCACTATTGGACGATTGCAGAAAGCAGTGAAACCTGAAATCAATTTTGACCAGCATATTGGCGAGGTAAATTATATCGACTACAAAAAAGAATATATTCCTTTTGATGATTTGTTCTTTCCATTTTTATTCAAGCGTAAAAGTTTTCAGTACGAACGTGAAGTACGCATAATTACAGACACTTCAAAAAGCAATCTGAAATTAAATGAAGGACTAAAAATAAATGTAGATATCAATCAGTTGATTGAAAAGATATACATTCATCCAAAATCTGAAAACTGGTATAAAAAACTGGTAATTGAACTGGTCGAACGTCTTGATTTTGACTTTGAAATAGAGAAGTCAGATTTGGAAAGTGATATTTTGATTTAGAAATTTTTCAAAGAAAAAACCATTTAGAATTAAACTATAGTTCTAAATGGTTTTCTCTTTCTAATCGTTTTTACTAATAAGCCAAATGAAGATTATATAGGCTGATAACTTTTAACTTCCCATTTTTTTGCAGCAAGATCAATATAATTGTAATGCAGCACGTCGTTTTTATCAAACTGTCCGTTTTGATTGGTATCTTCAATTGTTCTGAAATACAAACGGTTTTTGGAATCAATTATACTCCAGTCAACCAATTCTTCAAGATCAGCTGAAACCTTTGTGAAATTTTCACCGCTTATATCACTTAAATATAATGTCTTGATATCTCCCGTATCTATTTTACCATCTTTATTTGTATCCGCATCGGTCAGCGTATATACCATTACCTGATTCAAAGATTTATCAGCAATCGATTTTAAATACGTAGCCGTCATGATTAAAACAGGCTTATCAGACAAAGGTCTAATAGAATCCGAATCAATTTTTTGAAATTTCAGGTTCTGCAAATATCCCGTAATTTCAAATTCTCCTAAATTCGAAATTGTAAAGCTAAAATCATTTACACTGGATGAACCATAACGAGATTTT
>Ga0247813_10002914_pt1 | contig 11345 bp, 11 predicted proteins | sample UWRJL169409C1_FD_180719 | JGI IMG/M metagenome (GOLD analysis project Ga0247813, IMG submission 180719) | Plant litter microbial communities from Arlington Agricultural Research Station in Wisconsin, United States - UWRJ-L169-409C-1 | ecosystem: Environmental > Terrestrial > Plant litter >... | reverse complement strand
ATCAGGGAACTGTTTATCCATCCGGGCTTGAACCTGCGCATCGGTTACCTCGTCGCGTAACATCACCCGCGCTTTCTTTAAAGCGGTAGGTGCAACAACAACGATAGTTTCATCGCACATTTTATAAGACCCACTTTCAAAAAGCAAGGCTGCTTCTTTCAGGATATAAGGACGACTCGCCGGAACGTGAGCCACCCAATGGTCAAAAGCGCGGAATACCGCCGGATGTACCAGGGCATTTAACTTCTCTAGTTCAGCCGCATTATTGAACACAATTTGAGCAATATGGGTTTTGTTTAACACCTGATGCTCCAGGTAACTTTCTTCGCCGAAGGCTTTCTTAATCCCTTCGATTAGCAAAGGGTCGGTAACCATAATGTTTTTAGCAACTACATCCGCATAAAATACAGGGATGCCTAAGGTTTCAAAAACACGGCAAACTGTTGTTTTTCCACTCCCAATCCCTCCCGTAATTCCTATTTTTTTCATTCCTGTTTTTCTCCTTAATAAAGTTATATAGGGAAGCCTATTTTTCAATAATGAAGTCGACTTTCGAAGGTTCGATTTTAATCAGCTTACAGTAGTCTGGAAAACGGGTAAGGGTAACCATCAACTGGTGGTGATTTAATTGTTTCCATTCATCCAGATCCACTACAGCATCAATAAAATCTTCATTAACCTGCTTGTAACTGGACAAAGCGACAAGAAAGGTAAGCTTTACCTTTTTTGGGTACAGCTTTACATTGTGATACGCTTTGTTGTTAATAATCTTTAAGGGTACTTCCAGGGTTTTCTCGGTAAACTCATCTACAGGAACCCTAACCTCTACGCTGGCCGGAAAAATGCTAATATTTTTGAAGTCACTATGTGCCATGGCCACCCGTGTTTTCACCGAATGATTGATATCTTTTAATTTAAGCGTATCGATTTTCCAGGATGTAATTTTTTCCAGTTCTTCCAACGGACCGGAGACGGTAACATGGCTGGGATTGATGTCTATGGCAGAGGATATGCCATATTGTTTGGCAAAGCCAATATCGGAAATAAACTCAACAGGCACCTTTTTAACCGTTCGCCTTGAAAAATCAAAATATAACGTATCCGGGCGGACAGATATAATTTTCTGAGAAGTTTCTAACTGGCTGTTTACATTATATAATTGCTCAGAGAAAAGAATAAAATTTCTGTTGTTTAATTTTTCCAGGCTGATGGAAATAGACTGTGGTTTGATTCTGAGCCTTGCAAAGAGCAACTGCCAACCTGAGCCCTCTACCTGCAAATCTACGGTATCGGATTGCAAAGGATGAAAAGCTTTCTTTTGCGGGAAATTTTTATAAACCAATACCGTTTTTGCTGTATAAATGTATTTGTTATTCAAAGCAAGAAATAGCCACCCTCCTATCGCTAAAAGCAAGCACACAATTAAGGCTAGAAAACGTTTCCGCTCTATGTTCGATAGTTTGATGATTGGCATAATGTCATGTAATGTAAACAAATTTAATAAAAAAAGCCGCTCCAGTAACTGGAGCGGCTCAATTCTATGTATTCGAATTATACTTTAGGTGCAGCAGCTTTTGTTGCATCTAATGATATAGCGGTTTTATCAAATCTGATTTTTGTTCCACCTTCAACTTCAATCAGGAACGTGGTTTCATTCATATCTACAATTCTACCGTGAATACCGGCTGTAGTTACAATTTTATCGCCTTTTTGTAATTCAGTGATTAATTTTTTATGATCTTTTGCTTTCTTAACCTGAGGTCTGATCATGAAAAAGTAAAACACGACCATGATTAATACCATAGGAACTAGCGTACCTAACATACCACCGGTTCCTCCTGCTTGTAAAATTACTACTGATGTCATCATTTGTTATTTGGATTTATTAATAAATTTATGGTTGTGTTATCTCGCCTAATAAATGCACTTCATTTACTGCTGGGTTGCCATTAGACGTTACTGTGATGATCTTATCTTGCACACCAATTTTCCCCGTACTGTTAAAAACAACGTTGATAACCCCTTCTGCACCAGGCAAGATTGGATCTTTAGGTGGTTCAGGTACCGTACAACCACATGTAGCCGTAGCATTCGTAATGATTAAAGGAGTTTTACCTGTATTCTTAAACTTATAGGCATATTGAATGCTTTCTCCTTGTTTAATTTTACCAAAGTCGTAACTTTCTTTTTCAAAAACCATTACAGGAGCATCCGCAGATGGCGTAACTGTCGTAGTCATTTCTGTTGAGCTGGTCTGATCAGCCTCTTTTGCTGTATTTTGCTGACAAGAAGTGAAAAGCACTCCGGCCAAGCCTAAAATAAAATAGTATTTCATAATGTTAATCTTCAATTAAACCTCTACCAATTTTTTTGATGCTATCAGTACGTTTTAAATCACCTAAAATTTTATCCAAGATACCGTTTATAAAAGAATTACTCTTCGGTGTACTGTAATCTTTTGAAAGATCAAGGTATTCATTTATCGTCACTTTAACAGGAATGGATGGGAAATTCAGCAACTCGCAAATTGCCATCTTCATTAATATCGTATCCATCAGCGCAATACGGTCTGCCTCCCAATTTTTTGTTCTTTCGGCAATCAATTCTTGATACTTGTTATTATTCTTTAATGTATGTACAAATAAATCCTGTACAAACTTGCTATCCTCTGCCCAATCCGGACTGATAGGCGTTAATTTATTAGCAAAAGGATCCTCAGAGGTGAAGTTTTTAATGGTTTTTGCCACCATACCCTGCATCACTTCTTTGTCTACAGACCAGTTGATGAATTTATCTTCAAATGCCTGAATAACATTCTGATTCTTAAGGATGATCTTTCTGAAAATAAACTTGATGATTTCTTTCGAATCTTCCAATCCTTCGTTGTTTTCAGCAGCAAGATAAGCCGTATACTCAGGAGTAGTTTTAAGCTTGTTATAAATTGCCTTTACAAATTCAGGGTCTGCATGCCAGTTGATCTGGTATTTGTTGACAGCAGCCTGAAAAGCAGGATTCTTTTGCAACAACACGATAAACTTGTTATGAAGCAGTTTCTCATTTGGATTGAGATCCTCTGCGGTTGGAAAGTGCTTGTTAGCTCTTTCAATGGTGTCGACAGCCGTATATTCAGTGATATCTGAAAGTAGTGCCAGCATACGGGCATACATTTCGTATACGTCATCGATGCTTTTCATCAAAGCTTTTTTTGATGATTCCAGATCTTTTTTGTCTGTCATTTGCCAAGCAAAAATATTCTGCAAAGCTTTGATTCTTAAGTGCCTTCTATTTAACATGAATGTAAGAACGAGTGGTAAATTTACCTGTTTATTAATATGATGATTTAATTTTTTTAATATCCGCAATCCTTTGCTCAGCAATGCGGTTAGCGGCTAATATAGTAGAGATATTTTCTTTCTTAGAGAGTTGTATAACATTTCTTGTGGCCTCATAGATGTTTTCGGTAAGCTGCATGGTGCGTTTTTTACCATAACCCGTTAACTCCGAATAGCAATTAATCACGCCACCAGCATTGATCAGGTAATCAGGTGCGAACAGGATATTTTTCTCCATCAGCATTTGTCCATGTCGCTGTTCATCAGCTAAAGGATTGTTGGCTGAACCAGCGATAATAGCAAACTTCATATTAGGAATAGTCCGGTCATTTACCGTAGCGCCTAAGGCACAGGGTGCATAAATGTCGGCATCAATGGTAAAAATTTTATCTGCATCTACGGGTTTGGCTTTATATTTACTAGCCACATATTGCAAACGTTCAGCGTCAATATCACTGATAAATACTTCTACATTTTCATGGCGTAAAAGTTCAACCAGGTGCTCGCCTACACTGCCAATGCCTTGTACCAATACAGACTTACCAGCAAGCATATCCGTACCAAACACTTCTTTAACACAGGCTTTGATACCTAAATAAACGCCTTTAGCCGTATATGAAGAAGGATCACCTGCACCACCAATTGATTCTGGAACCCCGGTAACATGTTTGGTTTCCATGCGGATGTATTCCATATCCCTGGTTGTGGTACCAACATCTTCTGCAGTAATGAATTCGCCGTTAAGATTCTGGATAAAACGCCCGTAACTACGCATCATCGCTTCAGACTTTCCCTTTCGGGAATCGCCAATGATGACCGCTTTACCACCTCCAACGTTTAAACCTGTAATTGCTGCCTTGTAAGTCATGGTTCTTGACAAACGCAAAACATCTTCAAGAGCTTCTGCCTCCGAACTATAGTTCCACATTCTTGTTCCACCTAAGGCAGGACCTAATGTAGTGTCGTGAACCGCAATTATAGCCTTTAAGCCGGTATCAGGGTCATTACAGAAAACTACTTTTTTATGCCCTAATGCAGTTAATTGATCTAAGATTGAAGTTTCAACAAGGCTCTTACCAGACATAGAATTTGAATTATCAGATACGTCGCAAAACTAGCATAAAAAAACGTTATTTTACTTTCTTTCCAGCAATGTGTATAAAATAATCGACGCTATTTGTATAACTTTACCTCCACATGAAGCACCTTCGTTTTTTAAATAAATACTTTTATAAATACAAATGGTGGATTATTCCAGGCATTTTCTTTGTCATCATCTCCAATATCTTTGCGGTCATTCCTGCCCAGGTAATTGGACATGCCTTTAACCTGATCACCGAAAATATCCAAATCTACAGACTGTTCTCCGGCTTTGAACGACAAACCATTATTTATGATATTTTCAGTTATAGCTTATTCTACTTCGGTGGTTTAGTTATTTTGTTATACCTCATCCGTGGTATTTTTCTGTTTTTCATGCGTCAAACCATCATCCTGATGTCCAGACACATCGAATTTGACATGAAGAATGAAATCTATGCGCATTACCAGGAATTGAGCTTAGGTTTTTATCGGAAAAATAACACCGGCGACCTGATGAACCGGGCAACAGAAGATGTTAACCGGGTACGGATGTATGTAGGACCAGCCATCATGTACACCATTAATACCGCCGTGCTGTTCTTGCTTATTATCTCCTACATGTATTCTGTCAATGCCACGCTGGCAACATTTTGTCTGCTGCCACTGCCTATTCTTGTGGTCATTATTTATTTTGTTAATACCCTTATTAACAACAAAAGCGAAAAGATTCAGGAGCAGCTATCTACCCTATCCAGTTTTGTACAAGAACGGTTTTCAGGTATCCGGGTAATTAAATCTTATGTAAGAGAAGAGCACACTAAGAAAATATTTGCCCAGGAAAGTGAAGCGTATAAAATCAATTCCATGGGTCTGGTAAAAGTCCAAGCATTCTTCTATCCTACCATGTTGCTGCTGATCGGGCTAAGTACTATTTTAACCGTGTTTGTCGGAGGCAAACAGGTGATTAGTGGGTCCATTACCGCAGGAAATATCGCTGAATTTATTGTCTATGTCAATCAACTTACCTTCCCTGTGACCATGTTAGGCTGGGTAACGACATTAGTCCAACGCGCTGCCGCTTCTCAAAAAAGGATTAATGAGTTTTTAAATTTAGCTACAGATATTTCCTCCGGCACCGTTAAGCTTACGACTTTGCAGGGCGATATCAGCTTTAAAAACGTGAGCTTCACCTATCCTGACACCGGAATCCAAGCCATACAAAATGTGAGCTTTGATATTAAAAAAGGACAACTGGCCGCCATTATTGGACGTACTGGATCTGGAAAATCCACGCTTGCAAACCTAATCATGAGAATGTATGATGTTGACAATGGTGAGATTGTCATTGATAGTAAACCCATAAAAGACCTGGACCTGAGCGTTTACCGCAACCAGCTAGGGTTTGTGCCGCAGGAAGTTTTTCTATTTTCAGATAGCATTAAAAACAACATCGCTTTTGGCCTGGACCAGGCTATAGATGAGGAGGTGGAAAACGCAGCAAAAAATGCAGCGGTTTATCATAACATCGTGGGCTTTGAGCATAAATTTGAAACCATGCTGGGCGAAAGAGGCATTACCCTCTCCGGTGGACAAAAACAACGGGTATCTATTGCCAGGGCGTTGATTAGAGATCCAAAATTACTGATCTTCGACGACTGCTTGTCTGCAGTAGACACTAAAACGGAAGAAGAAATCCTTCGGAATCTTGGGAAAACCAGAAAAGGGAAAACCAGTATATTAATAGCGCACCGCATTTCCACGATAAAGAATGCAGACATTATTATCGTATTAGATCAGGGCAAAATTGCCGAAAGTGGAACCCATCAGGAGTTGCTCGAATTAAATGGAATTTACAAGGACATGTACCAACATCAATTACTTGAAGAAGAAAATAATTCTGTGTGATTTCTATTTTGAACTTTGACAATTATTACTTTATATTTACCCGAACCAAAACTAAGAGCAATACCAACCATGGGAGAATTTGACAACAAAGAGAGAGAAGAGGTGTTTTCTAAAAAAGTAAGGGCAGGTAAAAGAACTTATTTTTTCGATGTAAAAACAACACGATCAGGTGACTACTACTTAACGTTAACGGAAAGTAAGAAACGACTGGAGGATGGACTATTTGTAAAGCACAAGATCTTTTTGTACAAAGAAGATTTTGAAAAATTCGCGGAAGGTTTAAACGAAACCGTTGATTACATCAAAAACCATCAGGACGTGGTTGAAAAACGTTATGAATATGCGGAGAACCCAGAGCATAATGCAGCAAAATCAAGTGATGATTTCTCTTTTTAAATACGACCAATAATATATAAGCTCCTTAAATGGGGCTTTTTTTTTGACCAAGACAAGACCTGATCGCTTAGGTAAGCTGTGCCAGGGCAGACGCATCCTCATTTAAGGTAACTATTAAGCCATATAATAACTGGACGTTTTTATCTTCAGTTGGCAAGTTATTATCTAAAACATCCAAAAAATCAAAATAAAAGTTCTCTAATACGTCATCTGGCAGGTCAATATCATTCAGACGCAATTGAAATGCCGTATGAAAAATCAAGTGCATTAAGGAAAAGTAAAGATCAAGGGTTTCTAAAATAAGAGAGGCATAATCTATCCCTACACCCTCATCAATGTAATAGTGAAAGTTGTTTGATGCGTGCTGGTGTGAAACTTTATCTGCCATTACTTCAAATTCATCTAATCCATTAATTATTAAGTGAATTTGAATATGGTCTATCACTTTATTAACAGAACATAATAGTAGCTGAACAGCAGGATCTTTAATGTCTGCCAGCAATTCCATGTCTTTTTCAAAAATTGAATCGGCTTTCACAAGGCCTTTCAAATCAGAAAGTTCCTTTTCAAAAGCGAGTAGAAAGCTATACTTACATAATTCACCAACCGTAAAACTCAGAACATGAGAAACCACACCCAGTAATATTTCATCATTATTCCTTTCTTCATTCATAAATTAAAACTATGCACTTTGTTGCAGATTAAAAAACGATGCTTATAATAAAAGGCTATTTTCAGGCTATTCAAATTAAAAAAAACGGGGATACAGCTATATTAACCGAGTCCCCGCCATTTAATTAACGCTCTACAAATAAAGACGTTATTTTGAATAATTTATTGCATGACAGAAACGATAGTTTCATGAATTAGAAAGGCTACCCGATCAACAGCTTGTAAAACGATTTCATCAGGTGCTCCCTGAAAAACCACTCTTTCTTTAATTTCAATATCCCCGTATAATCCGTGAATAAAAATCGTACCTACAGGTTTAGTGCTTGACTCACTTCCTCCCGCCCTGGTTAATCCCGTAATAGATACATAAATATCAGCGGGAACAATATTTCTTAAACCCATCGTCATTGCTTCCGTCACCTCTGCCGATTCTGGGCTGAAATTATCAATCAACACTTTTTGAACATGCAAACTGTCTTGTTTAAGTCCTGCGTCATAAGCTACTAAGCTTCCTTTTAAAAATTTCCCCGCCTGTTCCAGTAAAGAGAATTCAGCGCAAATTCTCCCTGCTGTTACACTTTCTGCAAAAACTACGGTTAAGTTGTTTTCCAGCAACTGTCTGCCGCATTGAATTAAATTATTTGATAGCATTTAAAACTTTATTTTATATTTTTTAAGTGATACGTTCACGATTTCTGTTTATGCGACCTATATATTTAATATGTCTCACAATAACACTAATTTAAGTATATTTTGTCATGAACGACTATATAACGAAGAGTTATAAGGTTTCATATGTGTTTATTTGACTAAATACACCCGATTTTTTTAAAATGTATGAATAGGTATCGTGAGGGGATAAATACGATATATTTAATTATAAAATCCCGTATAAACCGCAAGCACTATCAAAGCAATTAAACTAATTAAAAAGCAGTAAATGCTTAGTTTTTTGTGGTTTTCGCCCGAACAAAGTGTATTTGCTATTGTTGTACATCGAAGAATTAATAACAAACGCATGAACGCTATTAAATCATACGCAGCTAAAAGCGCAGATAAATCCCTTGAACCATTTCAATTAGATCGCCGGGAACCACTGGCAGATGATGTGGAGATTAACATCTTGTTTTGTGGTGTTTGCCACTCTGATATTCACACGGTAAGAAATGAATGGGGCGGCACCACGTATCCTGTGGTTCCTGGACACGAAATTGTAGGTACGGTAACGCGCGTTGGGGAAAAGGTGACCCGTTTCCAGGTAGGTGACACTGTTGGGGTAGGGTGTTTTGTTGACTCCTGTGGTCACTGCTACAACTGTAAGGACGACCAGGAACAATATTGTGAAAATGGACATTCACAAACCTATAATTCCCTGCTGCAGGACAAAAAAACCATTACTTACGGTGGCTATTCCAGCCATATCGTCGTTACGGAAAAGTTTGTCCTTCGAGTTTCTGATAAGTTGCCCCTGGAAAAAGTAGCGCCTTTACTTTGCGCAGGCATCACTACCTATTCGCCGTTGAAACATTGGAATGTGAAAGCTGGTGATAAACTCGCTGTTGTAGGATTAGGTGGTTTAGGACACATGGCCGTTAAACTTGCGGCTTCCATGGGTGCCGAAGTTACTGTATTAAGCCGGTCGGCTTCAAAAGAGAAAGATGCAACCTCATTAGGCGCACATCATTTCGAAATAACGACCGACAAAAAAACAATGCAAAACCTGGCTAACAGCTTCGATTACATTATCGACACGGTTTCCGCAGCACATGACTACAACGATTATCTGCCGCTTTTACGTACAAATGGGGTGATGATTGTAGTAGGTGTTCCGCCTGAACCCTCCACCGTACAAGCTTTTCATTTAATTGGCGGCCGCCGCAGCCTGGTGGGATCCCTGGTTGGGGGAATCAAAGAAACACAGGAAATGCTGGATTACTGCGCGGAACACGGTATTACCTCTGACGTAGAAATGATTTCTATTGACCAAATTAATGAGGCTTACGAACGTACGCTAGCGGGCGATGTGCACTACCGTTTCGTTATTGACATGTCAACGCTAAATTAATTATATGCCAGAGGGACCATCAATTGTTATTTTAAAAGAATTAATAGCCCCATTAAAGCTTGAAGGCCAAAAGGTAATCAAGGTAAGCGGTAACACATCTATAGATAAAGAACGCATGGATGGACAGCTGGTTACTGCTATCAAAAGCTGGGGTAAGCATTTATTGATCTGCTTCCCTAATTTTAGCCTTCGAATCCATTTTTTACTATTTGGCACCTACCGAATTAATGAAAGGAAGGAAACACCCGTGAGGTTAAGTCTGGCATTTGAAAATGCTGAACTTAACTTCTATGGCTGCTCCCTTAAATTCATTGAGGGGGACATTAATTTGGTCTATGATTGGAACGCTGATGTATTATCGCCCGATTGGGATGAAGATGCTGCCATCAATAAACTTGAAAAACAGCCAAAAACATTAGTATGCGATGCCCTTCTCGATCAGGATGTTTTTGCCGGTGTAGGCAATATTATTAAAAACGAAGTGCTGTACCGGATCAGGGTCCACCCTACCAGCCAAGTTGGCGCTTTACCACCCGATAAATTAAGGGAACTAGTACAGGAGGCACGGATTTATAGTTTTGATTTCCTCCGCTGGAAAAAAGAGTACACCCTTAAAAAACACTGGCTTGCCCACACTAAAAGAACCTGCCTGAGGTGTAATCTGCCCATGATTAAGGAGTACCTTGGTAAAACCAACCGCAGAACTTTCTTCTGCAACAATTGCCAAGTAGTTTACCTCAATTAGTGATTGCCGTCACTATTTTTGTAGAGGCCCATCATTTTAGCATAGCCCTGTAGGTTACAACTTTGTAACATACCGTTTAGCTATGTCACAAACCAAATTAATATCTGTAGATACGCATTGTTATCATTGCGGTGAAGACTTACCTTCGACACCTTATGCCTTAGACGACAAACATTTTTGTTGCCTGGGATGCAAAGGGGTTTATCAGATTCTATCCACTCACAACCTATGCAACTATTACGCATATAATGATGTGCCAGGGCAAACACAACAACAGCCAAACCAGCATTTTGAATTCCTGGATGAACCGACCATTGCCGCAGGTCTGGTTGACTACTGTGACGATCAGGTAACGGTAGTGACTTTTTATATTCCTGCCATACATTGTAGCTCCTGTATCTGGCTTCTGGAAAACCTCTACAAAATAAACCCTGCAATTACGCAATCGAGGATTGATTTCCTTAAAAAGCAAGTGGCCATTACCTTCAGGAACGAAAAGTCATCGTTAAGAGCAGTGGTGGAAACTCTTGCCAACATTGGTTATGAACCTTTAATCAGCCTGCAGGACGTCGTTAAAGAACAGCAAAACAATGATGCCGACAGAACGCTGATCACCAAGATTGCCGTCGCTGGTTTTTGTTTCGGGAATACCATGTTACTGAGTTTCCCCGAATATTTCGGCCTGTCTAATCTCGAATCAGAGTTCAAGAACTTCTTTGGCTGGCTTAATATTGCCTTTGCCCTGCCGGTAGTATTTTATAGTGGTACAGACTACTTTAAGTCAGCCTGGATTAATTTAAGAAACGGCGTACTCAACCTCGATTTCCCACTAGCCCTGGGTATAGCGGTCATGTTTATACGCTCGCTTCTGGAAATAGCAACCTTCACCGGAGCCGGTTTTATAGACACCCTTTGTGGCTTGGTATTTTTTCTGCTCGTTGGCAAATGGATGCAGCAACATACCTATCACCACCTTTCGTTTGAAAGAGACTACCGTTCCTATTTTCCTGTCGCCGTAACTATTATTGAAAATGGGAAAGATAAACCCTTGCCTTTAGGCGATTTAAAAAAAGGACACCGCATCTTAATCCGCAGCAATGAAATTATTCCTGCAGATGCTATTTTACTTCATGGAACAGCTAAGTTG